>Ga0157369_10006630_pt1 | contig 13391 bp, 13 predicted proteins | sample C25metaG_FD_113461 | JGI IMG/M metagenome (GOLD analysis project Ga0157369, IMG submission 113461) | Corn rhizosphere microbial communities from Kellogg Biological Station, Michigan, USA - C2-5 metaG | ecosystem: Host-associated > Plants > Roots > Rhizosphere > Soil | place: USA: Michigan...
CCTTTGAGCGTGACAGCGCCATTTTGCGTGATTATCTTCACATTGTGCGCATCCGACGAGAGGTTCTTGTCCTTCACGATGGCACGGCGAATCTGCTGCGTCAGTTGCCGGTCACTCGTGTTCTCTTTCTGTTGGTCAGCTGTGGGCTCACTTTGATTGCGGTCCCGCTGATTGACTTTTGTATTATTCGCCGGCACTTGAGAACTCTCCTGCTGGGCGCACAGCAGGCCAATGCTGCTCATTACGAACATGGCAGCGAGCAGGGCTTTCATCAGTCTTCCTCGCATGTATTCACCTCGTTGACGTGCTCGCTTACGATGGGAAAGCGAAGCCATCAGATGGCTGGCGCTGCGATTTATTGAGAGTAGGTTTGGTGCTGCAGCAAACAAAAAGCCCGCCTCTCGGGGCGGGCAAGCTTTGAGGCTCTTACTGCTACTGCTTTTGTGCCGTCCACTTTTGGCCGGTATTGTGCAACTTATCCTCATTGTCAATCTGCATAGTCTTTCCGTCTGCGCTCACAGTCATTCGGCTGACGTAAATTGGCTTGCCCTTTCGCTTGTCCGTTTCCTCGATCGTATTCGCGTCGATCTTCTTCAACGAAACGCTGGTGAGACCGGGATCTCCTTTGTATGGGTAGTCCTTTCCATCAAGCTTGGCAGTGTAAGAATCGCCAGTCTTGTCGCTCATCGAGAACTCGTCTCCGTTGACCTTATAGCTGATTACGCTAACGCTTTCTGAGGCATCCTCAACTTTGTTCGGCTGCCAAGTGCCTGATACTTTGTTGACGCCCGCCGGGGCTTCGCCAACCCGCTCCGAGGTGTACTTGCCGTTTCCCGACTGCCCACTTTCGGAAACAAAACTCCACTCAGTAGTAAGCGTCTTGCCATCATCCGACACCGTCATTTTGTTCGTACCTGAGGGTTTCCCGTTTTTCTTGCTCTTGATCTCAACCGTATGATCATTGACCTCATTCACGGTGGCCGCGTCGTAGTAAGGCGAGGTGGTTACCTTGTGTTCCTTACCGTCGGCCTTGATGGAAACTTTAGGCACACAGGAGTCGCAATGCCAGACCCCATTCTGCAACAGGAACTTGTCGCCGCCCTTGAATTGCGCACTGCTAGGATCGACACGCCAGGTTCCATCGAATGCGCTCTGTGCCATCACTGGAACTGACCCAAGAACTAAAACCATGAGTAGTAGCTTTCTCATTGTGAAAACCTCCTTGGTCGAGCGCACGAATTCTGGGCTGGAATGTTGTGGAAGTCAAGAGCGGCGTTACAACAGTCCTATGTCGTACATAGGACTATCAAGGTCCCGCTTCAAAGCCACGGCTACCCGGTGAAATCCGTCTTCATCACTATTTCTCGACGAGGGAGCGACGGATGATCCTCCTGCACGCTGCGATTTGGTTTTGCCGGGTTGTACCGCAGATCCACCTTTTTTCCGATTGGCAATTCCGCGGCCAGGAACTCGTTGAGTGCAGGTAAGTTTCGCGCAAACGGTGTCATCCACCCGCCCCGGTACTGATGATCGTCAACCGAATAGCTGTATCGAACCGTCGTGTAGCACACGCTCATGCTCCCATCATCGTATGTGGGCTTGTCATAGCTTTCGACGTTTCCTGAGGCAAGTGTCCACGAGTCGCTTCGGCGATAGCGAATAAACATCGTGATGCAATAAATCACGATGATGATCGTTCCCAGCAATAAGACCCAGTGTACGAAGGTGGTGATCATTCGCGATCAGTCAGCTCAGGACGACATCTTAGATTGATTTTGACCGAAAACAATTGCCCTGCGAGACTCCTGCATGTGCCATCCCGTTGGTGTTGAGGCGAAGAAATAGCGAATGTGGTATGCTTTTCCCGTCATGGCTCGCCGTCTCGATATTCGCCCGCAAGCCTCCGGCAACGACGACATCATGGGCGCTGATGACCTCAAGCTGCTTCGCCGTAATCTGTCCCGCCTGAGCATTACCGCTGCACGTCAGGCCTATCACACTGCGTATGCCCGATGTCGCATGGTGAATGATCGCGTCCCCAGTGCTCGTTCCATTCAGGAACTGGTCCAGGTCTGGAAACAATTGTGGATGAGAAGATAGCAGACCAACCAGGAGCCCGTTACACGAAGTGCCAAACCCGGAAAAAGCAATTTTGTTTTTTTCCTTGCCCATTGACATGGCGTAGTCCTATCACTATCGTTGCCGCATTCGTCGTACTCCATTCCATCGAACAGTTGCCTCTGTCTTATTTGCGCACGGGATGAATCTCAACTTGAAATCAAGATTTGCAAAGTACGAGGCTGTGATCAAGATCACAGACACAGTTTTTTATGCTGCTTAGAGTGACAACGTGACTGCACTGATACTCCATCGCATCCACTTCGGGTTCACCATAACCTTTCACTACCTGTTTCCCCAATTGACGATGGGGCTGGCGCTGTTGATCGTGGTGCTCAAGACCATCGCGCTTCGTAAGCGAGATGAGCGTTATAACCAGGCTGCTCGCTTCTGGATGCGCATCTTCGCCATTAATTTTCTGCTCGGCGTTGTAACCGGAATCCCTATGGAATTCCAGTTCGGAACCAACTGGTCGCAGTTCGCGCGGGTCACTGGCGGCGTAATTGGTCAACCACTGGCGATGGAAGGGGTGTTTTCGTTCTTTCTCGAATCCACATTCCTTGGTCTTTTCCTTTTCGGCGAAAAACGCCTCTCACCCCTTGTACACTGGGCCTCGGCATTTCTCGTTTTCGTCGGCTCGTGGATTTCCGGCTTCTTCATCATCGTGACTAACGCCTGGATGCAACACCCGGTCGCGTATCGAGTGCTTCCCAACGGCGCTTATGAGGTCACCAGCTTCTGGGGATTGCTCACCAACCCGTGGGCATTGATTCAATACGCTCATAACATGTCTGGCGCGGTGATTACCGGTTCCTTCGTGATGTCTGCCGTGGGCGCATTTTACGTGCTCGAGAACCGCTTCTCCGAAGCCGGGCGGATTTTCCTTCGCGTCGGCGTGATTGCCGGTTTGATTTCCTGTACCACTCAGATCTTCCCCACCGGCGACATTCACGGCCGCTACATGGCCAAACATCAGCCAGCGACCGTGGCCGGCATGGAAGGGCTATTTCACACTCAGCGCGGCGCCGGAATCGTGCTCATGGGCCAGCCTGATGAGGAGAAACAGACGATCGACAATCCGTTGATCGTCAACAATGTCCTGAGTTTTCTCATCTATGGCACCACCAAGGCTGAAGTTCAGGGACTCGATCAAGTCCCGCGCGACCAATGGCCTGAGCCGCTGCCGCTTCTTTATTACAGCTACCACATCATGGCCGGCCTTGGGACCTACTTCGTTCTGCTGATGGCGATTTCGGCATTCATGTTATGGCGCAACCAACTATTCACAACACGATGGGTGTTGTGGCCACTCATGCTCAGTTTTCCGCTGCCTTATATCGCCAACACTGCGGGATGGATGACGGCTGAAATTGGCCGCCAGCCCTGGGTCGTTTACGGACTCATTCGCACCAGCGATGGCTATTCCAAATACGTTTCGGCGGCGAACGGGCTCTTCACTTTGCTCGGCTTCATGGGAATGTACTCGGTGCTTTCGATCCTCTTTATTGTGCTGGTGTATCAGATAATCGCTAAAGGGCCGCAATTGGGAGCATCTGCCCCGGTTTCTGAGCCGCTGACGGTTGCGTAAGGAATAATAATGGGCTTTATCTGGTTCTGGCTCGTAGCCGTGATGATTGTCGCGTATGTGGTGCTCGATGGCTTTGACATCGGCGTTGGCATCCTGCACCCTTTTATCGCGCGTACAGACGAAGAAAAACAGCTTGCCATCCGCTCCATCGGGCCGCTCTGGGACGGCAACGAAGTCTGGCTGCTCGCCGGCGGCGGCACCCTCTACTTCGCGTTTCCACTGCTCTACGCTTCCGCCTTCAGCGGCTTCTATCTTGCCTTGATGATCGTGCTTTGGCTGCTGATCATGCGCGCTCTCGGCATTGAACTGCGCATGCACATGCAAGTTGCCGTCTGGCGAACGTTTTTCGATGGCCTCTTTTTCATTTCAAGCGCGCTACTTGCCATCTTTTATGGAGCCGCCCTGGCGAACGTGATTCGCGGAGTTCCGCTCGGCGACGACGGCTACTTCTTCCTGCCCCTTTGGACCAATTGGAACCTTGGCCCGGAACCCGGCATTCTCGATTGGTACACGGTAATCGGCGGCGTACTGGCGCTGGTTGCGCTCGCGCTCCACGGGTCACTTTATCTGACAGTCAAGACTGAGGCTGCATTGCAATCTCGTTCTCGCTCCGCCTCAATATACTTATGGTTCGCATTATTTGTCGTCACCATCTTGAGTCTGCCCGCCACTCTTGCGGCCCGTCCTGACGGCCTCGATAACTACCGGGCCTTCCCGCTCCTGTTTGCAGTTCCGATCATCATCTTTGCTGCGCTCGCTGGAATCTTCTACTTCACTCGCAAGCGCGCTGAACGCAAAGCCTTCACTTGTTCCTGCGTTTATCTCACGATGATGCTGGTCGGCGCCGCGGTCGCGCTTTATCCGCGCCTGCTGCCATCAAGCAACGATCCAGGACGCGACATCACGATTGCCAAGGCACTCTCCGGGCCACACACTTTGCACGTCGGATTGATCTGGTGGACCTTGGGCATGTGCCTCGCCGCAATGTATTTCGTAGTTATCTATCGAATGTTTCGGGGTAAAGTGTCGCTGGCTAGCAGCGGCTACGAGCACTGAATTTGCGAAGCGGAAGCATTGTTTGGGTGCTCGCGCACTTTTCTCGCGCGGCCGCCAGTGAGGGCGAGACCTGATGAAGCAGCCTGGGCTTTCGCCTTCCGAGTGAGCCAGATATCCGAATCATGCGACAGCCCAGGTGAAGTCCTTGTGTCAGCAGGTAACTGACTGCCACTAATTTTTCCAGACTACAACCGCTTTCTTCGCCAGGGCGTGCTCTTTTCGAATGAGGCGTGCCGAATCTCCTAGTGGGGTGACCTGCGGCTCCGGCATAAACTCCCATAATGGTCTCTCCCCATGCGCCGACCAACTTCCGGATCGCTCCAATAAGTCATGGCTCTGTGCCATACCGGTCTGCGAAGCATGCTGCGCATAATCCGGAAGCACAAGCATTTGAGGCTGGGCATTCATTGCAGACATTCCAACTTGCCCCATGGCCCCTACACAGCCGAGCAGGCACACCACAAACACCGAGAGTAGAGTCTTCATCTTCTGTTCTCCAAATTCCAGAGCGGCCACTTCTTCGAGTTGGTCGCGGGGAGGAGTCTGGCTACCCATACACAGCAACCTCATTACCAAAGTTCAGGCAGGTAATTCTTGACATTCAGTTCGTGCGTAGAAGCAGGGTGAAATTGCTTGCACTATTGTGGACGAAACCTTTTAATTCAATCCGCACGTGATCCGGATGCGAGAAATGACTGAACGCACCCCGGAAGCGAACCTGGATAGTAAACATTACGACGTCCGACTTCGCAGGCTGTTTTCACTCCGACTTTCTCTGGGTTTTCGCCGGTTATTTTTGGTTTTTATGGGATGGTTTGCGAGGATCAACCCACAATTTACTTGACTTCCACAGGCCAGGTACCGCAGATTACGCACAGTAGTTCGGAACCGAGCGTTGGGTTCCGGGGATTTTGCCCGCTCTGGCAACTCCCACTCAGTAATGGCCACCACTCTAGCCCCGGTTGATTCCCGGGAAGTTGTTCGATGCGATCGCTGCCTTCTCGTTCAATTCCGCACAATTAACAATCTGTGCCGTCGCTGCCATTTGTGTCTCGACGAGGAGGAGCCAGAAATTGTTCAGGCGCCTACGCCGCAAATGGTGCCGCAAGCGCATCGTGGTCATCTGAATTTGGCGGCCTCCATCCGCGCCATGCGACTGCGAAATGGCTTAAGCCAACGGCAACTTGCGGGGCGAATGTCGGTGCCGCGCACTTACGTATCAAAAATTGAAAATGAAAAGGCCACGCCCACGCTTTCGTCTCTGGAGCGGCTGGCGAGGGCGCTGGAGGTGTCCGTGCCCGATCTGCTCAGTGGCGGGGAACGAAACCGTCAAGAGGAAATCAGCGAATTGATGAAAGATCCCTTTATCGCTGAGATGATGCCGTTTGTCTCATCTCTGAACGGAATGCAGATGTCCAGCATCCTGACCCAGGTCAGAGACTTGACGATCAGGCCAAGACGAAGCGCATAGGACAATCGTGAGGTCCGGGCGCCATCACTCGTCGGAGTAACATCGTCGCTTCGCTGCGCTCACGATTTCAGCGGCGGACCCCGCTTTTCTCAAGCCGTGCTGGCGTCTCAATTTTTCCGGGCGCACCTGCCAACACTAAACCGGAGCCGGGGAGGCTCCGGTTTTTTAATTCTTCCGGGACGCGACGGCAGTTCCCTTCTTGTCCAGTAGCTTTTCCATTTCGTCCATCACGCGGTTCATCTTCTTGACGGTCAGTTCGAGCGGCTCGTCGGTAGTCATGTCCACGCCCGCGTCTTTCAACAATTCAATCGGATATTCCGACTGCCCGGACGAAATGAATTTCAGGTAACGCTCGGTCGCTCCCGGCTGTCCAGACAGCACCTTCTCCGACAGCGCTGAAGATGCCGTGAACGAGGTGGCATACTGAAAGACGTAATAACTGCTATAAAAGTGAGGGATGAACGCCCATTCATTGGCTACATAATCATCCACGATGCACACGCCCTGATCGTGTCCGTAATACTTCTTCACGATTTCGCTATAGAGCTTCGATAGCGCGTCTCCGGTAAGCGGCTGCCCTTTTTCGACCATCTCGTGCATACGCAATTCAAATTCTGCAAATTGCGTCTGACGAAATACGGTCCCTTTGATTCCCTCAAGGTAGTTGCCTAGCAGTGAAAGCCGGGTAGCATCATCGCTGGTGTGCTTGAGCATGTAGTCATTGAGCAGGGCTTCGTTGAACGTCGAAGCCACTTCAGCTACGAAAATGGGATACGAAGACAGAGGATACGGCTGAGTCTTATTCGAAAAGTAACTGTGCATTGTGTGCCCCAGTTCGTGGGCGAGCGTGCTCATGTCTTCGTACTTTCCGTTGTAGTTCAGCAGCATGTACGGATGGACGTCGTAGGCTGCACCGTTTGAATATGCACCGGAAGACTTCCCCTCGTTGGGATACATATCAATCCAGCGCTCGGTGAAAGCTCGCTTGGCTCCGGCCGCATACTCGGGGCCGAGCGGCGAAAGTGCAGCCAGAATGTTGCGCTCAGAATCTTGCACGGAATATTTTGTGTCCACCGAAGAAACCAGCGGCGCATAGAGGTCGTAATAATGCAATTCCGAGAGGCCCATCATGCGCTTGCGAAGCTTCAGATAACGCTGAAATGTGGGCAGGTTTCGATCAACGCCTTCCACCAGTCTGGAATAAACCGTCACCGGAATGTTGGGCCCGTCCAGCGAGGCCTGGAGTGAGGTTTCGTAATTGCGGGCGCGAGCATAGAAGACCGAGCCTTGCACGTTCGAGTTCATCATGGAACCGAATGTCCCGCGGTATTTGGCCAGTGCGGAAAAGAATGCTTCCATTACTTTCTGCCGATCTTCGCGATTCGGTGAGGCGCGGTAAAGTGAAAACGCAGCCTTATCGAGCTTTACAGTCTTACCATCACTTAGCGTCACCGAAGGGTACGGAAAATCTGCGTCAGTAAAGATGCCGTAGACGCTGGATGGCCCACTGGCCATCACGGATGAGCCGGCCAACAACTTCTCCTCGGCATTGCTGAGCGTATGCGCCCGCTGGCGTTCGATATCTTGGAGATAATGACGGTAAACGTGCAGTCGCGGCTCCTCCGCCACGAATCGCTCAATCGTTGCTTTGTCGATCTTCAGGATCTCTGGTTGGATAAACGCTTCCTCGGTTCCCAGGCTTGAATTGAGCTGAATCATCTCCTGCTCCATGCCCTGATACGCGCTGACACGCGTGTCCTGATCGGAACTCATGCTGGCGTACACATATAGTCGGGCAAGCTCTTTATCCAATCGACTCTGGGTTTCAAGCGCATCCGCCAAGCGCGAAGCCGAGGAACCCAGCGCACCCTGGAATTTTCTTAGCTCGGGCAATTCCGATACAAGTTTGTCCTTATCCGCCCGCCAAGCCTGGTCTGACGGGTATATGGCGGTCAGGTCCCACTTGAGTTCGTCGGAAATCTTGCTGCGATCACGTTCTTGTGCAACCGATGGCAAGGTTGACGCTGCAAACAAAAGCATGGCCCCCGGCAGATGCCGGGTGATCAGAGCCAAATCAAAGTGCATTGCTAAGCTCCTTCTTCAATATCGGTGCGCGGCTAGATTAGAAAAAGTGGCAAAAACCACGCGACGACTAACGTGACGCCATTGTAGCGAACTTGGGTGCGCGGTGAAGCATGCGGATTAACGTTGCAGAAAGATGTTCAACTTGCGCGATTGAATCGCCGTGCCGACGTACTGCTCGATCACCATAGAAATGACATTAAGCGTGTTACTTTGCTCAGATTTTGCGTGCTATTTACCTTATCTTTTATCGGCGACCCTGCGGATTTCGGAACGAAACTCCGGACAAGGACGAAATGCCGTTTGGATGTAGAATGCTCCTCGGTTGCGGTATCACTCCAGCTATTCATGAATGAGACGATCAAGTCTCGCCAGCACACGCCAATCGGGGAAATCGACGTGCTATGGGTGACGGCGGGCCTCGGTTGCGATGGCGACACTATCTCCATGACGGCCGCGACTCAGCCCAGCCTCGAAGATATTGTATTGGGCGGAATACCGTGGATTCCTAAAGTCAATTTTCTAAATCCTTTTCTCGCAAAAGAAAATGGCGAAGAATTCATGTCGAAGTTTCATCAGGCTGCGGCCGGCCATTTAAAGCCTTTCATCTTGGTGGTCGAGGGCTCGATTCCTGATGAGACTAATAAACCGGAGGGATATTGGGCATCCATGGGCACCGACCAAGCGACCGGCCAGCCCATCACCACCTGCGAATGGATTGACCGATTGGCGCCCCAAGCCTGGGCCGTGATGGCTGCGGGTACATGCTCGGCCTACGGCGGAATTCATGCGATGGAGGGTAATCCCACCGGGTGTATGGGGGTTCCCGATTATCTGGGTTGGGAATGGAAATCGAATGCAGGAATTCCAATTGTTTGTGTTCCGGGATGTCCGGTGCAGCCGGACAACTTTACCGAGACGCTGCTCTATCTCCTGTATATGGCATCCGGGCGGGCCCCGATGATTCCACTCGATAGCTCTCTGCGTCCGCAGTGGTTGTTCGGTGAAACCGTGCATGAGGGCTGTGACCGTGGTGGATATTACGAGCAGGCGCAGTTCGCCGAAGAGTATGGGTCGCGGCAGTGCATTGTGAAACTCGGGTGCTGGGGGCCGGTGGTGCAGTGCAATGTGGGCAAGCGGGGATGGATAAATGGCGTGGGCGGATGCCCGAACGTTGGCGGCATCTGCATTGGGTGTACCATGCCGGGATTTCCCGACAAGTTTATGCCGTTCATGAATCAGCCGCCGGGTTCATTGCTGTCATCCCATGCAGTGCAGACCTACGGCCGTGCGATTCACGCATTGCGGCGGTTCACTCAAGCATCTTTAAATAAGGAACCCAGCTGGCGGCAGCGGCGGGCGCCGGTCAAATAGGAATTCAGGCCATCAGGTGGAGTAGCAGTCATGGCAGTTGATGTAAACGTGGAAATTACGCTTCCCGCGGACGCCCGGCCCCCCCTGGAAGACCTCAGTTCGTCAGAGGCGGGCGCTCTCCTCGAACAGTTAGCCAGTGTTTTTTCCTTCAGCACATCGCCCGTTTCTGATCCTGAGCTTCCCAATCTCGAAGCGAAATACCGCGCGTTGGTGGAGCAGATTCCGGCGGTCATTTTTATGGCTTATCTGGACCGCGGAATCGGCGAGGCCTACGTCAGCCCCCAAATTGAGGAGTCACTCGGGTTCAAGCAAGAGGAGTGGCTGGAAGACCCCATTCGCTGGTATCAGCAAATCCATCCCGATGACAAGCAGCGCTGGAGCATAGAAGCAGCGGAGATGTTTCTTACTGGAAAGCCGCTGCGGTCCTCCTATCGGGTAATTGCCCGCGATGGCCGGGTGATCTGGTTTCGATGCGAGGCCAGAATGATCCGGCGTCCGGATGGGCAGCCGTGGTTCATTCAGGGAATCGGTTTCGATATTACCGACCTGAAGCGGACCGAAGAAGAATTGCAGGGCGAACGGAATGTAGTATCGGCGATTCTCGATACTGTCGGAGCTCTGGTTGTGGTGCTCGATCGCGAAGGGCGAGTCGTGCGCTTTAACCGGGCTTGCGAACTGATGACCGGAAGATCTTCAGAGGAGGCCTGCGGGACGCATTTGTGGGATTCGTTTCTGATTCCCGCCGAGCGCGAGCTTTTCAAGGAAGTGTTTCGGACCATTTGCGACGCCTACACCCGCACGGAGCACGAAAGCTTATGGTTAGCGCGTGACGGCACTCACCGAACAATCGCATGGTCCGCGGCCGTGCTGCCCCCAACCAAAGAAGCTCCTGCATACATTATTCTTTCCGGCATCGATGTGACCGAGCAGAAGCGGGCCCAGGCACGCTTCCGTGGTTTGTTAGAAGCCGCGCCCGATGCGGTGGTTGTGGTGAACCAGAAAGGCAAAATCGTATTGGTAAACGCGCAGGTAGAAAAATTATTCGGCTATAACCGGCAGGAGCTTCTCGGTGAGGATATGGAGAAGCTGGTGCCACCCCGGTTGCGGTCGAACCACGCGACCCATCGCAGGAATTTTTTTTCGGAACCGCGGGTGCGCCCGATGGGGGCTGGTCTTGAACTTTACGCGCTGCACAGAGATGGTCATGAGTTTCCTGTAGAAATTTCGCTAAGTCCATTGGAGACGGAAGAAGGATTGCTGGTTTCAAGCGCTATCCGCGACATCACTGAGCGCAAACGGCTGGAGAAAATTGTGCTGGAGATCAGCGAGCGCGAACAGCGGCGGATTGGCCAGGACCTGCATGACGGTCTTGGACAGCACTTGACGGGTATCGCTTTCATGGCCAAGGTGCAACAGCAAAAGCTGGCGGAAAAGCAGAGTCCGGAGGCCGCCGACGCGGCCAAGATCGTGCAACTGGTAAATGACGCAATCTTGAAGACCAGAGAACTATCGCGCGGCCTATTGCCTGTGGTATCCGATGCGCATGGACTGATGTCAGCATTGCAGCTCTACGCCGCGGAGATCGAAGATCTGTTCGGGATCCCTTGCCGCTTCCAGTGTGACAATTCTGTCCTGGTGCACGACACCGCGATGGCCACGCATCTTTATCACATTGCGCAGGAGGCGGTGAATAACACGGTGAAGCACGCGCAAGCCACGAGCATCCACATCCGGCTGTTTTCGGGCGAACTGGAGGGCTGCCTCATCATCAAGGATGATGGCATCGGAATAGAGCGTCCACGGCCACCGCACAGTGGCGTGGGCCTGCATATAATGAACTACCGCGCCGGCATCATCGGGGGTAATCTGGAAATCCGACGTGGTCAGCCAAACGGCACAATTGTGACTTGCCGTTTCCCGATCACATCCGGTGAACCCAGCTCTGAAAGCACAGCATGCACGAACCTGTGACTAAGAAACGAGTCTTCGTGGTTGACGATCACCCGATCGTTCGCCAGGGCTTGGCCCTCCTCATCAATCAGGAGCCGGACTTAGCGGTTTGTGGTGAGGCGGAAGAGGCGCATACTGCGTTGCGAAAAATCAATGCCTGCCGCCCCGACATTGTAGTGGTCGATATCTCTCTGAGCGGACCAGATGGGCTCGAGGTCATCAAGACGATTCGCGCTACCGATACTTCCCTGCCGGTTCTGGTGCTATCCATGCATGAAGAAACCGTCTATGCCGAAAGAGCGTTGCGTGCCGGAGCCAATGGTTACATCATGAAGCAGGAAGCAACAGACACGGTTCTGGTGGCATTGCGGCGGATTCTAAATCGCGAGATATACGTAAGCGAACGCATCGCCAATAAACTGTTGCGGCAATACATCAGCGGAAACGTGACTGCCAAGAAGTCACCGCTCGCCGAATTGACCGACCGCGAATTGGAGGTTTTCCGTCTCATCGGGGAGGGACACGGTACCCGTCAAATCGCGGATGAATTACACCTCAGTGTGAAGACGGTGGAGTCCTACCAGGCCCACATCAAAGAGAAACTTTCACTCCGAACTGGGCGCGAACTGGTACAGCACGCGATCCAATGGGCAATCCAGGAAGTCGCCTGATCCCCGGTTTTCCACATATAAATTCCACAAATCCTTCCCTAGTGTGATCGGGGAAACCCCTACCCGCAATCGCGGAATTCCCACGACCTTCAAATCAGGTTGAGAAGATTGTTGTTTTTCACGATGCTGTTCGGTGATCCAGGTAACGAATGTGCTCACTCGTGATCTTGAATCGGGGAGCAACGGTTTATCCGTGCTGATCCGCTTCCCTGCAACCTGATCTGATTTTGTAACCGGCGCACCAGGCGAATCTGCGCGTATGACCAGCAGAAGTTTCAAATAAGAGAGTTTTCCGCGGGTTCAACCCGCCAGAAAAAGAAAAAGGAGAATCCAGCTATGGCAACGGAAACCGTTCCGTACGGTCGAAAAACCCAGAAAAAACCGGCTGTGGCGGAGATACACATAGTCTGGATCACAGCCGGTCTGGGCTGTGATGGAGACTCGGTATCAATCACAGCTGCTATGCAGCCCAGCATCGAAGATGTGCTCCTGGGTGCGATACCCGGCCTTCCCAAGGTACATCTGCACAACCCGGTTTTGGCTTACGAAGTTGGTGACGACTTTATGAGCTACTTCTACAAGGCATGGGAAGGCAAGCTTGATCCGTTTGTTCTGGTAGTAGAGGGATCAATTCCGAACGAGAAGATCAAAAAAGAAGGTTACTGGGCGGCGCTGGGTACCGATCCGGCAACCGGCCAGCCCATCACTACCAACGAATGGATCGATCGTCTGGCGCCCAAAGCCCTCGCAGTGATCGGTTGCGGAACCTGCGCAACTTACGGCGGAATCCACGCCATGGAGGGAAACGCGACCGGTTGTATGGGCCTGGCCGACTACCTTGGATGGGATTGGCGATCCATGGCCGGAGTGCCTATCGTCAATGTTCCCGGTTGCCCCGTCCAGCCCGACAACTTCATGGAGACGGTTCTCTATCTGCTCTATCAGGTCGCGGGCATGGCGCCGATGATTCCGCTCGACGATCAACTTCGCCCCACCTGGCTATTTGGAAAGACCGTGCATGAGGGCTGCGACCGAGCTGGCTATTACGAGCAGGGTGACTTCGCCGAGGAATACGGATCGC
>Ga0157369_10006635_pt1 | contig 13384 bp, 10 predicted proteins | sample C25metaG_FD_113461 | JGI IMG/M metagenome (GOLD analysis project Ga0157369, IMG submission 113461) | Corn rhizosphere microbial communities from Kellogg Biological Station, Michigan, USA - C2-5 metaG | ecosystem: Host-associated > Plants > Roots > Rhizosphere > Soil | place: USA: Michigan...
GAGTCCCACGCGCTGCGCGTGCTCTCGCAGATCGAGGCACGCAAGAACCGCCTCAAGCAGGAGAACATGGCGCTCGTCTTTCCCGAGCCGGAGAAGCTCGCGCAGCTCGAGGGCGAGCGCGCGGAGCTCGCCGCTCGCGTGGAGGAGCTCGAGGCGGCGCTCGCCGAATCCGAGTCGCGCCCGCCCGCGCTCGAGGAGCAGCGCCGCGGCACCACCGAGTCGATGCACCAGGCCACGCGCGAGCACGCGGCGCTCGAGGCGCAGCTGAAGGCGCTGCAGGCGCAGCAGGCGAAGCTCGACACGAACGCGAAGCTGGTCGAATGGGTGCAGTCGCGCGGGCTCGAGCGCGCGGAGCGCCTGTGGCAGCTGATCCACGTCGAGCCGGGCTGGGACGATGCGGTCGAGGCGGCGCTCGGCGTGCGCCTCAATGCCGTGCGCCTCGCGAACGACAACGAGCTGCCGTCCCTGCTGCAGGATGCGCCGCCCGGCAATTTCGCGGTCTTCCTCGAGCGCTCGACGCCGGCGCTCACCCCGGAGGCGGGGCACCTGAAGCCGCTCGCTTCGGTCGTCGCCGGCGCGCGCGACGGCGTGACGCCGTACCTGCGCGATGCGCTCGCCCACGTCTTCATCCTGCCCGAGGGCGAGAACGGCCTCGAGCTCGCGCGGCTGCTCCCGCCCGGCGGATTGCTGGTCGCGCGCTCGGGCTATCTCTTCTCGCGCCAGGGCGTGGTCTTCCACGGCCCGCAATCGGAGCTCCACGGCGTGCTGCAGCGCCAGCGCGAGATCGAGGAGCTGCAGGGCCGCATTCCCGCGGTGGAGCGCTCGCGCATGGAGCTCGAGGCGCGGCTGCGCACCCTGGAATCGGACCTGCGCAACGCCCAGGAGCAGGTGAAGCGCGTGCGCGAGGACGCCGCGCGCGCCCGCCAGCAGGACCATGCCCTCGAGGTCGAGTACCTCAAGCTCGCCCAGACCACGCAGCAGGCGCAGGCCCGGCGCGAGGCGATCCGCGAGGAGCTCGCGGCGGTCGAGGAAGAGGAAGCGCGCGAGCGCCTCGACATGCAGGAAGCGCAGCACGCGCTCGAGACGGGTGCCGCGAGGATGGACGAGATCGTGCAGCGCCTCGAGGCCGTGGAGGCCGCCGCGCGGGAGGCGCAGCAGGCGCTCGGTGCCGCGCGGGCCGCGGTCTCCAACGCCGAGCGCACGCTCACCGAGGCGCGCTTCCACGAGCGCAGCTGCCAGGAGAAATCGGAATCGCAGGCGCGGCTCGCGGTCTCGCTGCAGGAGCGCCTCGAGGCCCTCGTCGGCTCGCGCGAGAAAGTGCGCGAGGAGCTCGACCAGCTCGAGGAGGGCAACGTGCGCGAGCGCCTGCAGGCGGCGCTCGAGGTGAAGATGGAGCGCGAGCGCGTGCTGGCCGATGCGAGAGCCGGCCTCGAGCACCTCACCGGGAAGCTGCGCGAGCTGGAAGAGGCGCGCATGTCGGCCGAGCAGGGACTGAATCCCCTGCGCGAGAAGATCATGGAGCTGCGCGTGAAGGAGCAGGAGGCCGCCACGCACGCCGAGCAGCACGCGCAGCAACTGCAGGAAGCCGGCGTCACGCGCGAGGAGATGGCCGAGCAGATCGAGCGGCGCGTGGGCTCCCGGGGCATGCAGGCCGAGATCAACCGGCTCACCGAGGAGATCGCGGCACTCGGCGCGGTGAACCTGGCGGCGCTGCAGGAGCTCGGCACGTCGCAGGAGCGCAAGGCCTTCCTCGACGCGCAGGCGACCGACCTCGCGCAGGCCGTCGAGACGCTGGAAGCCGCGATCAAGCGCATCGACCGCGAGACGCGCGACCTGCTGCAGCAGACGTTCGACATCGTCTCGAGGAACTTCAGCGAGATGTTCCCCGCGCTCTTCGGCGGCGGCCAGGCGCGGCTCGAGCTGACCGGCGAGGAGATCCTCGACGCGGGACTGCACGTCTTCGCGCAGCCCCCGGGCAAGAAGAACCAGTCGATCCAGCTGCTCTCGGGCGGCGAGAAGGCGCTCACCGCGATCTCGCTCGTGTTCTCGCTCTTCAAGCTGAACCCCGCTCCGTTCTGCCTGCTCGACGAGGTCGATGCGCCGCTCGACGACCCGAACACCGAGCGCTTCTGCGACCTCGTGCGCCAGATGTCGGGCCAGACCCAGTTCCTGTTCATCACGCACAACAAGATCACCATGGAGCTCGCGGGGCAGCTCGTGGGCGTGACGATGCCCGAGCCGGGGGTCTCGAAGATCGTCGAGGTCGACATCGCTTCCGCGATCGAGCTCGCGCGCAACAAGCAGGCCGCCTGAGCGCGGGGGAGCCGGGTGCCATGAGTTCCCTCCAGCTCTCGTTGCTCGCCGCCGGCGCGGTCGTGATCGTGCTGGTGATCGCGTACAACCTCTGGGCGGAGCGCCGCGCGCGCCGCCGCGCGGAGGAGGCGTTCGCGGGCCGCGCGGGCGATGCGCTCTTCGAGGCGGTGCCCGTGCGGCGCGAGCCGACCCTGGGCGACCTGCCGTCGATTCCCGCCGCCGACCTCGACGAGCCCGTCCTCGCGGGCGCCGCTCCCGCGACGCCGCCGGCAAGCGCGATGGTCGAGGAGCTGCAGGCGCCGGGCGGACCGGCGGCGGAGATCTCGAGCCGCATCGACACCGTGGCCGTGCTCCTCGCCGACGATCCCATCATGGAGGAGCAGCTCGAGGCCTTGTACCAAGCGCTCGTGCAGCACACGACACCCGTGCACGTCGAGGGCATCGTCGACGAGCAGTGGCATCCCGTCGAGAGCTCGCCGAAGAAGAGCTGGCGCGAGCTGCGCGTGGGGCTGCAGCTCGCGAGCCGCAACGGCCCGGTGAGCGAGGAGGAGCTCGAGCGCTTCAACCAGGAGATCGCCCAGTTCGCCGAAAGCGTGAATGCGGTGTCGCAGCGCGAGGCGCCCGGCACGGCCGCGGCCCGCGCGCGCGAGCTCGACCGCTTCTGCGCCGACGCCGACATCGAGGTGGCGATCAACGTGATCGGCCAGTTCGGCGCGACCTTCGCGATGCCGCGCGTGAAGCAGCTCGCGCTCGACCACGGCTTCTCCGAGACCGGATCGGGCGGCCTGGTGCGCTTCGGCCCCGACGGCATGCCCGAGATCCTGCTGCGCCGCTTCGGCGATGCGCCCGGCAAGGCCGCCGCGCCGTACACGCAGGGCCTCACCTTCGCGCTCGACGTGCCCCACGTGGCCGACGGGCCCGGGGTGCTCGCCGAGATCTCGCGCCTCGCCGACGCCTTCGCGCGCGCTCTGGGCGGCCAGGTGGTCGACGACAACCGCAAGCCGCTCACCGAGGCGGGCATCGCTTCGATCCGCCGCTCGCTCGAGCGCGTGTTCCACGACATGGAGGCGAACGGCATTCCCGCCGGCAGCCCCCTCGCGCGCAGGCTGTTCTCGTGAGCGCGCCGCGCCCGCTTCCATGAAGGTGCTCGCGCCGCGCGAAGCGGCCGCGAAGGCGGAGAAGCTGCGCCGCGCCATCGACCGGCACAACCGGCTCTACTACCGGGAGAACGAGCCCGAGATCACCGACGAGGAATACGACCGGCTCTTCCAGCAGCTGGTCGCCCTCGAGGCGCAGTATCCCGAGCTCGCCACGCCCGACTCGCCGACGCAGCGCGTCGGTGCCGCGCCGAGCGAGGGCTTCGCGCCCGTCGAGCATCGCGTGCCCATGCTCTCGCTCGCCAACGGCTTCACCGACGAGGACGTGGTCAACTTCGACCGCCGCTGCCGCGAGGCGCTCGGGGTCGACGTGGTCGAGTACTCGTGCGAGCTCAAGTTCGACGGCCTTGCGGTCACGCTCGACTACGACGACGGGCTCTTCGTGCAAGGCGCCACGCGCGGCGATGGCGCGGTGGGCGAGGACGTGACGCCGAACCTGCGCACCATCCGCGCGATTCCGCTCAGGCTCGACGGGCGCAAGCAGGCGAAGCGGCTCGACGTGCGGGGCGAGGTGCTCATGCTCCGGCGCGATTTCGAGGCGATCAACCGCCGGGCCCTCGAGCGCGGCGAGAAGACCTTCGTGAACCCGCGCAATGCCGCGGCCGGAGGGTTGCGCCAGCTCGACCCCAGGCTCACCGCGCAGCGCAAGCTCTCGTTCTTCGCGTACGGCATCGGCGCGCACGAGGGCTTCGACATGCCGCCCACGCACACGCGCCTCCTCGATACCCTCGACCACATGGGTTTCCCCGTCGCGAAGGAGCGCCGCGCGGTGAAGGGTGCCGACGGCCTCCTCGCGTTCTATCGCGAGACGGGTGCCAGGCGCGCGAGCCTTCCGTACGACATCGACGGCGTGGTCTACAAGGTCAACCGCTTCGCCGACCAGGAGAAGCTGGGCTTCGTCTCGCGCGCGCCACGCTGGGCGCTCGCGCACAAGTTTCCCGCCGAGGAGGCCGCGACGGAGCTCCTCGACATCGAGGTGCAGGTGGGACGCACCGGCGCCCTCACGCCGGTCGCGCGGTTGAAGCCGGTGTTCGTCGGCGGCACCACGATCGTGAATGCGACGCTGCACAACGAGGACGAGATCCGCCGGAAAGACATCTGGCGGCGCGACACCGTCGTCGTGCGCCGCGCGGGCGACGTGATCCCGGAAGTGGCGCGCGTGGAGAAGCCCGGCCCGCGCACGAGGCCCGACGACTGGTTCGAGATGCCCACGAAGTGCCCGCGCTGCGGCTCCGCGGTCGACAAGGCCGAAGGCGAGGCGGTCGCGCGTTGCTCGGGCGGCCTCTTCTGCCCCGCGCAGCGCAAGGCCGCATTGCTGCACTTCGCCTCGCGCCGCGCCATGGACATCGAGGGGCTCGGCGACAAGCTGGTCGAGCAGCTCGTCGACCAGCAGATCGTGCGCACCGCCTCCGACCTCTACACGCTCGGCGTGGCGAAGCTCGCCGCCCTCGAGCGCATGGGCGACAAGTCGGCCGCCAACTTGTGGGAGTCGATCGAGAAGAGCAAGAAGACGACACTCGCCCGCTTCATCTACGCGCTCGGGATCCGCAACGTGGGCGAGGTGACGGCGAAGGACCTCGCCGCCCATTTCGGCAAGCTCGACGACCTGATGGGCGCGAGCGTCGAGAGCCTGATGCAGACGCCCGACGTCGGGCCCATCGTCGCGGAGTCGATCCACACCTTCTTCCAGCAGGCGCACAACCGCGAGGTGATCGAGCACCTGCGCGCGGCCGGCGTGCGCTGGGCCGAAGGCCGTGCCGTGGCCGCAAAAGCCGCCGGGCCCTTCGCGGGTAAAATCGTGGTGCTCACCGGGACGCTCGCCGCGATGAGCCGCGACGAGGCGAAGGAACGCATCGAGGCGCACGGCGGCAAGGTCACCGGCTCCGTCTCGAAGAAGACCGGCTTCGTGGTGGCCGGCGCGGACGCCGGCTCGAAGCTCGACCGCGCCAAGGAACTCGGCGTCACCGTGCTGGACGAACAGCAATTCCTCCAACTGCTTGGCGCCATAGATAAAAAATGAACAAGACCGTGACGAAGGCCGTGTTCCCCGTGGCGGGCCTCGGCACCCGCTTCCTGCCCGCCACGAAGGCGTCTCCGAAGGAGATGCTGCCGGTGGTCGACAAGCCCCTCATCCAGTACGCGGCGGAAGAGGCGGTCGCGGCCGGCATCACCGACTTGATCTTCATCACCGGCCGCGGCAAGCGCGCGATCGAGGACCACTTCGACAAGGCCTACGAGCTCGAGGCGGAGCTGCAGGCGCACGGCAAGAACAAGCTGCTGAAGGAAGTGCGCAGCCTGCTGCCCGAGGGCGTCTCGTGCACGTACATCCGCCAGGCCGAGGCCCTCGGGCTCGGTCACGCGGTGCTCTGCGCGCGCCGCCTCGTGGGCGACGAGCCGTTCGCGGTCATCCTCGCCGACGACCTGATCGACGCGCAGGTTCCCGTGATGAAGCAGATGGTGCAGGTGCACGCGAAGAACGGCGGCAGCGTGATCGCGGTGCAGAACGTGGCGCGCGAGGATACGGCGTCGTACGGCATCGTGTCCTCGGATGCGATCTCGACCGGCCTCTCGCGCATCACCTCGATGGTCGAGAAGCCGAAGCCCGAGGAGGCGCCCTCGACGCTCGGCGTGGTGGGCCGCTACATCCTGTCGGGACGCATCTTCCATTACCTCGAGAACCAGCGCGCCGGCGCCGGGCGCGAGATCCAGCTCACCGATGCCATCGCGCGCATGCTGCGCGAGGAGCCGGTGTTCGCCTACGAGTTCCAGGGCCGGCGCTACGATTGCGGCTCGAAGCTGGGCTACCTGCAGGCGACCGTGAACTATGCGCTGAAGCACCCCGATCTCGCGGCGCCGTTCCGCGAGTTCATCGACGGCACGGTGGCGGGGCTGCACGCGCCCGCGCCGGCGGCGAAGCGCGCGTGAAGACGCGGCGCGAGGCCGAGCTGCTGCTCCAGGAAGCGGACGTGCTGTTCCCGGCCGACGCGGTGAACGCGGCCGTCGAGCGCATGGCGAAGGACGTCGCGCGCGAGCTGGGAGACGCGTTTCCGGTCGTGCTCTCGGTAATGGGGGGCGCGGCCGTGTTCACGGGGCGGCTGCTGCCGCTTCTCGCGTTCCCGCTCGAGTTCGGCGCGATCGAGGTCACCCGCTACAACAACGACATCCACGGCCGCGACATCGCGTGGCGCCTGCCCCCGCGCGACAACGTGCGCGGGCGCACGGTGCTGGTCGTGGACGACATCCTCGACGAGGGCATCACGCTCGCCGCCATCCGCGCGAAGCTCACCGAGATGGGCGCCGCGCGCGTGCTGGCCGCCGTCTTCGCCGACAAGGACATCGGGCGCGACAAGCCCGCTCATGCCGACTTCGTCGGCGTCACCGTCCCCAATCGCTACGTCTTCGGCTTCGGCATGGATGCCTATGGCTTGTGGCGCAACTTGCCGGCCATATATGCGTTAAGGGAACAAAAACCCGGAAGTCCACGGATAAACACGGATAAACACGGATTGACCGAGGAAGCGGCGGGCGACACCCAGTGATGCGTGCATTTGCCGTCGTGCCATTCGTTCCATGCCTTATCCGTGTTCATCCGTGTTTATCCGTGGACCCTCGCCTTTTGCTTGCAGCACTCGAAAAATGATCGCCATCATCGGAGGCAGCGGCCTCACGCAGCTCGCCAACCTCGAGATCACGAACCGCCAGATCGTGCGCACGCCCTATGGCGAGCCGTCGGGGCCGCTCACGTTCGGGCGCATCGGGGACGCGAAGGTGGTCTTCGTGGCGCGCCACGGCTACGGCCATACGCTGGCGCCGCACGAGATCAACTACCGCGCGAACCTCTGGGCGCTGCGCGAGGCGGGTGCCACCCAGGTTGTCGCGGTGTGCACCGTGGGCGGGATCGCGAATTCGCTCGGTGCGGGCACGATCGTCGTGCCGGACCAGATCATCGACTACACGTGGGGCCGTCCCTCGACCTTCTTCGAAGGCGCCGAGCAGCCGGTGACCCACATCGATTTCACGTATCCCTACGACGACGCGCTGCGGCAGGAAGCGATCGCGTCGGCGAAGCAGGCCGGCATCCCCGTGGTCGAGACCGGCACCTACGCCGCGACCCAGGGGCCGCGCCTGGAGACCAAGGCCGAGATCGACCGCCTCGAGCGCGATGGCGCGACAATGGTGGGGATGACCGGCATGCCCGAGGCGGCGCTCGCGCGCGAGCTGGGCCTGCCGTATGCGCACCTCGCGGTGGTGGTGAACCCGGCGGCCGGGCGCGGAACGAGCGCGCGCAGCGTGTCGGTGGAGGACATCGGCCGCGTGATCGAGGAGACGATGGGAAGCGTGCGCCGCATCGTCGCGAAACTGGTGGAGAGACATGTCGGTCCGTGAAGTGCTGAGGATGGGGCATCCCGTGCTGCGCGAGAGGGCGAAGCCGGTGGAGAAGCTCGCGACCGCCGAGCTGCGAGAGCTCATCCAGGACATGAAGGACACGATGGCGTCGCTCAACGGAGCGGGGCTGGCCGCGCCGCAGATCGGCGTGAGCCAGCGCGTCGTGATCTTCGGCGTGGAGCAGAACCCGCGCTATCCCGACGCCGAGGAGGTGCCTTTCACGGTGCTGGTGAACCCGAAGATCACGCTCCTCACGCGCGAGGTGGAGGAGGGCTGGGAGGGATGCCTCTCGGTGCCCGGCATGCGCGGCGTGGTCCCGCGCTACACGAAGTTGCGCTACACCGGCTTCGACCAGGAGGGCAACCCGATCGACCGCGAGGCGGAGGGCTTCCACGCGCGCGTAGTGCAGCACGAGTGCGACCACCTCGACGGCATCCTCTATCCGCAGCGCATGACGGACCTCTCGAAGTTCGGATTCACGAAGGAGCTCTTCCCCGACGAGGAGATCGCCGATGACTGAGATCGAGCACGACGCGGCACGCACGCCGCCCACGGGGACCGCACACGTCCTCTACATCCTGCACGCCCTCTCGCCCTTCACGCTGTGGACGCTGGCGCTGGTGGCCCTGATCATCGGGGCCGTCGCGCGCGACAGCGTGCGCGGCACCTGGGTCGAGACGCACTACTCGTGGCTCGCGCGCACCTGCATCTGGGGGATCGTGTGGCTGGTCGTGCTGACCGTGATCTTCTTCGTCACGGTGATCGGCATCCTGCTCCTCTGGATCCCGTGGGGCATCCTCACGATCTGGTACCTGTACCGCGTGATTCGCGGCTGGCTCCGGCTGAACGACCGCCTGCCGGCGCCGTAAGGAAACCGGGGACGCACCCCGAATTCGGCAGGTGATATCGGGGTGCGTCCCCGGTTCAAGCAGCCAGCGCCTGGCGCAAGTCCTCCGCGATCAGCTCGCGGATGCCCGCCTCGGCGAGCCCTTCGCCGCTCACGACGAAGGTGTCTTCGGCGCGCAGCCCCAGCGTCGTCACGCGCGCGTCGATGAGGTTGAGACTGTGCTTCAGCAGCACGCGCGCGATCGACGACAGGAGCCCGGGCCGGTCCGCGCACGACAGGTGGACCTGCCAGCGGCCCTCGCGGCGATCGGGGGCGATCGTCACGGCCGGGACCACCGGGAAGTGCTTCACCCAACGCGAAAGGCGTCCCGAGGGCGGGGCATCGAGCGGCTGCGCCGGATCGATCTTCTCGGCGAGCCCGCCCTCCACGCTGCGGATCAGGTCGCGATAGTGCTCGCCCGCGCGCGAGCGCGTGAGCACCTGGAAGCTGTCGAGCGCGAAGCCGTGCTCGGTGGTGTAGATGCGCGCCGCCGCGACGTCGAACTGCATGCGCTCGAAGAAGCCGGTGATGCGCGCGAAGAGGCCGGGCTGGTCGGGCGCGTAGACCATGACCTGGAGTCCCTCGCCGATCGGTGAGAGCCGCGCGCGCACGATGGGCTTGTCGGGCACGACGCGCGACCACAGCGTGCGCGTGTGCCACGCGATCTCGTTCGCGTCGAAGCGCTGGAAGTAATGGTCGTCGAGGTGCTTCCACAGCGCCTCGTGGCGGCCGGGCTCCGGCACGTACTGGCGGAAGGTCCTGAGGGCCTGCTCCTTCTTCGCCGCGATCCACGTGGCCGCGTAGTCGCTCTCGCCGCGCAGGAGCCGGCGCGTGGCGAGGAAGAGGTCCTCGAGGAGCTTGCCCTTCCACGCGTTCCACACCGCGGGGCTCGTGCCGCGGATGTCGGCGACGGTCAGGATGTAGAGCGCGGTGAGCGTCCTCTCGTCGCCCACGAGGGCCGCGAAATTGGAGATGACCTCGCGGTCGGTCAGGTCCTGCTTCTGCGCGGTGGCCGACATGACGAGGTGGTTCTCGACCAGCCACGCGACCAGTTGCGCGTCCGCGTGCGGCATCTCGTGCGCGCGGCAGAACCGGATCGCATCGCGCGAGCCGAGGTGCGAATGGTCGCCGCCGCGCCCCTTGGCGATGTCATGGAAGAGTGCCGCGAGGTAGAGCACCTCCACGTGGTCGAACTGCTGCATGAGCTGCGAGCAGAACGGGTACTCGTGGTCGAAGCGCGGGATCGCGAAGCGCCGAAGGTTGCGCACCACCATGAGGATGTGCTCGTCCACGGTGTAGACGTGGAAGAGGTCGTGCTGCATCTGGCCCACGATGCGCCCGAACGCGGGAATGTAGCGCCCGAGCACGCCATAGCGGCTCATGCGCCGGAGCGTCCACGTGAGGCGGTCGCTCTTCACGATGTCCATGAAGCAGCGGCGGTTGGCGGGGTCGTTGCGGAAAGCGCCGTTGATGCGCGGGAGCGCCCGCGACAGCGCCCGCAGCGTCGTGGGACCCACGCCCGCGAGGCCGCGATGGTCCTGCAGCCGCCGGAAGGCCTCGAGGATCATGCCGGGCCGCTTCTCGAAGAGGTCCGGGTCGCGGATCTCGAGGTTCACGTTGGCCACGACGAAGTCCTCGTCGAGCTTGCGCACGCGCTGCTCGGAGGCGGGCGTGATGCGGTCGAACAGGTTCGCGAGCAGGATCTGGTTGAAGCGCCAGATCGCCTTGGCCGCGAGGTAATAGCGGCGCATGAGGAGGTCCGACGGCGCGATCTCGCCCTTGGCGCGCAGCTTGAGGCTGCGTGCGATCTCGATCTGGTGGTCGAAGACGAGGCGATCCTCGCGCCGGCCGGCGAGGTAATGCAGGCGGATCCGCAGGTCCTGCAGGATGCGCTCGTTCACGGCGATGTCGGCCGCCTCTCGCTTCGTGATGAAATCCTGCGCGGCGAGCTCCTGCCACGTGGTGCCGAAGCCGCCGGCGCGCGCGAGCCAGAGGATCATGTGCAGGTCGCGCAGTCCGCCCGGGCTTTCCTTGATGTTGGGCTCCAGGTTGTAGGCCGCCTCCTGGAAGCGCGCGTGCCGGCGCTTCTGCTCCTGGAACTTGGCCTCGAAGAACGCGGGCACGTTGCGCCGCTCGCGCAGGCGGCGATCGAGCTCGGCCACGAGCGCGGCATCGCCCGCGACGTGGCGCGCCTCGATGAGGCTCGTGTCCACCGTCACGTCCTTGGCCGCTTCCTCCGCGCACTGCGAGAGCGTGCGCACGCTGCTGCCGGGCTCGAGGCCGCTGTCCCAGAGTGCGCCGACGAACTTCTCGACCGACGCGTCGGGCTCGTGCCCGTCGGGCAGCAGCACCAGCACGTCGACATCGGAGTGGGGAAAGAGGGCGCCGCGCCCGTAGCCGCCGACCGCCACGAGCGCGAAGGGCGTGCAGGCCATGGTTTCGGACCACAGCCGCTGCAGCAGCTGGTCGACCAGCAGCGCGTGCATCGCGAGGGTGCGCCGCGGGTCGGGGCGCGCGAAGTAGCGCTCCTTCAGCTCCTGGCGGCGCGCGCGGATCCAGGCGCGGGTCTCGGAAGCGCTGGGCGGGGGCCTAAGCGCCGCTCGGGCAAGGGCGGGCGTGCTCATGCTCCCACTATAGCGACCCAAAGAGAAAGGGGCCTTGCGGCCCCTTGTCGAACAAGCTCTGCGCGCCCTTTACTGCGGCTTGTACGCGCCCGCGGCGAAGACCATGTTGTCGTGCTTCTCCCAGTACATCTGCTTGGGCTCGACCTTCTTGGTCTGCGGGTTGAAGAACTGGAAGTCCTGCCAGCCGTTGTCCTTCACGGCGGCCTGCTCCATGCGCTCCTTGATGTGGTACTTACCCGTCGGGTCGCGCAGGTCCATCATGTTCTTGCCGACCATCTTCGGGTTGATGTGCGAGAGGCAGTTGGCCTTCATGTCGTACACCGTGACGTAGAGGTCGCGATCGACGAAGGGGCCCGGGTTCCTCTGGAACTCGGCGAGGGCCTTGTCCTTGCCGTTCTTCTGGTAGTAGACCACGGCCTTCTTGACCAGGGCCTCGGCCTCGGCGGGCGTCGCGTACCGGACCTTGTCCTGCGCGTGCGCGGCGAAGCCCGTGAAGAGCAACGCGGCGACCAGTGCGAAAAAGCGTTTCATCGATTGCCTCCCAGGCATTGTTTGAACGTGGAGGCATTCAAGCACCCGCGGCGCGTACGCGGGTGTGACCTACCGCACAGTGCCCTTTACACCTGTAAGGGACTGAAAACATTGCCCTCGGCAATGAATGCCGGGGGCGCCGGCATGCCGGGGGAAACGGTGAGGATCTCGTAGCCGTCGGCGGTCACCATCACGGTGTGCTCCCATTGCGCCGAGAGCGAATGGTCGGCGGTGACGATGGTCCAGCCGTCGGCGAGCTGGCGGATGTCGCGCTTGCCCGCGTTGATCATGGGCTCGACCGTGAAGGCCATGCCCGGCTCGAGCTTCATGCCCTGCCCCGGCCGCCCGTAGTGCAGGATCTGCGGCTCCTCGTGGAAGCGGCGTCCGATGCCGTGGCCGCAGAACTCGCGCACCACGCTGTAGCCGTGCGCCTCCGCGTGGCGCTGCACGGCGGAGCCGATGTCGCCGATGGTGGCCCCCGGCTTCACCACCGCGATGCCCTTCCACATGCACTCGTACGTGATGTCGCAAAGGCGCTTCGCCTGCACCGACGGCTCGCCCACGTAGAACATGCGGCTCGTGTCGCCGTGCCAGCCGTCCCGGATGACCGTGACGTCGATGTTGAGGATGTCGCCGTTCCTCAGCACCTTGTCGCCCGGGACGCCGTGGCAGACCTGGTGGTTCACCGAGGTGCAGATCGACTTCGTGTACGGGCGATGGCCGGGCGGCGCGTAGTTGAGCGGCGCCGGGATCGACTGCTGCACCCGGGTGATGTAGTCGTGGCAGAGGTCGTCCAGGCGCCCGGTGGTGACACCCGGACGGACATAAGGCGCGATGAAGTCGAGCACCTCGGCGGCCAGCTTGCCGGCCACGCGCATGCCTTCGACTTCTTCGGGAGTGCGGAGGATCGCCACGGGAAAAGGCTCTTGCAAAGGCGCGAATTATAACCGTTAGTCGCCGCCGCCTCGGGCAGGGTTCCCGGAGCGGGAAACATTTGATGGGGCAGGGCTTTTCGCGCTATAATGGAGTGCTTTTCAGAGTCGCAAATTCCCACCCCGCGAAAGGCCAAGGTGCCGGTGGCGAGCCCGGATTCAATGGGCTATGGGTTTCGATGAGAAACCATGCCGGTTCAAAGCGGGGGAGGCCCAACCCTGACCAATTAGGAGTTTCAGAATGTCCGTCACCATGCGCCAGATGCTGGAGGCCGGCGTGCACTTCGGCCACCAGACGCGCTACTGGAACCCCAAGATGGCTCCGTACATCTTCGGGTCGCGCAACAAGATCCACATCATCAACCTCGAGAAGAGCCTTCCGATGTACATGGATGCGCTCAAGTTCGTGCGCCAGCTCACCGCCAACAAGGGCACGATCCTCTTCGTCGGCACCAAGCGCCAGGCGCGCGAGATCGTGAAGGAAGAGGCGCAGCGCGCCGGTGCGCCCTACGTCGACCACCGCTGGCTGGGCGGCATGCTCACCAACTTCAAGAC
>Ga0157369_10006636_pt1 | contig 13384 bp, 15 predicted proteins | sample C25metaG_FD_113461 | JGI IMG/M metagenome (GOLD analysis project Ga0157369, IMG submission 113461) | Corn rhizosphere microbial communities from Kellogg Biological Station, Michigan, USA - C2-5 metaG | ecosystem: Host-associated > Plants > Roots > Rhizosphere > Soil | place: USA: Michigan...
AGGTTGTACGTCTGCTCGTGGTAGCGCAGGCCGCCCACCAGCAGGCACGCGCCGACGAGGCCGTTCAGCACGATCATCAGGATCGCGAGCATCGTGTCCCGCGCGAGAAAGACGCTCCCATGCCCGGTGAGCATCACGGCCGAGATCATCATCATCTCCATGCCGCTCATCGACAGCGTCAGCACCACGGTACCGTACGGCTCGCCGAGTTGCCGCGCGAGCGCTTCCGCATGGCGCACCACGGCGAACGCGCAGACCATGATGGCCGCGAACAGCCATGCCAGGACGAACGCGAACCACGCGGGACGCGACAGACCCGCGACCCCGCCGCCGGCAAAGGCCAGGAACGCGAACGTCGTGGCGATCCCGATCGGCAACGCCCATTCGCGCCGTGCCGCTGCGAGCACCGGTTGCGCGCGACTAGAAGTCGATCAGGAACGGCGCCGCCATCAGCGCCACGCCGACGAGCACGAGCCAGGTCACGCTCTCGACGAAGTACGGGTAGATGCAAAGCAGCATCCCCGCAATGAGCGGCACGAACCGCGCCTGCCGCTTGCCGTACATGAAATAGCCGACGCCGATCGCGCCGGTGAAGATGCCGATGATCACGCTCGTCGGGTTCATGATCGCAACAGCCTTACGCCGGACGTACCGGCGTCGCCGCCCGATCACCGACGACGGTGGCCCACTTGCGCACTTCCCAGCGCTTGACGAGGCCGTTGCGCACGTAGGGATCCGCATTCGCGAAGCGCTTCGCCGCATCCGGCGAGTCACCCTCGAACAGCAGCACCGCGCGATCGCTGGGTTCGGCGAGCGCGCCGCCCAGCACGATGCCTTCGGCCTGCCAGGCGAGCTTCAGGTGCTCGTCGCGAAAAGCGCCGCGGCGCTCGAGGTAATCGGGGGCGAGCTCATAGATCAGCAGGTAGTGCATCGGCGGTCCTCGTCGTCGGAAAGTCGGTGGCAGGCGAGCAATGTTACGCCGAGGTGCCGCGCGAGCCCGCGCCCGCCCGCCGCCATCACCTGGTCGTGATTCCAGCGAAAAACGGGTGCGAGCAACGGCGCGAGCGCGTTCATCCAGCGCTTGCCGGTGCTGACTTTCCATGCATAGCGCACGCGCGTCGCCGTGCCTTCGCGCATCAGCCGCCAGCAGCCGGTGCCGTACAGATCGCCCGATGCGGTGGCATCGATGCGTTCCGGCCGATGCGATGCGGTGGTCGTCATGTCGAAGGTCAGCCGGTACGGCAGCCGGCTCGACCACGTGCAGCGCCATGTGGCGCCGACGTCGTGCGCATGGGTGGTGCTCACCGGCGTGACCGATTCCAGGCACGGCCACCACGAGGGCCACGCTTCCGGTTGCGCGAGCGCGTCGAAGATGCGCTCGCGCGGCGCGGCAAGCACCCAGTCGGTGACGAGCACGTAGCGCGGTCGTCGCTCACGATCCGGCATCGTCGCGACTCGTGCGCGGCGCTGCGCGCTTGCGCGCCGTGGTGGCCGGCGCGTTGCGTGCGTCCGACACGCGCGCCTCCCACCAGGGCTCGAGCAGGTCGGCGATCGACGACGGCAGGCGCACGCCCGACTGGCGCACCGCCCAGCGGAAGCGTCCGAACGGCGGCCGGTCGAGCTCGTCGAGCGTGATGAGCGGCGTGTCGAACAGCGCATCGAGCCGCAGCCTGACGTAGCGCGTGGTGACGCCGAGCTGCGCCTTTTCGTCGAGCCAGTGCACGTCTTCCCACGGCTCGCACAGCGCGTAGCCGGAACCGAACAGGCCCTTGGGCGGCACGCCCAGACGCACGAAGAATGCGCGCGATCCCGTCTCGATGCCGCGATTGCGGCCGCAGGCCCACTCGATGTCGACCTGCCCGCGGCGCGCGAGCACACGCCGCTCGCGCGGCAGCTCCGGCCAGTTCCACAGCCTGGGATTCCACGCGTAAACATGGCTTGCCACGGTCTGCGATCTCCAAAGCCATCGCGCAACGCTTCGCGCAATGGTAGATTCCGCGCGGGGAATTCGCCCACCATACGATGCCACGCTTCGATCAACGCACCACGCGGGCGAGCGCGGCGATGCGCACCCGACCCTTGCGGCGAGGCTCGCCGGATGGGACCACCGTGCGGGACGTGTACGCGATCCTCGCGGCCGTGCTGCTCGTTGCAGCCTGCGCGAGCGTTTCGCCGCCGCCGCGCGGCGTTGCGCCCGGCGGAACGCCCCCCGCGTCGGGCAAATATTATCTGGACGACGGCCCCGGCACGAATCCGCCGGCCGATCTCGACGCCATTCCCGATGCGGTGCCGCGCCTCGAGCCGCTTTCGCGGGCCGCGAATCGGCCGTACGCGGTGTTCGGGCGCGAATACATCCCGGCGACGACGATCAGGCCCTATCGCGAGCGCGGCATTGCATCGTGGTACGGACGCAAGTTCCACGGTCAGAAAACGTCGACCGGCGAACCTTACGACATGTATGCGATGACGGCGGCGCATCCGACGCTGCCGCTGCCCTCTTACGCGCGCGTCACGAACGTGGCCACGGGCAGGAGCGTCGTCGTGCGCGTCAACGATCGGGGGCCGTTTCTTCACGATCGGATCATCGACCTGTCGTACGCCGCGGCGCATCGGCTCGGCATCGCGCAAAATGGCAGCGGCCAGGTCGACGTCGAGGCCATCCTGCCGGGCGCGCTCGCGCAATCGGCACAGGCCGCGCAGCCGCCGTTGCAGTCCGTCGCCAGCGCGCCCGCAATCACCACGCCGCTGGCACCCCCGGCCGAGGTGCGGTCCGTGCAGGCCGATGCCGATGCCGCGCCGATCGCCGGCGTGCGCGGCGGCTATTCGGTGCAGCTCGGCGCGTTCGCCAACTACGCGAACGCGCAGGCGTTCCTGGCGCGCGCGCAGAACCAACTCGCGTCGATGCCGGTCGAAGGCAAAATTCGTCAGGCGGGCGGGCTCTATCGCGTGTACGTCGGGCCGTATCCGGTGCGAAGCGACGCCGAGCGCCTCGGGGAGCGCATCACGCAGGCATTCGGTTATCCAACGACGGTTGCTTCGCATTGACGGCATGGCGGAACGGGCTTCGCGCCGCACGGCCGTCCGAAGCCGCGAATTCCGCCCCCTCGGGGCGCAGCGCAGCGGCGAAGACGCAAGCGTGGGGGATCACACCCGGTCATCCTGACTGCGGCGTTGCTCGTTATAATGGACGCCGCGCGCCATCGCGAGCGCGCGCCGCCCGCGTCGTCGCGTCGCACGCGACCTCGCGGTTCCGTTCGCTCCTCCCGCTGACCATCGCTCGATGATCCCGTTGCTTCGTCGCTGGCTTGCCTTTGTCGCGTTGTCGCTGCTGCCTTTCGGCGCACAGGTGGCGCATGCGCAACTTTCGATCGAGATCGTCGGCGGCGCCGGCACGGCCATCCCGATCGCCATCGTTCCGTTCGAGGCGGAAGCGACTTGGCCGCTGGCGATCTCCGGCATCGTCGGCGCCGATCTCGCGCGCTCGGGGCTGTTCCGCCTCGTCGATACGTCGGGCGTCGTTCCGCGCCCGGTGCGCGCGCAGGACGTGAATTACGCCGCCTGGCGCGCGCGCAACGCCGACGCCGTCGTCGTCGGCTCGATGTTGCCGTTGCCCGACGGTCGCGTCGACGTCCGCTTCGCGCTCGTGGACGTCGCCAAGCAGGCGCCGCTCGTGCAGATGGCGTTCACGGTGTCGCCCGCGCAGTTCCGCATCACCGCGCACAAGATCGCCGACATCATTTACGAAAAACTCACCGGCGACCGCGGCGTGTTCTCGACGCGCATCGCCTACGTCACCAAGCAGGGGCCGCGCTATCAACTGCTGGTTGCCGATGCCGATGGCTTCGGGCCGCAGTCGATCGTGTCGTCGAACGAGCCGCTGCTGTCGCCGCGCTGGTCGCCCGACGGCACACGGCTCGCCTACGTTTCGTTCGAGAACAAGAAGCCGGTTGTCTACGTGCAGTCGCTCGACACCGGCGCACGGCGCGCAGTGGCGAACTTCCGCGGCAGCAACTCGTCGCCCGCGTGGTCGCCCGACGGGCGCAAGCTCGCGGTCACCCTGACCAAGGACGGCGGCTCGCAGGTGTACCTGATGAATCCCGACGGCAGCGGCGTCACGCGCGTGCTCACGTCGCAGGCGATCGACACCGAGGCGATGTTCACGCCCGACGGGCAGTCGCTGGTGTTCACGTCCGACCGCGGCGGCACGCCGCAGATCTACCGCGCGAGCCTTCTCGGCGGCCAGGTCGAGCGCCTCACGTTCGAGGGCAGTTACAACGTCTCGCCGAAGCCGCTGCCCGACGGCAAGGGCATCGTGTTCGTGCGCCGCGACGGCGGCCGCTTCCAGATCGCCACCCTCGATTACGCCACGCATCAGATGCAGGTGCTGACCGCGGGCCCGAACGACGAAAGCCCGAGCATTGCGCCGAACGGCAAGCTCGTCATTTATGCGAGCGAAAATGGCGGCCGCGGCATTCTCGCGGCGGTGTCCATCGACGGTCGCGTGAAACAGCGGCTCATCGCACCCGCGACCGAAGTGCGCGAGCCCGCGTGGGGACCGTTCCCGCGGTCATGAAATTCCATCCTTTCCAACGCGCATCCGGTCGCGGTGCGCACGACCTTTCTGCAGGAGGTGGCATGCGCAATCTACTTTTCGTCGCGATCGTCGCGGCGGCACTGGCCGGTTGCTCGACGACGCCCACGACCGAGGCTCCGGTCGAGGATCACGGCACCGCGGGAGCAACCGCGCCAGATACGGGCGGCGCGCAGACCGGCGGCGCGCAGGGCAGCGGCGTCACCGGCTCGGCCATCGGCGGCGGGGCCGGTGCCGACGAGTTGCGCAATCCGAACAGCATCCTGTCCAAGCGCAGCGTGTATTTCGACTTCGACAGCTTCGTCGTCAAGGACGAATACCGGCCGCTGGTCGAGGCGCATGCGCGCTACCTGCAGGCGCACCGCAACGCGCGGATGACGATCCAGGGCAACACCGACGAGCGCGGCTCGCGCGAATACAACATCGCCCTCGGGCAGAAGCGCGCCGACGCGGTGAAGCGGATGATGACGCTGCTCGGCGCGCAGGACGGCCAGATCGAGACGACGAGCTTCGGCGAGGAGCGGCCGAAGAATCCCGGCCATGACGATTCGGCGTGGGCCGAGAATCGCCGTGACGATATCGTTTACGCCGGTGAGTGACATGATCGTCCTTGCCCCGCGCGAGCGGGGAGAGGGCGGGGGTGAGGGGCGCATGCGATGAAGCCCTACGTGCGTACGGCGGTGGCGGGCGTCGCGCTTTTCGCGATCGCGCACGTCGCGCAGGCCGCATTCTTCGAAGACGACGACGCGCGCCGGCGCATCGAGGCGACGAACATACGGCTGTCGCAGCTCGAGCGGCGGGTCGAGGAGCGGCTGGCCGCGCTCGAGCAGCAGACGAAGGGCCAGGGCCTCGCCGACCTCGCCAACCAGTTGCAGCTGCTGCAGTCCGACGTCGCGAAGCTGCGCGGCCAGGTCGAGGTCGTCACTTACGAGCTCGAGCAGGCGCAGAAGCGCCAGCGCGACCTGTACGTCGACCTCGACAGCCGGATGCGCAAGCTCGAGACGGCGGCCGCCGCGGCCGAGAAGAATGCGGCGACCAGTCCGCCTGCGGCCGGCGCGCCCGGCGCGCCGGCGGCGGAAGCTGGCGCGCCGCCGGCGGCGCCCGCAGCAGCCACGCCGCCGCCAGGCCCGGCGGCGAGCCTGCCGCCACCGCGCAATGCGGCCGATGGCGTCGCCGAGCAGCGCGCGTACGACGCCGCGCTCGACCAGTTCAAGCGGGGCGACTACGCGGGCGCGATCAACGGCTTCAATGCATTCCTGAAGTCGTATCCGCACGGCGCGCTCGCATCGTCCGCGCAATACTGGCTGGGCAATGCGCAATACGCGCGACGCGACTATCGCGCCTCCATCGCCACGCAACGCCAGCTCCTGAAGGACTTTCCCGACAGCGCCAAGGTGCCCGACGCGCTGCTGAACATCGCGTCGGCGCAGGCCGACATGGGCGACACCGCCGCCGCCCGGCGCACGCTCGAGCAGTTGATCCGCGATCATCCGAAAACCGACGCAGCCACGCGCGCGAAGCAGCGGCTCGGCACGCGCTGAAAGCGGCGCCGGCGACGCCACAGCGGCGTTCGCCGCCCGTGTCGTCGCCTGGCAGCGGCAGCACGGGCGCCGTGACTTGCCATGGCAGCAAAGCCGCGACCCGTATCGCGTCTGGCTGTCGGAAATCATGCTGCAACAGACGCAGGTGGCCACCGTGCTGCCGTATTTCGCGCGGTTCGTTGCGGCATTCCCCACGGTCGACGCGCTGGCCGCGGCACCGATCGGGCGCGTGCTCGAGCAATGGAGCGGCCTCGGCTATTACCGGCGCGCGCACCATCTGCACGCCGCGGCGCGGATCGTCGTCGAGCGGCACGGCGGTCGCATGGCGCCGGATGCCGCGACGCTGACGATGCTGCCGGGCATCGGCCGCTCGACGGCTGCTGCGATTGCCGCATTCGCGAGCGGCGAGCGCAAAGCGATCCTCGACGGGAACGTGAAGCGCGTGCTCGCAAGGCATCGTGGAATCGACGGCTGGACCGCGGCACCGAAGGTGGAGGCCGTGCTGTGGCGAGCGGCCGAAGCGCTGCTTCCCGACGAGCACGATTGCGAACGCGATCCGGCGACGATCGGCGACTACACGCAAGGCATGATGGATCTCGGCGCAACGATCTGCGCTCGAACGCGACCGCGCTGCGATGCGTGTCCGGTGAATGAGGACTGTGTCGCGCGGCGCGACGGTCGCATCGATGCATTGCCTTCGCCGCGCCCGCGCAAGTCACTGCCCAGGCGCGCCGTCGCCGTGCTGGTGCTCGAGCACGACGGCAGCATCCTGCTCGAGCAGCGTCCACCCGTGGGCATCTGGGCCGGGCTGTGGAGCTTCCCGGAGTTGCACGTCGATGCCGATGTCCGTTCACACCTGACGACGCGATTCGGCCTCGCCGGTGGCGCGGTCGAGCGCATGCCGCCGTTCACGCATGTGTTCACCCACTTCGCGTTGACGATGCACCCGGTTCGCGTGCGTGTCGATGCCATCGCGCCGAACGTGTCGATGCCGGCGTGCGCATGGCTGACACCCGGGCAAGCCCTGCGCGCCGCGATCCCGGCGCCGGTGCGCCATTTGCTCTCGGTGATGGCGTCGTCCGCGACACCGGTCGATGCCGACGCGTCAACGCCGGTGAGGCTATGATGCAATCGTGTGCACCACGATACGAACCGACGATGACCTGCTCGAGCGATTGTCGCCGTGGCCCGCAACGATCGTCGCCGTGGCCCGAACGATTTGTCGCCGTGGCCCGCATGACGTGAATCGCCGCAAGGCCATCCGCTGATGCCCGACCCTTCCCACCTCGCCAGCCTCGTCGTCGGCCTCGCGTTCGCGCTCGCATTCGTCTTCGGTGCCGTCGCGCAGCGCGTGAGCTTCTGCACGATGGGCGCCATTTCCGACGTCGTCAATTTCGGCGACTGGCAGCGCATGCGGATGTGGCTGCTCGCCATTGCCGTCGCGATCATCGGCACGGCGGCGCTGCAGGCGTCGGGCGCGGTGGATATCGGCAAGTCGATCTACGTGTCGGCGAAGATCCCGTGGGTGTCGCATATCGTGGGTGGATTCTTCTTCGGCTTCGGCATGACGCTGGCGTCGGGTTGCGGCAGCAAGACGCTGATCCGCGCCGGCGCCGGCAACGTCAAATCGGCGATCGTGCTGATGTTCCTCGCGGCCGCCGCGTACATGACGCTCAAGGGTGTGTTCGCGCCGATGCGCGTGAACGGGCTCGACGCGCTGCGCTGGGACATCGGCGCCAGGGCCTCCGACCTGCCCACGCTCGCGGTCGCCGCCGGTTTCGCCAGCAGCGTCCGGATCTGGCTGCCGCTCGTGGTCGCCGGCGCGCTGCTCGCATTCATCTTCGGCAAGCGCGAATTCCGCACGGCACCGGCGCTGATCGTGGGCGGCCTGGTGGTCGGCGCCGTAATCGTTGGCGGTTGGTACGTCTCCGGCCATCTCGGCTACCTGCCCGAGGATCCGCAGACGCTCGAGGAAAAATTCGTCGCCACCAACTCGGGGCGCATCGAGTCGTACAGCTTCGTCGCACCCACGGCGTACCTGCTCGAATTGCTGCTGCTGTGGACCGACCAGTCGCGCGTGGTCACGTTCGGCATCGCGGCCGTGCTCGGCATGCTGCTCGGCTCCGCGGCGATGGCGCTGGCAACGCGCACGTTCCGCTGGGAAGGCTTCGGATCGGTGGAAGACGTTTCGAATCACGTCGTCGGCGGCGTGTTCATGGGCTTCGGAGGCGTGACAGCGCTCGGCTGCACGATCGGCCAGGGCCTCACCGGAATTTCGACGCTCGCCATCGGCTCCTTCATTGCGCTCGCTGCCATCATCGCGGGCTGCGTCGCCGCGCTCAAGTACCAGATGTGGCGCATCGAACGTGCCGATGCGGCGGCATCGGGTAAAGTCCAGGCGACAGGCGGTGCTCGTGACCGCCATCCATCGCCAGTAGCATGAACACCGGCGCCCGGCCCGACGCGGTCCACCGATCGACGGCCAGGCGCGTTTCAACGCCATGATCATCTTCGAATTGAGCTGCGGCCGCGGGCACCGCTTCGAGGGCTGGTTCGCCTCGGGCGAGGAGTTCGCGCGCCAACAGCGATGCTCGCTCGTCAGTTGTCCGGTGTGCGACGACGCCCACATCGAGCGCCTGCCGTCGGCACGCGTGAGCGTGCCCAAGGGCTTGGCGCGCGACAACGCGCCTCCCGCGCAGCCCACGGAAGAGCGCGACGACACCGGCAACGCCGCGATCGGGCTTCCCGCCGAAGCGATCGCCAAATTGCGCGAAATCGTGCGCAACACCGAGAACGTCGGCCGGCGTTTCCCGGAAGAGGCGCGCAGGATTCATTACCAGGAAACGCCGGCGCGTGCGATCCGCGGCCAGGCCTCGCGCGACGAAGCACGGGCGCTCACCGAGGAAGGCATCGACTTCGCTTCGCTGCCGCCGTTCCTTACCGGCGACACGCATTAGCTCGCTGGCGACGCTGTTCCCCGGCCGGCACGACGCATCGGCTCGCTGCCCGCGCTGCTCCTAGAGGCCGGCACGACGCACTAGACAGCCGCTAGCGTTGCTCCTCGGCCGGCTCGACCGGCAAAACGCGAGAGCTCCTCCGCTGCGCTAACGCCGCGTTGGGTGCGCCGCGCGCTGTCCCCGATAAGCGCCATCGGCCATCTTTACCGGCCCGTTTGAAAGCGCGTGTCCACGTACGCATGCAGTCGCTTGCGTGCGTCGCGACCGATGTCGGGCACGCAACCCGCGAGATGCCGTTGCTGGCGCGCGCGACGTGCGCGCCGCCCGCCATTCGGAACGGACCTTGCTGTTTCGCATTGCCCGGTAATTCGCATCGCCGTGGCAATTCGCGTTGTATCCATCGGCAATCTGAAACAGGAGTCCAATTTATGTTCGCACACAACAAGCGGCTGCAATACACGGTGCGCGTATCGCAAACCAATCCCGTGCTCGCCAACCTGATGCTCGAGCAGTTCGGCGGCCCGCAAGGCGAGCTCGCGGCCGCGATGCGCTATTTCACGCAGGCCGTTGCCGAAGACGATCCCGGTCGCCGCGACATGCTGTACGACATCGCGACCGAGGAGCTCAGCCATCTCGAAATCATCGGCACGATCGTCTGCATGTTGAACAAGGGCATGAAAGGCGCGGTCGCCGAAGGGCTGAGCGAGCAGGGCGAGCTCTTCCGCCGGATGAACCAGGGCGGCGACAGCCACGTGACGTCGCTGTTGTACGGCGGCGGCGTGGCGCTGACCAACTCGGGCGGCGTGCCGTGGTCGGCCGCGTACATCGACACGATCGGCGAGCCGACCGCGGACCTGCGCTCGAACATCGCGGCCGAAGCGCGCGCGAAGATGATCTACGAGCGCCTCATCAACGTCACCGACGACAGCGGCGTCGCCGAGGCCCTGGGATTCCTGATGACGCGCGAAGTCGCGCATCAGAAGGCGTTCGAGAAGGCGCTGTACTCGATCGAGCCCAACTTCCCGCCCGGCAAGCTTCCCGGCGTCCCCGAATTCCGCAACAAGTACTTCAACCTGTCGGTCGGTCCCGGCGACGAGCGCGGGCCGTGGAACCAGGGCGAGCAATGGGAATTCGTCGATGGCGAACACGCGATGACCAACGCCGACCCGGGCGGCGATGGCAGCTACTCGGTTGCGATGAGTTCCGATCAGCAGGCGCTGGGCGACAAGGCCAAGGAGCGGCTGATGTCCGATCTCGATTCGGACCCCACGACCGGCGCCGATCTGGGCGCGGGCCCCGGCGCCGGCGCCATCACCGGTGAATCGGCGCAAAGCGACGACCAGCTGCCCGAGAATCCGGTCGGTGCGCAACGCCCCGGCAAGAACGGTTCGGGCCGGACCACGCGCACGCGACGCGGTTAGGCCGGCGAACCGGTCGATGTCACCGCAGCAGCTCGCCGGCACGCTCGCGCCCGAACAGGCGCGCGGCGGGCTGCGCCGCTTCCTGACGTACCTCGGTCCGGCGACGCTCGTGAGCGTCGGCTACATGGACCCCGGCAACTGGGCGACCGATCTCGAAGGCGGCGCGCGTTTCGGGCACCAGCTGCTGTGGGTGCTCGTCGTTGCCAACGGCATCGCCCTGCTGATGCAGACGCTTGCGGCGCGGCTCGGCGTGGCGGCGCGGCTCGATCTCGCGCAAGCGTGCCGCGCCTGCTATCCGCGGCCGGTCGCGCACGTGCTGTTTGCGCTGTGCGAATTCGCGATCATCGCCTGCGATCTCGCCGAAGTGCTCGGCAGCGCCGTCGCGCTCAATCTGCTGTTCGGCTTGCCGCTCGTGTGGGGTGCGCTGGTGACGGCGCTGGACGTCGTCGCGCTGCTCGCGCTGCAGCGCGCGGGCATGCGCCGGCTGGAGGCGCTGGTCACGGTGCTGGTGCTGACCGTCGGTGGCTGCCTGGCGGTCGAATGCTGGCTCGCCAAGCCTATGTGGTCGTCGCTCGCCGGGGTGCTTTCACCACGGCTCGATGCGGCGAGCGTGTACGTGGCCGTCGCGATCCTCGGCGCGACGCTGATGCCGCACAACCTCTACCTGCATTCGTCGCTCGTGCAGACGCGCGTCGCGCCTTCGACAGTGAAGGCGACGCGGCGCGCACTGCGCTACAACTTCATCGACACGCTCGTGGCGCTGAACGTGGCGTTCGTGATCAATGCGTCGATTCTCGTGCTGGCCGCCGACGTATTTCATTCGGCCGGCATCGCGGTCACCGATCTGCGCGAAGCACAGCGGCTGTTGAGCCCGCTGCTCGGCACCACGCTTGCAGGCTTGCTGTTTGCCGTGGCGCTGCTTGCCGCCGGCCAGAGCTCGACGATTACCGGCACGCTGGCCGGACAGATCGTCATGGAGGGTTTCCTGCGGCTGCGCGGATCGCCGATGCTCGTCCGGTTCGTGACCCGCGCCATCGCCCTCTTCCCGGCTGTCGTGATGCTCGGTGTCATGGGCGACGACGCAACCGCATCGCTGCTCGTCGGCACGCAGGTGGTGCTGAGCCTGCAGTTGCCGTTTGCGCTCGTGCCGCTGATCCGCTTCACGGCGTCGCGCGACGTGATGGGCGCGTATGCGAGCTCGCGCGCCGTCACGACGATCGCGTGGATCGCCGCACTGGCGGTCATTGCGTGCAATGCCTGGCTGGTGGCGCAAACGCTGGGCGGCCATCTGACGCCGGCGCTCACCGCGGCGATCGGCGTACTGGCCCTGGCCGGGCTGGTCCTGCTCGCGTACCTGGCGTTCACCCCGTTACGCGCATTGGACGACAGTGTCACTGTGCCGCTGCGCGATCTCGTCCCGCGCGCCGGCCGTCCGCCGCAGTGCCAGCCGCTATAATGGCCGGCTTCGCCCGGGCCGTTAGCTCAGTTGGTAGAGCAGCGGACTTTTAATCCGTTGGTCGCCAGTTCGAGTCTGGCACGGCCTACCAAACAAAACGAAGCGTTGCGTTTGCGCGCGACGCTTCGCCCTTTCACGGGTCGCTGCGCGCGTCGCTCCTCTCCCCTGCGTCACATTTCCGGTCGCGTTTGCCGCCTTGCCGCGACGTTCTTCAAACGCCATCACCGAAGACGAGACGAAGTAGCTCAGACGCGCTGATCCGCACAATGGTGCTGAACGGCGAATCGGTTGTGGCGCCCCTCGGCGCCTCGTGGGATTCGTTTGCGTGCGGCGAGCCATTCGACCATTCGGCCGATTTGCCAAGCGCATGCGCGCCAGTTAACCTTCGCGTCATGCTTCGCGGCGTTCCACGCCACCGCGTCATCCTGATGGCGCTGTTGTCGCTTTTCCTGCTGTTCATGCAGCAGGAAAGCATTCGTCACCAGCTCGACCATCTCGGCGCGCAAATCGAGCGCGCAAAGCACTCGGCGCTCGAGCGGCCGACCGGCGATGCCTGCCTCGAATGCGAGTTGCTGGCGGGTGGCACGTCGTTGCTTCCGGCATCGCTGCCGGTCACGTTTGCCACATCGCCGCAGTGGATCGCCGTCGTCATTCCCGCAGCGCACGTCACGATCCGCGCGCCCTCGTTCTACCAAAGCCGAGCACCTCCCCGCAGCCTCCAGTTCGCTTGAGTCGCTCGCCGCCTCGTGCGGCGATTCCCGGTTCAACCTGGAGGATTTACGTTGCTGCGCAGTCCATTCGCGCGTGCCGCATTGGCATCCGCGCTCGCAGTCGCTCCCGCCCATGCACGGACGCGGCTAGCCGCAATCTACCGGAGCACGGAAAGTGCCAGCGACAAGCGCAAGGTGAAGCTCGCGGTGTTCGCGGAATTGCAGCGTTCGTACGATCTTGCCAGGTTGCGCGATCCGGGGTTAGGCGGGTACGCGCAATGGTTTTCGCAGCATCTCGGCAATGCAAAGCTTGCGGCAGTCGGGGTCTATGCCGATCGCGTTCCCGCGTTTCGCGCGATGCTGCAGGAAGAACGCGGCGACCTGCCGCGCTTCTATGCCCGCGTTCGTGAGCTCGGCAATAGGCGGAAATGCCAGCGCGAGCGCATCGTCGATCGCTACCAGGCGCTCGAAACGCCCCCGACAGATGCTTTGCATCAACCCACCGCCGTGCCTGCCATGCCGGTTGCCGCCACCGCGGACGAAGTGCATGAAGCCGCAATGCCAAGAACAGGCGAGGTTCGCCCGTGAGCCGCCGAAATCATGGCCGCATTACCCCTCGGGCGCCGGGCAGGGTGTGGTTGAGGACATGCCTTCGAGCGACACATCGCTTCGCGCTCATCGCACTCGTTGCCGCCGAACCGATTGCTG
>Ga0157369_10006637_pt1 | contig 13384 bp, 11 predicted proteins | sample C25metaG_FD_113461 | JGI IMG/M metagenome (GOLD analysis project Ga0157369, IMG submission 113461) | Corn rhizosphere microbial communities from Kellogg Biological Station, Michigan, USA - C2-5 metaG | ecosystem: Host-associated > Plants > Roots > Rhizosphere > Soil | place: USA: Michigan...
GCCGCGCAGCCACGACTCGATGTAGCGGATGCCGACGTCGACGTTGGTGCGCAGACCGGCGCTGGTGATGTCACCGGGCGTCTCGTTGGCGGCGAGCAGCATGCTCGCCGTTACCTGCACGTCCGGCCGCTTCTTGTCGATCTGGTTGGGCTTGTCACCGAGCACCTTGTCGAACTCGGCCATCGCGGTCGGCACCAAGTCGGGATGCGCGACCCAGGTGCCGTCGAAGCCGTCGGCGGCCTCGCGCTTCTTGTCGGCCGCGACCTTCTCCAGGGCCACCTTGTTGATCTCCGGGTCGCGGCGGCTCGGGATGAACGCCGCCATGCCACCCATCGCGAACGCCTCGCGCCTGTGACAGGTCTGCACCAGCAGCTCGGTGTAGGCGCGCATGAACGGCACCGTCATCGTCACGCTGTTGCGGTCCGGCAGCATGAACTCGGCACCGCGGTCGCGGAACGTCTTGATCATCGAGAACATGTAGTCCCAGCGGCCGGCGTTGAGGCCGTAGGAGTGGTCGCGCAGCTCGTAGAGGATCTCGTCCATCTCGAACGCCGCGGGGATCGTCTCGATCAGGACGGTCGCGCGGATGGTGCCGCGCGGCACGCCGAGCGCGTCCTGCGCGTGGTTGAACACGTCGTTCCAGAGCCGCGCCTCGAGGTGCGACTCCATCTTCGGCAGGTAGAAGTACGGCCGGGTGCCCTTGTCGAGCAAGCGCTTCGCGTTGTGAAAGAAGAACAACCCGAAGTCGAACAGCGAGCCGCTGATCGGCTCGTCGTCGACCAGCACGTGCTTTTCCGGCAGGTGCCAGCCGCGCGGTCGCGGCATCAGCGCCGCGACGACGTCCTTGAGCGTGTATTCCTTGCCTTCCGGCGAGGTGAAGTCCACGCGCCGCTCGATCGCGTCGGTGAGGTTGATCTGCCCCTGCACCTTGTTGTGCCAGGTCGGGGTGCTCGCGTCCTCGAAGTCGGCCATGAACACCTTGGCGCCCGAGTTGAGCGCGTTGATCAGCATCTTGCGCTCGGTCGGGCCGGTGATCTCGACCCGCCGGTCGGTCAGGTCGGCGAGCGGCGCGACCCGCCACGAGGTGTCCTCGCGGACGTCCTTGGTCTCGTCCAGGAAGTCGAGCCGGCCGGTCTCGGCGGCCTGGCGGCGCCGCTCCTGCCGCCGGTCGAGCAATTGCGCCCGGGTCGGCCCGAACTTGCGCTGCAGATCGGTGACGAACGCGATCGCCTCCGGGGTCAGGACCTCGTCGAACCGGTCCGCGCTCGGTCCGACAATCCGTGCATCACTGCCTGCCATCGACGCCTGCCTCCTGGTGGGGTACGACGGCCATTGTCCCAGACGCCTCCTGTCGACTGTGACGTTGTGTGTCTGTGCGGCCCCCGCCATCGACACACAACGTCACAGTCAACGGCGGCGGCGGCGGCGCAGGAGCAGCAGGAGTACGACGAAGGCCGCGGCGATCGGCGCGACCCGCTTCGCGACCGACGGGCCGGCGATGTCGAGCAGGTCGATCGGCTCGGCCGGCGGGCGCGGGGCGCGCGGCGGCGGCGGGGCCGACAGCGGCGGCGCGGGCGCGGGGCCGGCGGTCTTCTTCGCCGGCTCGGAGGCAGCCTTCTTCGCCGCCGCCGTCTTCTTCGCGGGCGCGGCCTTCTCGGCGGCCGGCGCGGTCTTCTTCGCCGCCGCCGTCTTCTTCGCGGCCGCGGTCTTCTTCGCTGCGGTCTTCTTGGCCGGCGCCGCGGGCTCGCCGACCTCGGCCGCTTCCACCGCAGCCGGATCCACCGGCTCGCCCGGCGCGGCGAGATCCTGCATCGACGCCGGGGCATCCGGCGCCTCCGGCGCACCGGCAGCACCCCCGCCGCCGCCCAGCTCGTCCGCGAGGCAGGCCGCGAACTGACCGACCAGCTTGGCGCCGACCTCGGCCATGACGCCGCGGCCGAACTGCGCCGGCCGCCCGGTCACGTTCAGGTCGGTGTCGACGCGCACCTTCGTGGACGCGCCTTCGTCGACCAGCGTCGCGGTGATCGTCGCGGCCGCCGTACCCGCACCGCGCGTCTCCTTGCCGATACCGGCGATGACGACCCGGCGCGCCGCCTCGTCCACCTCGTCGAACGTCGCCTTGCCGTCGTACGTGACGGTGATCGGGCCGACCTTGACCTTGACGGATCCGGTGAAGTCGCGGCCGTCGACCGAGGTGAGCGTCGCGCCCGGCATGCACGGCGCGATGCGCTCGACATCGAGCAAGACGCGCCACGCCTCATCGATCGGCACCGGCACCGCGAACTCGTGCTCGAGATTCATGTCAATCCTTCCGCAAGCCGGGCGAGGTCGTCGGCCGTGTCGATGTCGAGGTCATCGCCGAGATCGTCGCAGGCCACCGCGAGTACCTCGTCGGGGTGTGCCCGCATCCACGCCCGCGCACCTACCTCGCCGACCGCCAGTTCGCACACGCCGTCCCAGGTCGACGCGGCCAGCAGCGCGGGGTTGCGCGGCTCGCCGCCGTACGACGCGACCACCGCGGGCCGCTCGCCGCGACGGTCGAGCAGCCGCCGTACGTGCGCCGCGCCGACGTGCGGCTGGTCGGCGAGCAGTACGACGACATGGGCGGCGTCGAGGTCGCGCGCCGTCGCGAGGCCGCAGCGCAGCGACGAGCCCATGCCCTCGGCCCAGCCGTCGTTGACGACGACGACCGCGTCATCGAGCGACGCCGCGGCGACCACGTCGGGAGCGGCAGCGCCGAGCACGACGACAACCGGATCGCAGCCGGCCTCGCGCAGGACGCGCGCCGCCCGGTCGACCAGCAGCTCACCGCCGACGTCGACCAACGCCTTGGGCCGGCCGAGCCGACGCCCCGCGCCGGCCGCCAGCACAAGCCCTGCGGTCGACAAGCTCACGAGACGTGCACGTCGTGCCGGTGGATGTCGCCCGCGGTGTCGCCGAGCGGCCGGCCGCTGCCGCCCCACCGCAGGCCGATGATCTCGGCCGCGATCGACACCGCCGTCTCCTCGGGCGTGCGCGCGCCGAGGTCGAGCCCGATCGGCGACCGCAACCGGGCGAGCGCCTCGTCTTCGACACCGGCCTCGCGCAGCCGCGCGACCCGGTCGTCGTGCGTCCGCCGCGATCCCATCGCGCCGATGTACGCCGCGGGCGTGCGCAGCGCAACTTCGAGCAGCGGTACGTCGAACTTCGGATCGTGCGTCAGCACCGCGATGACCGTGCGTGCATCGACGGCGGTGCCGGCGAGGTAGCGGTGCGGCCACTCGCACACGACCTCGTCGGCGTCGGGGAACCGCCGCGCGGTCGCGAACACCGGCCGCGCGTCGCACACCGTCACGCGGTAGCCGAGGTACTTGCCGATCCGCGCGACGGCCGCGGCGAAGTCGATCGCGCCGAACACCAGCATCCGCGGCGGCGGCGCGAACGACTCCACGAACACCGCGACCTCGTCCTGCCGGCGCTGCCCGTTGGGTCCGTAGTGGCGGACGCCGGTCTGACCTTGCGCGAGCAGGCCGCGCGCGTCGTCGGTGACCGCGGCGTCGAGCCCGGTCGCGCCGAGGGTGCCGTCGACCCGGTCGGCCCACACGGCCATCGCCGCCGCGATGTCGCCTTCGCCGTCGACCACCGTCGCGAGCGCGACCGGTTCCGCGGCCTCGATGGACGCGGCAACCGCGCGCCACACGTCGGTCGCGGGCCGGACGAGGATGTCGAGCACCCCGCCGCACGTCAGGCCGACGGCGAACGCCTCGTCGTCGCTGATGCCATAGGTCTGCATGACCGGTACGCCGGTCGCGAGCACCTCGGTCGCGAGCTCGAACACCGCGCCCTCGACGCACCCACCGGACACCGATCCGACCGCTTCGCCGCCGGCGCTCACCGCCATCGACGCGCCGGGATCGCGCGGCGCGCTCCCCCGTACGGCGACGACGGTCGCGAGCGCGAATCGCTCGCCGGAGTCCCACCACCGGCGCAGCTCGGGCAGCAGGTCACGCATGCGCGCCGACCACCGTCCGCGCGAGCCGCTGCAGCGCGTCGACGCTGTGCCCGGCGACGAGGGCGTCAACGGACGGCAACGCGGCAGCCATGCCCGCGGCGAGCGGGGCGAAGCCGGGCCGGCCGGCCCGCGGGTTGGCCCAGACCACGCGGTGCGCGAGCCGGCGCAGCAACCGCATCTGGTCCCCGAGCAACGTCGCGTCGCCGCGCTCCCAACCGTCGGACATGACGACGACGACCGCGCCGCGCGCCATGCCCCGGCGACCCCACGTGTCGAGGAACGCCTTCACCAATTCGCCCAGTCGCGTGCCGCCGGACCAGTCGGGTACGGCGGCCGCGGCGGCGGCGGTGGCGAGCGCCGGGTCGCGGTGGCTCAGCTCCCGGGTCACCCGGGTCAGCCGGGTGCCGAGCGTGAACACCTCGGTCCGCGGCCCGCGGGCCCGCCGGGTCACGTGCGCGAACCGCAGGAACGCGTCGGCGTACGGCGCCATCGAGCCGCTGACGTCGACCAGCAGTACGACGCGAAGCGGCCGCTCGCGGCGCCGCAACGACGACGGCGCGACCGGCTCGCCACCGGCGCGCAGCGTGCGCCGTAACGTGCGGTGCCGATCGACCGGGCCGTGCCCCACGGGGCGGGTACGGCGGTGCCGCCGCGCCTCCCCGACGAGCGACAGCGTGGTGAGCAGCGCGAGCGCTTCTTGCCGGTCGGCCTCGGCGAGGGCGGCGAGGTCGCGGGTGCGCAGGATCTCGAGCCGGCTGGCCGCGGCCGGCGGCGCGTCGCCCGCGGTTTCCGCCGTACTCGCATCGCCGGGTACGGCGAGCGGCGGTACGACGCGCAGGGCGGGCTCGGCGGTCGGTTCCGACCCGAGCGTCCGGACGCCGTCGAAGACGGCCGCGAACACCCGGTCGTAGCGGGCGATGTCGTCGGGGCTCGCGCAGAACGCGACCCGGCCGGCCCAATAGACGTCGTCGCGCGAGGTCGGATCGAGCAGCGTCAGTGCCTCGACCGCGGCGGCGAGCCGGTCGGAGGTCGCGTCGACGCCCGCGCTCCGCAGCGTGCGGGCGAGCCCGGCGACGGCGGCCGGTACGTCGAGGTCAACCGGCATTCGCCGCCGCCTCGAGCAGCGCGACGAGACCGCCGTCGCGGACCACGGCCTGCTGATCCTCGCGGTACTTCAGCACCGCGCCGAGGGTGTGCATCACGGCGTCGGGATCGAGCGCGTCGACGCCGAGGGTCAGCAACGCCTGCGTCCAGTCGAGTGTCTCGGCGACACCCGGCGGCTTCTGCAGGTCGACGGTGCGCAGGTGGGCGGCGGCGCGCGCGACCTGTGCCGCGAGCTGCTCGGTCGCGCCCGGATGGCGCTGCCGCACGATCGCGACCTCGCGGGCGAAGTCGGGATGCTCGACCCAGTGATAGAGGCAGCGGCGCTTCAGCGCGTCGTGCACGTCGCGGGTGCGGTTGCTCGTGACGACGACCATCGGCGGCGTCGCGGCGCGGATCGTGCCGAGCTCCGGAATAGTGACCGAGAACTCCGAGAGCAGTTCGAGCAGCAGCGCCTCGAACTCGTCGTCGGCGCGATCGACCTCGTCCACGAGCAGCACCGAGGGCGACGTCTCGATCGCCTGCAACAGCGGCCGCGCGAGCAGGAAGCGGCGGCTGTACAGCTCGTCCTCCAGCACGTCGGCATCGCCCGCGCGCCCCGCCGCCTCGGCCGCGCGCAGGTGCAAGAGCTGGCGCGGGAAGTCCCAGTCGTAGACGGCCTGCGCGACGTCGATGCCCTCGTAGCACTGCAAGCGAATCAAGGGCGCGTCCAGCACGGTGGCGAGCGCTTGCGCGAGCGACGTCTTGCCGACGCCGGCGTCGCCTTCCACGAACAACGGCCGGTTCATCCGCAGCGCGAGGTACGCCGCGGTCGCGAGCCCTTCGTCGGGCAGGTAGCCGCCTGCAGTGAGTGCAGAGGCGAGTGCCGCCGGGGAGGCGAACGTCACATCGTCAAGTGTGCGTCACGCGCCGAGCTTGGCGGCGCGCAGTGCGTCCGCACCTTCGCCGGCGATGGTGACGTGCGCATGCTCCTTGCGGTTGTAGGCGAGCAGCAGCAGCTCACTCGGCGGTCCGCTGACGGTGACCTCCGGGCCGCCCTTTCCGACCCGAATGCCCGGCTCGTCGGTGCCCACCGGCGCCAGCGTGACCGCGGCCGGCACCCGGCGGAACGACAGCCGCGCCTGCCGCGACAGCCGCCGCCACAGCGCCGCCTCGAACGCCGCGTCGTGCGTGCGGTCGGACATCCCGTTGGCCCGCCGTACGTCCTCGGTGTGCACGAACATCTCGACCGTGTTCAGCGCGTCGTCCACCCGTTCGATCCGCAACCACGCGGGCGCCGTACGGATCGCCTCGACCAGCGCGGCGAATCCGTGCACGCGCAGCGCGCTGCGCATGACCTTCTCGGTGTACGCCGACCACGGGCCGAGCGGGAGGACGCCCGGGGTGGCGTCGGGCCGGTGCTCGCGGACGTAGACGTGGGCGGCGAGGTCCTTCGCCTGCCAGCCCCCGCACAGCGTCGGCGCGTCCGGGCCGACGGTCGTGAGCGCGTCGGCGAGGGCGATGCGCTCGGTGGCGGCGCGTCCGGTCATCGGCGTGGCCTCTCGTTAGGTTCTGCAGGCGTGCGTCAAGTACACCGCGACCCCAAGGTGGCGGTCGGCGTCGCGGTGTTCGACGGCGACCGGCTGCTGCTCGTCCGGCGGGTGATGAACCCCGGTCGCGGCCTGTGGTCGCTTCCTGGCGGCTACCTCGATCTCGGCGAGGACCCGCGCGAAGCAGCGGCGCGCGAGGCGCTGGAGGAGGCGGGTGTCGAGGTCTCGGTCGGCGACGTGATCGACGTGTTCGCCAACCCGATCGAGGAGGGCGGCGCGGTGTTCATTCTCTTCGCCGCGACGATGGTCAGCGGCGAGCCGGTGCCGGGCGACGACGCGGACGCGGCCGTGTTCTTCGGCCGCGGCGACGTACCTCCGCTCGCGTTCGCCAGCACCGAAGCCGTCGTACGCCGCTGGCTCGCGTCGTGATGCGGCGCGCGACCGACACATGAAGCGCCACAAGATCAAGACGGAGTAGTTGCAACCGGAAGCCGGCGTTTCGGACGCGCAGCCCGCAACTTCTCCGTGTTGATCTTGGTCGCCAGCCTCCCGACGCGGGCGCCATGACGCGCGTGACAGACTGCCCGCTCGTGGCGGGTTTGCGGATCACCGACGCGTTGGCGGGCAAGCACCTGCTCGTCACCGGGGTCACCGGGTTCGTCGGCGAGGCCCTGCTCGAACGCCTGCTCTACGACCTCACCGATACGCGCATCACGGTTCTCGTCCGGCCGCGAGGTACGACGACGGCCGAGGATCGCACCCGCCAGCTGCTGACGAAGTCGGCGTTCCAGCGGCTGCGCGACCGCGACGGTGCCGAGGCCGTCGACGCGCTCGTCGGCACCCGCATCCACGTCCTCGACGGCGACCTCGACAACGTGCCCGCCCTGCCAGGCGACATCGACGTCGTCGTGCACTGCGCCGGCGAGGTCTCGTTCGACCCGCCGATTCACGAGGGCTTCGCCACCAACCTGCACGGCACGCTCAACCTGCTCGCCGCGCTCGCCGACGCGCAGGCGGCGCCGCACTACGTGCACGTCTCGACGGCGTACGTCGCAGGCCGCCGGCAAGGTCATGTCACCGAGGGCCGGCTCGACCACAACGTCGACTGGCGGGCCGAGTCCGCCGCGGCGACCCGGGTCAAGGACGCGGTGCACGACGCCAGCCGCGACGCGACGAAGCTCGCCGAGTTCCTGCGCGACGCCGAGCGCAGCCACGGCGCGGAGGGCCCGACGGCGGTCGCGGCCGAGGCCGAGCGGCTGCGCGTCGACTGGGTCGCCAAAGAGCTTGTCGACGCGGGTCGCGAACGCGCGCGCACCCTCGGCTGGACCGACTGCTACACGTTCACGAAGGCGATGGCGGAGCGCGCGGTCGAGGAGACGGCCGTAAATCTGCCGGTCACGATCTGCCGGCCCAGCATCATCGAGAGCGCGCTCACGCAGCCCAGCCCCGGCTGGATCGAAGGCTTCAAGATGGCCGAGCCGCTGATCCTCGCCTACGGCCGCGGCGACCTGCCCGACTTTCCGGGCGTACCCGACGCGTCCATCGACATCATCCCCGTCGACTACGTCGTCAACGCAATCCTCGCGGCCTGCGCGACGACCCCGCCGCCGGGCTCGCCGTCGTACTTCACGATCTGTTCCGGCGCGCGCAACCCGCTGACGTTCCGCCACCTCTACGACCTCGTCCGCGAGTACTACAGCCACCACCCGCTCGAGCAGCGCGACCGCGGCGCGGTCAGGCCGCCGACGTGGGACTGGCCGGGTGCTCAACGGGTCGAGCAGTTGCTGAAGCTCGGCGAGCGCGCGCACAAGAGCGCGGACCGCGTCGTCACGTCGCTCCCCCGCTCGTCGCGCACCCGCGACTGGGCCCGCTCGCTCGACCGGCAGGGACGGCGGCTCGACTTCCTCCGCCGCTACTTCGACCTCTACCGTCCATACGTCGAAGCGGAGCTGCACTTCAGCGACGACGCGACGCTCGCGCTGCATCGCAGCCTCGATCCGGCCGACGCCGAGCGGTTCGGCTTCGACGCGGCGACGATCGACTGGGATCACTACATCGCCGGCGTGCACGTCCCCGCGGTGACGACGCCGCTGCGCGCGTTCACCGGGGGCCGGTCGGTGAAGCGGGACCCAGTCGTGCACGAGTTGCCGCGCAGCGACGGCAGCCTCGTCGCGGTCTTCGACATGGACGGCACCCTGCTGCCGAGCAACGTCATCGAGTCCTATCTCTGGCTGCGGCTGCCGGAGCTGTCGGGTGCACGACGCGCGCGCGAGATCGCCGACGTCGCGCGCGCGCTGCCGCGCTGGCTGCTCACCGAACGCCGCGACCGCGGCGCGTTCCTCCGCTCGGTCTACCGCCGTTACGCCGGCGCCGACTACGACGAGCTGCTGCGCATCGTCGACGAGGACGTCACGGACACCGTGCTCGGCCGGCTGTCGGCGGCCGCGGTACGCAAGGTGCGCGAGCACCGCGCCGCGGGCCATCGCACGATCCTCATCACCGGCGCGATCGCCCCGCTGGTCCGGCCGGTCGCCCCGCTGTTCGACGAGATCGTCGCCGCCGACCTCGCGGTCGGCCCGGACGGTCGCTGCACCGGATTCCTCGTCCGGCCGCCGCTGGTCGGCGAGGGCCGCGGCGCGTGGCTCAAGCACCGGGCCGCGCGCGAGGGCTGGGACCTCGCCGGGTCGTATGCCTACGCCGACTCCGCCAGCGACCTTCCGCTGCTGCGCGCTGTCGGCCACCCCGTCGCCGTCGACCCCGACATCGCGCTGTCGCGGGTCGCGCGGCGGGCGAAGTGGCCGGTCGAGAACTGGCACGCGCGGCCCCCGGTCGGGCCGTTGCTCGGCAGTCGCGACGTGCGCGCGCTGGAGAGCAGCCGCACGTGATCAACGCGCTCGAGGTCTACCGATCGCTCCCCCGCTACGTCGCCGCGCGCGCGGTCGGCGGCAAGCTGCCCGGCCTGCTCGCGGGCCCGATCGCGCCGCTGCGGCTCGTGCACCGCGACCCGCCGCGCGCGGCCGGCGAGGGATGGGTACGCGTCCGGCCGCGCATCGCCGGCATCTGCGGCAGCGACCTCGCGACGCTGTCCGGCCATACGTCGCTGTACTTCACGCCGCTGGTGTCGATGCCGTTCGTGCCGGGACACGAGATCGTCGGCGAGACGATGGACGACGCGCCGGGACTGCCCGCCGGATCGCGGGTTGTCCTCGACCCGGTCCTCGCCTGTGCCGCGCGCGGGCTCGAGCTGTGCGCGTCGTGCGCCGCCGGCGACCGCAACCGCTGCGACCGGGTCACCGTGGGGCACGTGTCGCCCGGACTGCAGACCGGGTTCTGCAGCGACACCGGCGGCGGCTGGAGCGGCCAGCTCGTCGCGCACGCCTCGCAGTTGCACGCCGTACCCGACGACCTGCCGGACGAGCGCGCGGTGCTCGTGGAGCCGCTCGCCTGCGCGGTCCACGCGGCCCGGCGCGCCGCCGTCGCTGATGGCGACAACGTGCTCGTCGTCGGCGCCGGTGCCGTGGGTCTGTTCGTCACCCTCGCGCTGCGCGAGCTGACCCCGGCGAGCCGGATCACCGTCGTCGCCAAGCATCGCCGGCAGGCCGAGCTCGCCCAGCAGTTCGGCGCCACCGACGTCGTCGGGCCGGGCGAGGTGGTCGGCGGCGTACGGCGGTCGACCCGCGCGTTGCGGCTGGAGCCCGAGCGCGGATCGGCGTACCTGCTCGGTGGCGTCGACGTCGCGATCGACGCGGTCGGATCGCCCGCCGCCGTCGACACGGCGCTGCGTACGACGCGGGCCGGCGGTCGGGTGCTGCTCGCCGGCGTGCCCGCGGCCGGGGTCGACCTGACGCCGGCGTGGTTCCGCGAGCTGACGGTGCAGGGCGCGTACGCGAGTGCCGGCGACGCGTTCGACACGGCGATGTCGCTGGCCGCGACGGCGCCGCTCGGCGGCCTGCTCGGCGGCAGCTACCCGCTGTCGCGCTGGCGCGAGGCGCTCGACCATGCGCACGACGCCGGCCGGCTCGGTACCGTCAAGGTTGCGTTTGACCTAAGGAGCGCCGCGTAAGTTGCCTCGCCCAGGATTCGTGCTCGAAGTCGATGAGCGCACGCCGCCGCTGCTCGTGCACAGCGGCGAGTCGTTCCGGCTGCAGGAGTTCCCGCTCGGGTCGCGCGTCATCTACCCGCCCGAGTCGCTGCCCGGCGTCCCCGACGTGGACGAGGCGATCGAGAACGCGTTGCTGCACCCGCTCGACAGCGAGCCGCTCCCGTCGCTGCTCCGCGCGGGCATGCGGCTGACCATTGCGTTCGACGACCTCTCGCTGCCGCTGCCGCCGATGCGCAAGCCCGACATCCGCCAGCGCGTCATCGAGCACGTGCTGGAGCACGCCGCGCGAGCCGGTGTCGATGACGTGCAGATCATCGCCGCGAACGCACTGCACCGGCGGATGACGCCGGACGAGCTGAAGGCGATCGTCGGCGAGCGGGTGTTCCGCTCGTTCTTCCCGGACAACCTCGTCAACTTCGACGCCGAGGACCGCGCCAACCTCGCGCACCTCGGCATGACGGAGGAGAACGAGGACGTCGAGATTTCCAAGCGGGCCGCCGAATCCGACCTGCTCGTCTACGTCAACGTCAACCTCGTCGCGATGGACGGCGGCTGGAAGTCGACCGCGATCGGGCTCGCGTCGTACAACTCACTGCGCCACCACCACAACAGCCACACGATGGTGCACTCGCGGTCGTTCATGGACCGGCACAAGTCGCAGTTGCACTCGTCGGCCTGGCGCATGGGTCGCGTGCTCAACGAACACGTGAAGGTGTTCCAGATCGAGACGACGCTCAACAACGACGCGTTCCCGTCGCAGTACGGCTTCCTCACGAAGCGCGAGTGGGAATGGTCGATGCGCGACCAGGCGACGTTCCTCGGTGCGAAGCGCGGCATCGACCTGATGCCGGCGAAGGCGCGGCGCAAGCTGTTCCAGTCGATGGAGGCGCCGTACCTCGTCACCGGGATCAGTGCCGGCGCGGTCGAGCCGGTGCACGACGCGACGCTCGAACGCGTGCATCGCCAGCAGCTTGTCGACGTCGACGGGCAGAGCGACGTGCTCGTGCTCGGGCTGCCCTATCTGTGCCCGTACAACGTCAACAGCGTGATGAACCCGATCCTCGCCGCGTGCCTCGGGCTCGGTTACTTCTTCAACATGTACGTCGGCCAGCCGCTGGTGCGCAAGGGCGGCGCGATCATCCTCAACCACCCGGTGCCGTGGGAATTCTCGACGCTGCACCACCCGTCGTACGTCGACTTCTTCGACGAGGTCTTGTCGGTCTCGACCGACCCGAAGGTGATCGAGCAGAAGTTCGAGCAGCAGTACGCGACCGACCCGTGGTACATCCACCTCTACCGGACGTCGTACGCCTACCACGGCGTGCACCCGTTCTACATGTGGTACTGGTGCGCGCACGCGCTCGACCACGCCGGTGACGTCATCTGGGTCGGTGGTGACCGCCGCGCGGTCGCGCGGATGGGCATGCGGTCGGCGTCGTCGTTCGCCGATGCGCTGGAGATGGCGAGCGACACGGTCGGGCGCGCGCCGTCGATCACCTACCTGCACTCGCCGCCGCACGTGCTGGCACACGTGAAATGAGCTGCCTCGTCCGCGACGTCAAGCAGGTCGCGCGCGGCTGGCGCTGGACGCACCGCCAACTGCCGCCGCGGTCGGCCGAGCCGCATCACGTATTCCCGGAGGCGCGCGAGTTCCCGACCGACTGGGCGCGCTCGCGGGTCGCGATCCGCGCGCGCGAGGCGATCCTGCGAGGCGGGCTCACGCCGTTGGTCCGGCACGAGACGACGCTGCGGGTCGAGGGCCTCGATGTCCTCGACGACATTGACGGTCCGGTCATCTTCGTCGCGAACCACTCGTCGCATCTCGACACCGCGCTGCTGCTGACGACGCTGCCGCCGGAGTGGCAGCGCAGGGTCGCGGTCGGCGCGGCCGCGGACTACTTCTTCGACGCGTGGTGGCGCGCGGTCGGGTCGGCGCTGGTGTTCGCGACGTTCCCGATCGAGCGCGGCGGCGTCGGCCTGTCGGAGACGCCGACCCGGCTGCTCGCCGAAGGCTGGTCGCTGGTGATGTTCCCCGAAGGCACCCGCTCGCCGGACGGCTGGACCCGCCGGTTCCGGCTGGGCGCGGCGTACCTCGCGGCGCACAACGACGTCCCCGTCGTACCGGTCGCGTTGCGTGGTTCGTTCGCCGCGATGCCGCGTGGGCGCGGCTGGCCGAAGCCGGGCCGGCCGCCGGTACACGTGCGCTACGGCCGGCCGCTGCGACTGCAGCCGGGCGAGGAGGCGCGGTCGCTCGGTGGCCGTATCGGCGCGGCGCTCGGGACGCTGCTCGATGAGGACCGCACCGACTGGTACGCCGCGCAACGACGGGCCGCGAGCGGCGAGACCCCGCCGTCGAGCGGTCCCGAGGTCGCGCGCTGGCGGCGCGTCTGGGAGTCGAGCGCGGGGCCTTCGCCCGTACGCCGCCGCCCCCGCGCCTGGCGCTAGAAGCCGCCGGCCACCGTCAATTGCGCAATAGCGGACTTCTATGGGGTCTATTACGCAATTGAAGTGCTACTGCTTGGCGCGGCCGGTCAGCATGTCGCGGACGCGGTCGACCAGCGCCGCGCCCGGGGCGAGCAACGCGTTGAACGGCGGGTGGTCCGGCGACATCGGGTGCGGGTGCGTCGGCACGATCTTCTTCAACGCCTGCACCGTCTTGCC
>Ga0157369_10006638_pt1 | contig 13382 bp, 8 predicted proteins | sample C25metaG_FD_113461 | JGI IMG/M metagenome (GOLD analysis project Ga0157369, IMG submission 113461) | Corn rhizosphere microbial communities from Kellogg Biological Station, Michigan, USA - C2-5 metaG | ecosystem: Host-associated > Plants > Roots > Rhizosphere > Soil | place: USA: Michigan...
CTCCCAGCGCTGGCGCACCTGGTACACCCACAGGCGACTCACTTCGTAGCGCCGGGCGATCGCTGTCGGCCCTTCGCCTCGCTCCAGCGCTCCCAATACCCGGTCACGCAGGTCTTGCGAATACGCGTGCATGGTCGCCTCCTCGTCAGCGGTGGAGGCTACTTTACGTTATGTATATATTTAAATCAAAAATGCTCTAGTCGCCGGACGCGGACGCACCGGCGGCGTCTATCTGCAGGTAATCGATGTCCAGCGCGTGCACCGAGCCACCCACGGCGATCGTGTGGTCGCCCACGCGCAGCGGCGCGCGGAAGCTGGTGATGCGCCAGCCGTCGCGGTCGTCGCGCGTGCCGCCGGCGGCGATCGCCCGCCCGTCGATGCGCAACACCGGCTGCGTCGGAAAGCCGATATCCTGCCAGCGCACGCGCAGCTCGCGCGATCCGTCCGCGGCGGCGTGCACGGCGAAGTCGAGTTGGCCGAGCGGCGGCGCGGCCACACGCGCCTTGCGACGGTTGGAGGTGGTCGGGTCGTCGATCTGTACCGCCCAGCGGCGCGCTGCGTCCTCCGCTTCGTAACGGTCGAAGCGCGCCGGCGCGCTGGCTTCGAGAATGGCGTTGGCACGCGCATCGGCGGACGCGGCGGGCGAGGACGACGAGGTGAGGTGCAACAGCGTGCCGTCGTGCTGCAGCAGCAGCGCCTGGGTCCAGCCGGCGTGGATGTTGCCGGTGAGCTTTTGCACTGGCGCCGGCGCCTCCCACCACGGGCCGCGGCCGAGGTCGTTGTTCCAGTAGATCGCGCGGCCGCCCGGGTCGCCGCCGCCACCGGCACGCTCGGCCAGCACCGCGATCGTGCCGTCGTGGCCGCCCACCGGCAGCCACTTCACGATCGGCGAAGCGGCGGGCCACGCGCCGGCCTGCGTCTGCACCGGCGTGCCGCGGTCGGCGGGGTCGCCCCAGTCCAGGCCGTCGCGGCTGAACTTCAGATAGACATGGCCGTTTTGGGGACCATCGATGTCCTCGTAGCTCATCACGTAGCGGCCGTTGGGCAGGCGGTCGACCACCGCCATGCCGGGGCGCTCCACGCCTCCGGGAATCGCCACGTCGACGTGCTCGGCGCCCCAGCTGCGGCCGCCATCGCCGGATACCTTGTGCGCCAGCAGCTGGTTGAACCCCTCGGCCTTGTGCTGCTCGCTGGAGTAGTACGCCACCAGGCGGCCATCGTCGAGCACGCACAGGTTGGGTTCCCACACGCCGTGGTTGTCCTTGTCCTCGGGCCTGCCGCCGCCCTTGATGATCGAGCCGAGATAACGCCAGGCATGTCCGCCGTCGTTCGAGGCGTAGAGCTGCAGGTCTTCGCTGACCACCCTGCCCCGCGCGTCATTGCCGGTGGCATTGGCGGCCAGCAGCACGGTGCCCGCCGGCAGCGGGCCGCTGGCACGCGGCAACTCGTACAGGTTGGGCTGCCAGCGCAGTTGCCAGCGGGCATCGCCGCGATGCGCCTGGTCGGTGACGTTCTCCGTGAAGCGCCAGTCGCGCTGTCCCGGCTCGCGGACGTACAACGGAATGCCGCCCATGCCATCGCGCTCGAACGCCAGCAGCACGCGGCCGTTGGCCGACGGGTCGGCCTGGTGGGCGAGCCGCACCAGCACCGGATAGCCCACGCCCTTCGCCAGCACGGTGCCGACGGGTGCTTCGTCCGGTTGCGCTGCAGCCAGCGGCGCGCTGGACAACGCGCACAAACCCAGGGCGGCGGCGAGCGGGAAGGCGGAAGGTTTCATGCGCGACTCCGGTCAGGTGGGGAAATGCATCGTCAGCGCGGGCAGCCCGGCAGCGCCGGCGGCACCGCGGCGGCCATCGCGGCGTAGCCGCGATCGTTCGGATGGATGTGGTCGCCGCTGTCGAGGCCGGGACGCAACCGTGCGGAGTGCGCGGGGTTGCGCAGCGCGGCGTCGAAATCGACCACGCCGTCGAAGCGCGCGCGATGGCGTATCCAGTCGTTGACGCTCCGGCGCGCCTGCTCGCCCTCGGCGGAATACGCGTTGGCGGTCCCTTCGAACGGCGGCAGCGTGGCGCCGAGGATGCGCAGGCCCGCGGCGTGCGCCTGCGCGATGATCCGCTGCTGCGCGGCGATCACATTCGCCGCGACGGCCGCCCCGTCTAGCGCGCTGCCCTGCGCCCGCAGCGCCATGGTGGTCTCGCCGATGTCGTTGATGCCGCCCAGCAGCAGCACGTAGCGCACGCCGCGCTGGCCAAGCACGTCGCGGCCGAAGCGGCGCTCCATGCTGTCGCCGGGGCCGTAGCCGCCATCGCGATCAGATATCTCGTTGCCGTCGATGCCGGCGTCCACCACCGCCATGCGGCAGGCCGGGTGCAGCTCGCGCAGCCGTCGTCCCAGCACCTGCGGGTAGCTGCGCGCCTCGCCACGCGTGGAGCGGAAACCGTTGGTGATGGAGTCGCCCAGCGCCACCAGCACGGGCGGCCGCGCGTCGGCCTGCACCTCCACGCCGGACAGCCACAGCACGGCGCCGGTGGTCGCGGCCACCGGCATCGCCGGCACGGCGGAGTAGTCGCCGGGCGGCGAAACGAAGTTGTCGCGCAGCGCATCGGGGTGCCAAGTGGCCGGCGCCGCCGCATCCGCCACGTGCAGGCTGACGGCCAGCGTCTCGCCCGCGCGCACCGGCAGGTCCAGCGAATCGCTGTCGCGCACGGCGCCAGGCGGCAGCAGCAGCGCGCGGCGGCCGTCGAAGCGCAGCTCGTGCAGGTTGGCCGCGTCCGGCGAGGCCGAGCTGCCCGCGTGCACGCCCACGCTCGCCGCGTCGATCCGCAGCGGACGCGTGCCGTAGGCGTTGGAAAGCTGCACGCGCAACCGCTGGCCGCCTGCCTCCAGCACCACCAGCTGCCGCAGGGTCTGGCCATGCAGTTGCGGCGCGTCGAGTCGCGGCCGCGCCAGCGCCGCATTGGCGGGTACCGGCGCGGGCAGCATCGCCGCCATCCAGGCTGCGTTCCAGCGTCCCGCGTCGCACGCATGGCCCGCCGCTGCGGCGAGCGCCCCGGTCAGGACGACGAGCAGTCCCCCGATGCATCGCATGACCGGGCAATCGACCCGCATGGCAATTCCCCGATCCCGAGGGGCCCGTGCACGCGGCACGCCGGCCCATGAATAAAAAGCGGCGGTGGCGCGGGGAGGGGGAGCGCCACCGCCGTCGGCGCTCAAAGCTTGACGCGCACACCCAATCCGACCGTGCGATCCTGATAGCGGATGTCGCGCGGCCGGCTGTTTCCATCGCCCCAGAACTGGTGCAGGTCGTTGCCCAGCAGGTTGGTGGCGTTCAGTACCACGGTGAGGTTCGGGTTGATGTCGTAGCCCAGCGAGAAGTCGAGCTGGTTGGCCGGCTCGATCTCGTCGTACACGCCCGCCACGTTCGGCTGGTTGAAGCCGTCGATGTAGCGGCTGCGGTAGTCGTAGGCCAGCCGCGCCGAGAAGCCGTACTTCTCGTACATCAGCACCGCGTTGTAGTTGTTCTTCGACACGTTCTGCAGCGGCGACACCACCGACGGCCCGCCGATGTACTGCGGCGAACGGGTGGAGCCCTCGATGTAGGTGTAGTTGAACTGCACGCCCAGCCCGCTCAAGGCACCGGGCAGGAAGTCGAAGAACTGCTGGTAGGCGAACTCGGCGCCGTCCAGATGGCCGCTGCCGGCGCTCTGCGGCGAGGACAGCTGGTAGTCCTGTCCGTTGATCGTCACGTCGGTCACGTAGTTCTGGATGTAGCCGTTGATGTCGCGGTAGAACGCACCCAGGCTGACGTAACCGGCCGGCGCGAAGTACCACTCCAGCGAAGCGTCGTAGTTGTTCGAGCGGGTCGGCTTCAGGTTCGGATTGCCGCTGGAAGCCAGGCCTTGGCGGTTGATCGTGCCGGGGTTGAGCGAGATCGACGGATTGAGCTGGCCGAAGCCCGGGTAGGTCACCGTCTTGGCTGCCACCAGGCGCAACTGCAACTTGTCGGTGAAATGCAGGTTGAAGCTCAGGCTGGGCAGGTACACCGGTTCGCTGGTCGAAGCCGACAGCGGCGAGTAGATGTTGGTGGCGGCGTCGTAGGAGAACGCATTCAGCCCGCGCTTGATGCGCTCCATGCGGAAGCCGGCCAGGCCATCGAACGGCAGGCCGAACAGCTCGTTGCCGTAGCCCACCTGCACGTAGCCGGCGTAGGACTTCTCGTCGATGTTGTAGAAGCGGCCGGGATTCTCCGGCGCCAGACCGGTCGGCAGCCCGTAGAAGCTGCGCAACGCGTCGGCGTTCTGGGTGAGGTAGTTGAAGCAGCCGGTGTACCACGAGTTCGGGATCGCCGAGGTGGTCGGCATGGCGCAGAAGTAGCCCGGGAACAGCGCCGTGACCTGGTTCGCCGGGTTCGGGTTGGCGGTGACGTTGCCGGTGCCCGCGCCGCCCGGCGGCGGCGTGGAGATCTCCACGCTGCCCACGTACTTCGCCTTGTGGTCGGAATAGCGCAGGCCGAAATCCATGTACTGGAAGAAGTCGCCGTTGATGTCCCAGGTGCCGTCGCCGCGCCATGCGTACTGCTTGCCCTGCTCGGTGTGCCAGGTCTGGAACAGGCCGTTGAGGTAGTAGTTGTTCGGGTCGAGCTGCGGGTTGCCACCCAGCGCCCAGTTCTGGTGCTTGTCGGTGACGCCGCCCCAGACCACGTCGAGCGGCCCCTTGAGGAAGGTGTCGATGATGAAGGTGTTGTCCTCGAACGCGGACTTGTTGTACGACAGGTCGGAGGACAGCTGCAGGCGGTCGCCGTGCCACTTCACGCCGATCGCGTGTTGCATGTCGCGGCCGTGCTGCACGTGCGCCTGGGTGCTGGTGGCGGTGTAGATGTTGCCGTTCCAGCTGCCGCCGTCGGCGTCGCAGATGGTCTGGCCGTAGTACGGCGAACCGGTGAGCTGGTTCGGGTAGCAATGGTTGGTGATGTTGAGGTTGCTGGCAGGCACGCCGGAATTGCCGGCGCCGGTGAAGTAGAACGGCTGGCTGTACTTGTCGGAGTCCCAGTCGTACAGGCCCTCGGCGTAGAACTCGGTGCTGTCGTTGGGCTTCCACTGCAGCGCGTAGTTCAGTTCCGGCCGCTGGCGGTAGCCGATGTTGTAGTCCGCGCCCAGCGCGTTCGGCACGGCGACCAGGTCGCCGTTGGCGGTGCGCACAGGATTGCCGTTGGCGTCCTTCGCCATCACCGGAACGTCGCCCCACACTGCGTTGTAGTCGTAGTGCTGGGCCATGAAGGAGGCGTTGAGCAGGGCGCCGAACTCGCCGGCATCGGTGTTCCAGCGGTCGCTCATCAGCACGCTGAAGTTGGGGTCGGTGCGGCCGCCGTACTTGCTGTGCGTGCCGGTGAAGGTGGCGGCGAGCTTGCTGCCGTCGAAGTCGAACGGACGGTACAGCTCCATGTCCACCACGCCGGCGATGCCGCCGTCGGGCAGGCTGGCCTCGCTGGTCTTGTACACCTTGATCGTCTTGACCGCGGTTGCCGGCAAATTCTGGAAGGCGAAGCTGCGGCCCACGCCGCTGTCGATCTCGCGGCCGTTGAGCGTGGTGATCACGTTGGGCAGGCCGCGTATCACCACCGAACTGGTTTCGCCCTGAAAGCCTTGCGCCACCTGCACGCCGGTGATGCGCTGCATGGCGTCGGCCACGCTGTTGTCGGGCAGCTTGCCGATGTCCTCGGCCACGATGGAGTCGACCACCATGCGCGAGTCCTGCTTGATCGTCTGCGCGCTCTGCAAGCTGTTGCGCAGCGGCGTCACGGTGACGCCGGACAGGTTGACGGCGTTCTTCCGCGCTTCCTCGCGCTGCTTGTTCTTGTCCTTGCCTTCCCTGGTCCTGGCGGCAGGCGTCTGGCTCGTCGTGGCCTGCGTGGCAACCGCCGCATTGTCTTGTGTCGCGTCGGCGGCATGCACCGGGGCAAGACAGGCGCCGATGGCGCTCGCCAGCAGCGTCGCCGTGCATGAGATCAGGATCGGATGCTTCATGGATTTCTCCCCAAGATTCGTTGGATCGTGCTTCGCAGCAGCAGTGAGTGGAGTGTCGATGCCCGCTGGCCCGTCCCATCGTTCCCGATGGCCGGCCACCTTCCACGGAGCGCACCGTCCAGCATGCCTTCAATAGTCTGACAATAATCTATTTGTCGTACTATATGACTAACGATGCATCACTTGCGCCGGCTTGTCATGCTGCAGCGCATCGTCATGGCTCGACGCTTTCCTCCGGTCCTTTCAAAACGAAAACGCCCGGCTGGCCGGGCGTTTTCGTTTTCCTCGATCAGAGCCTGCCGAAACGGCGGAGCCGGCCCGCTTGCACGGGTTTCAGGGACTCAGCGCCACCTTCGGCACCACGCCCTTCGACGCATGGCTCAGCGCGCGGATGATCTGCACCTCGCGTTCGCGGTACGGCGTGCCGTCCGCGTGCAGCAGGTCGTGGAACCAGATCGTGGGCGGCTGCACCGTGTACGGCCGTTGCCAGGAATCCCACGGCATGTCGGTCTGCGTCTTGCCGTTGACGAAGCCCCAGTTGACCATGCCCACGTCGAGCTTCTTGCCAAGCGGCAGCACGCCATCGATGGTGGAGCCGGCGCCGCGCGCCATGTACTCGGTGCAGATCAGCGGCCGCCCGTAGGGCTTGAGCTGGTCCACGCGCCGCTCGAAGTCTTCCGGCCAGCCGTAGTTGTGGAAGCTGATGATGTCGGACTGCGCGACCTGGGTGCGCTCGATGGCGTTGAGGTGCGCCGACGGACTCCAGTCGGCGTCATGCCACAGGCCGCTGGTGAGCGGCTGGACCGGGTGCTCGCTGCGCGCCCAGGCGAACACCTGCGGCAGCAGTTCGGCCACGTGCTGGAACTTGTCCTTTGGCTCGCGCGCGTCGTAGTTGCCGCCGCCTGGATTGTCCGGCTCGTTCCACACGTCCCAGGCGAGAATGCGGTCGTCCTTTGCAAAGCTGCCCACGATGTCCTTCACGTATTGCTCGAAGCGCGGGTACTGGCTGCGGTCGTCCATCGCCACGCCCGGCGACTGCACCCAGCCGGAGTTGTGCACGCCGGGGATAGGCGGATGCTGCGGGCCGAGCTTCGGCTCCGGATCCCAGCACGAGTCGAACAGCACGAAGATCGGCTTGATGTGGTGCTTCGCCGCGATGTCGAGGAACACGCCGATGCGCTGCTTGAAGCCGGCTGCGTCCTGGTTCCACAGCAGGTCGTGCAGGAACACGCGCATGGTGGTCATGCCCAGCGACTCGGCCCAGCCCAGTTCCTGGTCGATGCGCTTCGGGTCGAACGTGGCCGCCTGCCACATCTCCAGCTCGTTGATGGCATTCGAGGGAATGTAGTTGCTGCCCACTGGCCACGGCTGCTTCGCGTACCAGGCTGCGGCCTGCGCCTTCGACCAGCGCGCGGGCGCGTCGGCGTGCGCGGGCGCCGCCGCAACGGCCACCACCACCGCAAGCAGCAGACAGGACAATGCGTGTTTCATGGAACCTCCTGAAGGCGACGGCGGCGCACGCGGCCACCGGAGAGGCCCGCGACGGGCCGGATGTACGTCCGATTCGGCCGTCAGCGGCCCGTGCCGCCATCCATCGAGAAGCGGTAGACGATGTGGTTGCTATAGGTCTGCCCCGGCGCCAGCCGGGCCGAGCCGAAGTCCGGGTGATTGGGCGTGTCCGGGAACATCTGCGGTTCCAGCACGAAGGCATCGCCCTGGCGGTAGATGCGCCCCGACTTGCCCACGCTGGTGCCGTCCAGGAAATTGCCCGAGTAGAACTGCAGGCCCGGCTGCGCGGAATACAGCGTCAGCACGCGGCCGCTGTGCGGGTCATCCACCTTCGCCACCAGCCGCGGCGCAGCGGCCTTCGTGCGGCTGATCACCCAGTTCATGTCGTAGCCGTGGCCGCGCAGCAGTTGCTCATCCTTGCCGTCGCGGATGTCGCGGCCGATCGGCTTGCCCTGGCGGAAGTCGTAGTCGGTGCCGGCCACGGCGCGGAACTCGCCGGTGGGGATCAGCGTGTCGTCCACCGGCGTGATGCTGTCGCCCGGGACGGTGAGGATGTCGTCGTAGACGCTGCCCGAACCTTCGCCGCCCAGGTTCCAGTAGGTGTGGTTGCTGAGGTTGACGATGGTGGGCTTGTCGGTGGTGGCGCTGTAGTCGATGTCCAGCTCGTGGCCGGCCTTGAGCGTGTAGGTGGCGGTGGCGGTGAGCGTTCCGGGATAGCCCTGGTCGCCGTCGGGGCTGACGTAGCGCAGCGTCACGCTGGGTTCGGGCGACTTCACCACCTTCACCACCTGCCACACCACCTTGTCGAAGCCCTTGGTGCCGCCGTGCAGCGAGTTCGGGCCGTCGTTGAGGGTGAGCCGATACGCCTTGCCGTCGAGCGTGAAGCGTCCCTTCGCGATGCGGTTGGCGAAGCGTCCCACCGTGGCGCCGAAGTACTGCGGCTTGGCCACGTAGTCCTGGAGGTTCGGATAGGCCAGCACCACGTCCGCCAGCTTGCCGTGGCGATCCGGCAGCATCAGCGACTGCAGGCTCGCGCCCAGGCTGATCACGCGGGCGGTGAAGCCGTGGCCGTCGTCCAGCGTCACCACCTCCACCTTGCGCCCGTCGGGCATCGTACCGAAGGCGGCGCGGCTGGCGTCGGCCGCCGCGCACAGCCAGGGCGCGGCGAGCAGCGGCAGGGCGAAGGCGCAGGCGCAGGCGATCAGGTGCTTGTTCATCAGACAGTCCCCGCTTCACGGAATGGCATCAGGCAGGCCCGAACATCAACATATAATAAGACATTTGGCAAGCCTGCCTTCGCGCCGCCCGGGCGCCTTCCGATGGGCGCGCGACCGTCCGGTCTGCACGATGTCCCCGACGATGTCGCCGCCCCGTCGCCACCCCCTCCGTCGCCTCCCCCTGTCTCCGTCCTCGCGACGGGTGCAAGCTATACCTCCCGGCCTTCCCGGGATCCGCCCATGACCCTGCGCAGCCTCTTCGTCGACTTCAACAGCTACTTCGCCTCGGTGGAACAGCACGAGGTGCCGACGCTGCGCGGCCGGCCGGTGGGCGTGGCGCCGGTGGACGCGGAAACCACCAGCCTGATCGCCGCCAGCTACGAGGCGAAGGCGCACGGTGTTTCCACCGGCACGATGGTGCGCGAGGCGCGCGAACGCTGCCCGGGCATCACCATCGTCACTGCGCGACCCGAGCGCTACGTGCACTGGCACAAGCTGCTGATCGAAGCCATCGACCACGCCATCCCCATCGCCCACGTCGGCTCCATCGACGAGATGGCCTGCGAACTGGTCGGCCGCCAGCGCCAGCGCGCGGAGGCCGAGCGCATCGCGCGGCAGGTGAAGGAGGAGATCGCCAAAATTGCGCCCGGCGGCGCGATCCGCTGCTCCGTCGGCATCGCGCCAAACGATTTCCTTGCCAAGACCGCCACCGACATGCAGAAGCCCGACGGCCTGGTGGTGATCGAACAGGTCGACCTGCCGCAGGCGCTGCATGGCCTCAAGCTGCGCGACCTGTGCGGCATCGGCGCCTCGATGGAGGCGCGCCTCAACGCCGAAGGCATCTTCACCGTGGCCCAGCTCACCGTCGCCTCGAAACTGGTGCTGCGCCGCGCCTGGGGCGGCATCGAGGGCGAACGTATGTGGGGCCTGCTGCGCGGTGCGTGGCTGCCGGCCGCCGCCACCACGCGAAGCTCGCTGGGCCACTCGCACGTGCTCGGTCCCGAACTGCGCACGCCCGAAGGCGCGCTGGCCGTGCTGAAGAAGCTGCTGGTGAAGGCGGCGATGCGCCTTCGCCGCGACCAGCTGCTGGCCGGTGCGATGACGGTGGCCATCCGCTTCGTCGGCTACCAGGATCGCTGGGAAAGCAGCATCCACTTCGACCCCACCGACGACAGCCGCAACCTGCTGCATCTGCTCGCCGCGATGCTGGACACCGGCCGCGTGCGCAAGCGCCCACTGCCCGGCCCCGCCCGCGCCGTGCCGCTGTCGGTGAGCGTCACCCTGACGCGCCTTGGCGAACGCACGCAGACCAGCGGCTCGCTGTTCGCTCCTGCCGGTGGCACGCGCAGGATCGACGCCGTGGTGGACTGCATCAACACCAAGTATGGCCTCAACAAGGTCTACTTCGGCGGCATGCAGGCCGCACTGATGCACGACGCCGCACCCATGCGCATCCCGTTCAACCGCATTCCCGATGGCGGCAGCGAGCAGGAGGCCGAACACAACGCGCTATGGCTGCAGTCGCTGAATCGCTTCAAGGCGATGGCGGAAGGGGAGCATCGGCGGAGGGAGAAGGAGCGAAACGGTACGCGTGGCGGAAAGCCTTCGCCCGACCGAGGCTGACCGCATCCGATCTCCGCATTGAATTGACAACAAGCCCCAGAGACGTTCATGCGACCCCGAGCGCATTGACTACACGTGTAGCCATGAGATAGCGTGGCTACACGTGTAGTCAAGGAGCACAACATGCCAACAACAAGTAAGGCGTGGGTAGCGGCTATCTTGGGTATGGCCGTCATGCATCCGGCGGCCTGGGCCACGGAGTGCTCGGCCGCCACTTCGACTTTCCAGACAGAAAGCGCCAGCTATCACCGACAATTCGTTTCAGTGGCAGATGGAGTGCGGCTGGAGGTACTCGATTGGGGCGGAACCGGGCGACCGCTGGTGCTCTTGCCGGGCCTGGGCAACACGGCGCATGTGTTCGATTCGATTGCACCGGAATTGGCGCGCCATTTTCACGTCTATGGCATTACCGGACGCGGCTTCGGAGCATCGTCAGTACCCAAGAGCGGCTATGGCGCAAACCGATTGGCCGATGACGTCATGACCGTCGTCAAGGCGCTCCATATCCATCGCCCCATCGTCGCCGGCCATTCGATCGCCGGCGAGGAATTAAGCGCGATAGGAACACGCTATCAAGACAAAATCGCAGGATTGATCTATCTCGATGCCGCACACGGTTATGCGATCTACGATCAGGCTCGCGGAGCCTATCTCCCCGACCTGAATCATCTGACCATGCAGATTTCGCGCATGCACGCTGACCCGACAGACAAGTCGCAGATGACTAAGCTGTTGAATGAAGTCTCTGTGTTGCAACGGAGCCTTGGGAGCGAGCTTGCTGGGATAGCTGCGGATGACGCCAGCACAACGGGGGCTCCGCCTTCCGAACCAACGCCCAAAGAGCTAGCCAGTTTCCCGGCGTTTCGTTGTTTCGTCTCTGCACAACTCGGGGGAGTCATACCTGAAGACGAGATACGCCAGACGTTTGCGACAAGCGCCACGGACGGCGTCGGAAAGCAGAAAGCACCGGCGTTCGTTTACAACGCCATCCTTGAAGGCGAAGAGCGCTTCCACGCACCCGACGTGCCCATACTCGACATCGTCCCCGTACCACGCACGTCGGATCTTCCAGTCGGCAGTGATGAGGCGAAGCGTCAAGCAGCGGATGCACTGCACACTCGAATGCAGGAGCAAGAGATCGCTACGCTCCAGCGTCAACAACCATCGGCAAAGATCGTGCGGATACCGCACGGCCACCACTTCGTGTTCCTGTCCAACCCGGCCGAAGTCGTGAGCGCCATGACCCGGTTCGGGGAGCAGCTGCCCTAGGTCCGCTTGCGGACCCGGAGCTGCAATCAGCGGCCCGCCAACAGCGACCGCCAACTCCACCGCCCCGCCGTGGTGGTGTACGTCGCCACACCGGCGATCGTGGTCACCTCGTGCTGGCGCGCCACGCACCGATCCTCGAAGCTGATCGCATGATGGCAGCGACGCTCCGGCGTCAGGTTGGCAATCTGCACATGGCCCCTCGATGCACGGAGAGCCGAATTCCGAACCCCTGATTTCGCGAAACCATCATCTTGAGAGTTTTACGCTGGTCCGGATCGACTCCCCGGGGAGGGCTGCCATGTTCAAGCGTCCGGTACTCGTTTTGCTGCTCGCTGCGTTCGCCTCTCTTGCTTTGGCGGACAACCCTCCGAGGGTTCGTCAACCTACGCTCACGCCGCAAGCTAGCGGCACCACACAGCTGCTGATCGCCGTCAGCCCGGTGAATTCGCGCGTGGTCTGGGCCTCGGGGGCCGGGGGAACCTACGTGGTGACCACCGACGGCGGCAATACCTGGAAGTCCGGCGTGGTACCCGGCGCGGAGAATCTGCAGTTCCGCGACGTCCATGCCGTGAGCGACAGGATCGCCTATTTGTCGTCGGTCGGCGCCAACACCACCGACTTCAAGATCTACAAGACCGTCGACGGCGGCGCACACTGGACGGTGGAATTCACCAACCAGCTTGCCGGCGCGTTCTACGACTGTTTCGCCTTCTGGTCCCCCGACCGCGGCCTCGCGCACAGCGATTCAGTGAGCGGGGTGTTTCCCGATCTGCGCACCTCCGACGGCGTCCATTGGCAGTCGATCGCCGGCCATATGCCGCCGGCACTCCCTGGAGAAGCCTCGTTCGCATCGAGCGGAACCTGCATCACCACGCAGGGAAAGCAAAACGCGTGGATTGCCACCGGCGGTTCGACCACCGCACGGATTCTGGCGACGCGCGATGGCGGCAACACCTGGAACGCCTATGCCACCCCGCTCATCAGCAACGCCAGTGCCGGCGGCTTGAGCGTGGCTTTCCGTGATGCGCGCAACGGGTTTGTCGGCGGCGGCGACTTGTCGAGCAATACCTCGGCCGACGCGGCAGTCTCCCACGATGGTGGCGCGACCTGGACTCTGACCAACCCGCCGCCGGTCCCCGGAGCGGTCTTCTGCGTGGCGTACGTCCGAGGCCTGCGCGATCGCCACTTTTCCGCATCTCCCAACGACGGGGACGATCAGGATCAAGACCAGGATGACCGTGGCGACCATCGCTCCCGATTCGACCGCACGGTCGTGATCACCGCCGAAACCGCGCCCGACTTCAATTCGGGATCGGCCGCCTGGACTCCCGACGAAGGCCAGACCTGGTACTGGCTGCCCACCGTGAGCGGATACTGGGCCGTCGCTTTCGCGAATCCAAAAGCCGGATGGTTCGTCGGCAACAACGGACAGATTCTGAAGATCAGTTTCTAGACTTCGGGAAGTTCCAGGCAAGACCGGACTCGTGCAAAGGGAGTCGACACCGGGGGTGATGGCTCGGTTACGCCGTCGCGCCTGGCTTCGACCGAGCCCTCGCCCGGCTGTCGCCACCCTCTCCCGAAGGGAGAGGGATTCGCCCGTGAAAGTTTTCCTCACGCCACTGCCGCGACCGCTTCCACCGCGTGGCCAACACGCGCGCGATGGAAGGCGCCAAAACAGGGGCTGAGCAGGGTTCTCCAGGAAATCCCTCTTCCCCTTGCTTGCAGCTTGCGCGATTCACCC
>Ga0157369_10006639_pt1 | contig 13376 bp, 14 predicted proteins | sample C25metaG_FD_113461 | JGI IMG/M metagenome (GOLD analysis project Ga0157369, IMG submission 113461) | Corn rhizosphere microbial communities from Kellogg Biological Station, Michigan, USA - C2-5 metaG | ecosystem: Host-associated > Plants > Roots > Rhizosphere > Soil | place: USA: Michigan...
CGGGTGGCGCCAGGCGGCGACGTGGTGCCCGGTGGCCATCAGAAAGGCGCCGAGCTTCAATTGACGGCTCATGCTTAGAAATCCTTGCGCAGTTGCACGCCGAAGTAACGTTCATCGTCACGGGGCACGGCGCGGTAGATGTAGTTGCCGCCACTGGCCAGCAATGGCGAGTAAGACTTGTCGGCGAGGTTCTTGGCCAGCAACGCGACGCGCCAGCCATTGCTGTAGTCGGCCAGGGCCACACTGGCGTTCCAGATGCCATAGGCGCCTTGCTGAGTGTCGACGTTCTGGCTGATGTCGTACTGCACTTCGCTCTGCCAGCTGTAGTCGGTACCCAGTTCGATGTCCAGGCCGTTATCCAGGGGGATGCTGTAGTCGGCGCGCACGTAGCTTTTCCAGTCCGGGCTGAAGGGCAGCGGTTTGCCGTTCACGTTGCACGTGGCGGCCGCACCCGCCGGGCAGGCGAATTCGTCGATGCGCGCACGGGTGTAGGCCAGGGCGCCGGAGAGCTTGAGTTGCTGGGTGGCCTGCAAGGCATAATCCAGCTCGACGCCTTCGGTGCTGACGCTGCCGGCATTGATCAGGCGGGTGACCACCTGCCCGGCGACGGTGTCGAAAAAGTTGGCCTGGTAGTTGTCGTAGTCGCTGTGGAAGACCGCCAGGTTGGTGGTCAGGCGGTTGTTCCACGCCGTGGCCTTGATCCCGGCTTCCCAGGTATTGGAGGTTTCCGGCTTGAGCGCGTCGGTGTCGCGCGGCTGCATATTGAAGAACACGTTGTACGCCGGGCCTTTGTAGCCACGGGAGTAGGTGAGGTAACTGGTGATGCTGTCGGTCAGGTCGTATTGCACGCCCAGGCGACCGGACCAACCGTCTTCGTCCACCGAGCCCGAACTGGAGGTGGCCGGCTGGATCCCGCTGACTGTAGTGGCTGAGGTAGAGACACGGCGGTGATCGTATTTCAGGTCATCGTGGGTGTAGCGCAGGCCGGCGATGCCACGAAAGCGTGAGGTGAAGTTCAGCGTGGTTTCGCCGAATACCGCGTAGCTGTCGTTGGTGGTGCTGTAGTCGGCGATGCCACGGTCGGTGCGTGTGGTGGTCGTGAGGGTGCGTTGATAGGTCTCTTCGTCCTTGCCATGCATGTAGAACAGGCCGCCAACGTATTCCACAAATTCACCCTTGGGCGAAGCCAGGCGCAGTTCCTGGGAGTACTGGTTGAAGTCCAGCTCGCCCTTGTCGGCGGTACCGGGGAAGGCCGCCGTAACGGTGCCGAGACGGTCGCCGTCCTGGTATTGGGTGTTGTCCCAGCCGCGCCAGGCGGTGATCGACGTCAGGGTGTAGTCACCGAGGTTCCAGTCCAATTGCGCCGACAAACCCTTGTTGGTGTCTTCCACATGGCTGCGGGTATCGGTGTTGATGTCGCGGTTGTCGCTGGACGCCCGCACCGGGCTCAGCGCGTTGGCGAACGCCGGGGTCAGGGACTTGCTGACCACGCCGTTCGGCGCGTCGTCGTGGGACTGCATATAGTCGGCGATCAGGGTCAGCTTCACATCGTCATTGGGCGTGAATTCCAGCTTGCCGCGAATGCCTTTGTGGTTGTAGCCGTTGACCTCCTGGCCATTGTGCTTGTTGTCCACGTTGCCGTCATAGCTGCCAAACAGCGTGCTGATCGTCCCCTTGAGCACCTCCGGCACCAGGCTGCCGCCGATGCCGAAGCGCGTGCGGCTTTCGTTGCCGCTGTAGAAGGACTGGTCGACATAGCCGTGGGTCTCGGCGGTGGGCGCCTTGCTGGTGATATTCAGCACGCCGGCCGACGCGTTTTTGCCGAACAAAGTGCCCTGCGGGCCGCGCAGTACTTCGATGCGTTCCAGGTCCAGCAGGTCGAGGGTTGCCTGCCCGGGGCGGGCGTAGACCACGCCGTCGATCACCGTGGCAACCGTGGGCTCGACGCCGGGGGAGGTGGAAATGGTGCCCACGCCGCGCACGAACAACGAGGTGTCTTTGTTGGAGGCCCCGGTGCGGAAGTTCAGCGACGGCACTTGTTGAGCGATACTCGCCACGCCGTTGCGGTTGTCGCGTTCCAACTGCTCGCCATCCAGCACGGAAACCGCCACCGGCACTTTTTGCAGCGATTCTTCGCGGCGGGTCGCGGTAACGGTCACCGCTTTGAGGGTGGCTTGCGGCTCGTCGGCAGCAAAGGTCGTGGCCACGGGAAGGGCGGTCAAACCGGCAAGGAGTAATAAGTGCGCGTGTGTGTGCATGCTGTGTCCGCTCAAAAGAATGCCCTGGACCGCTGCGGTTCTTGCGACCGCCAGCGCCTGTGAAAATGTCTTGGGCATTCGCTCGAGCGAGTAGCAGACAGCGCGCTTTGTTAGCGCTAACATCGGCATTATTGGTAGGTCTGGTTTAGAACGTCAAATACTGAAAAATTAGTCCTATATTCTTTTTGGTTTTTAACAGGATCATCCCGTGAGTGAAGACAAACCGCGCAAGCGCCGTGGCGCCGGGCGCGTCACCCTGGACACCGTGGCCCGCCAGGCCGGGGTGTCGGCCATTACCGTGTCGCGCTACTTCAACCAGCCGGAGCAGGTATCGCCGGAGCGGCGTGAACGGATTGCCGAGGTGGTGGCCGAGCTGGGTTACGTGCCCAACCTGGTGGCTGGCGGGCTGGCCTCGGCGCGCGGGCGCATCGTGGCGATGGTGATCCCGAACATCTCGGGGCCGATCTTTGCCAACACCATCCAGGGCTTCAGCGACACCCTCAGTCGGCACGGGTACCAGCTGTTGTTGGCGTCGAGTTATTTCAGCGCCGAGCAAGAAGAAAGCGCGGTGCGCGCATTCCTCGGTTGGTCGCCGGCGGCGCTGGTGCTGACCAGTCGTTTCCACAGCGTCGGCACCGAGAAGATGATCGCCGACGCGGATATACCGGTGGTGGAAACCTGGGACTACGTGCCCGAGCGTGCGCCGTTGCAGATCGGTTTTTCCCACTACGATGTGGGCGTCACCGCCGCGCGTTACCTGCATGGCCAGGGCTATCGGCGTATCGCTTTCGTGCAGAACAGTGCGACAGGGGACCTCAGCGCGAGGGAGCGGGGCGAAGGGTTCGCCGCCACCCTGGCCGAGTTGGGCGTGCAGCCCTGGGTCTTTGCCCCCGACGCCGACCGCGCGCCTTTCGAAGCGGGCAAACAGGCAATGCAAGTGCTGATGAGCCATGCCACGCCGCCGGATGCGATCTTCTTTGCCAACGACAACCTGGCGGCCGGTGGTCTGTTGGCCGGGCAACGTGCCGGGCTGAAGATCCCGCAGGACTGCGCGGTGCTGGGTTTTGGTGATTATCCGTTTGCCGAAATGCTGTTGCCGAGCCTCAGCACCATCAAACCGCCAGCGTTGGAAATTGGTGTATTGGCCGCGACGCGCGTACTTGAAAGTCTGGGCGTGCTACCCGTTGAACATGAAGTAAGCCGGTTGAATTTATTGGAGTGCCGTTTAATTGCGCGTGAAAGCGCGTAAGTGGCTAATTGCAACTAGTGAAGTGATGGCTATTAGCTGCTAAGGCTCTGTCCCGGCCTTGTTGGTCATTGTGTTTATTTTATTCCCCTATCTCAGGAACTAGCGCTATAACTTCCAGTCGATAACCCCGGCTTACTCTCGCTTGGGTTGTGGCTAACTAATGGCATCTTTCGGTAGTTCCAAATAGCCATACTTTCCCGCAACACTAGATACCTCAAAATTATGTCGTCAGCGCCTATCGATGCCTGCCAAATGCAGATCCCGCACACCGAACAGGTGTGCGCGTGGCTGATGCAGCATGCCGGGTTGAAAACCGTCGACCTGGAGCGCGCCCGCCGCCTGTCCACGGACGACCTGCTGAGCCTGCTGACGCGCCTGGGCCTGGTCTCTGAAGTCGAACTGGCCCGCGCCTGGGCAGCGTTGCTCGGGGCGCCGCTGTTGCTGGCCGACGCTGCGCCGCCGTTGCTTGATCCCTTGCCCGTCTTGACCGAACGCTTCATGCGTCACTACCAGGTAGTGCCCATGGGCTGGACCCAGGGCGGCCTGCGGGTGCTCGCCGCCAACCCGGCGCAGCTCTATCCGTTCCAGGCCCTGGCCTATGCGTGCCAAGTGCCGGTGTGGCTGGCGATCGGCCCGCGCAATGAAGTCGATACGTTGATCGAGCGCTACTACGGGCAGGGCCGCTCGGCCATGGGCACGCTGATCGAAAACCTCGATGAGCAGGGCGGCGCCCAGGAAGATATCGAACACCTCAAGGACATGGCCTCCGAGGCGCCGGTGATCCGGTTGGTCAACCTGATCCTGCAGCGCGCGGTGGAACAGCGTGCCTCGGACATCCATATCGAACCCTTCGAAAACCAGCTCAAGGTGCGCTACCGCATCGACGGTGTGCTGCATGACGCCGAAGCACCGCCCGCCAGCTCTTCGGCGGCGGTGATCTCGCGGGTGAAGATCATGGCGCGGCTGGACATCGCCGAGCGTCGGCTGCCCCAGGATGGGCGCATCATGCTGCGTATCCAGGGCAAGGAGCTGGACCTGCGGGTGTCCACGGTGCCGACCAGTTTCGGCGAGTCGGTGGTGATGCGCCTGCTCGACCGGCAAACCGTGCAGTTCGACTTTCCCAGCCTGGGCTTCGATGGCCAGCGCCTGGCCGCCTTTCTCGATTTACTGGAGCGGCCCCACGGCATCCTGCTGGTCACCGGCCCCACCGGTTCCGGCAAGACCACCACGCTCTACACCGCGCTGTCGCGGCTCAACACTGCCGAGCGCAAGATCATCACCGTGGAAGACCCGGTGGAGTACCAGCTCGAAGGCATCAACCAGATCCAGGTCAAGCCCGCCATCGGCCTGGACTTCGCCGGGGCGCTGCGCTCCATCGTGCGCCAGGACCCGGACGTGATCATGATCGGCGAGATCCGCGACCTGGAAACCTGCCGCATCGCCATCCAATCGTCCCTCACCGGCCACCTCGTGCTCTCCACCCTGCACACCAACAGCGCCGCTGCCAGTATCACGCGGCTGCTGGACATGGGCGTGGAAAGCTACCTGATCGCCTCGACCGTCAGCGGCATCCTCGCCCAGCGCCTGGTACGGCGCCTGGACCCGGCCACCCGCGTGGCCTTTGAAGCACCGCCCGAACTGATCGCCGAACATGGCCTGGATCGCCTGACCGAACAACGCCCGATCCTGCTCTACCGCGGGGACTACCAGGGCCGCAGCGCCATCACTGAACTGCTGGTAATGAACGACGAACTGCGCGGCCTGCTGATGCGCCACGCCGACGCCGCCACCCTTGAGCAGGCCGCCCGCCGTGCCGGTTTGCGCACCCTGCATGAAGAAGGGTTGCGCCAGGCGCTGGCGGGGGTGACTTCGCTGGAAGAAGTGCTGCGCGTGACCCGTGGAGAGGGCGCGTGAGTCTCTTCAAGTTCCGCGCCCTGGACAGCCAGGGGGGGCCGCAGAACGGTACCCTGGAAGCTCCGGATCAAGCCGCTGCGGTGGCGATCCTGCACAAACGCGGCCTGTTGCTGTTGCAGATTGAAGCGGCCGGCAGCCCTCTGCTGCGCACTGCACGTGGGCAAATGAAGGGCCAGGCCTTGGTGAGTTTTACCCAGCAATTGGCAACGTTGCTGGGGGCTGGCCAGCCCCTTGAACGCGCGTTGAACCTGTTGCTCAAGCAACCCGGCCCAGCTCCGGTGCGCGCGTTGATCGAACGCATCCGCGATCACGTCAAGGCGGGCAAGCCCTTATCGACAGCGCTGGAACAAGAGGGCGGCAGTTTCTCGCCGTTGTACCTGAGCATGGTGCGCGCCGGGGAGGCCGGTGGTGCGTTGGAAAACACCCTGCGCCAACTCAGCGACTACTTGGAGCGCAGTCAGCGGCTGCGCGGCGAAGTGGTCAACGCGCTGATCTACCCGGCCTTCCTGGTGGTGGGCGTGCTCGGTTCCCTGGCGCTGTTGCTGGCCTATGTAGTGCCGCAGTTCGTGCCGATCTTCCAGGACCTGGGCGTGCCGATTCCGTTGATCACCGAGGTGATCCTCGCCCTCGGAGCGTTCCTCGGCACCTATGGCTTGGCGCTGTTGGCCGGGTTGATCCTGATCGGTTGGCTATGGGCCGCCCGCCTGCGCGACCCAGCGTTTCGGGAGCAATACGACCGGCGCCTGCTGGGCATCCGGGTGATTGGCCCGTTGTTGCAACGCGTCGAAGCGGCGCGCCTGACCCGCACCCTTGGCACGCTGCTGAGCAATGGCGTGGCCTTGCTGCAGGCCTTGGTGATTGCGCGGCAAGTCTGCACCAACCGCGCGCTGCAGGCCCAAGTGGGGCATGCGGCGGAATCGGTAAAGGGCGGTGGCACCCTCGCCAGCGCATTTGGCAGCCAGCCGCTGCTGCCCGAACTGGCCCTGCAAATGATTGAAGTCGGCGAACAGGCCGGCGAACTCGACAGCATGCTGCTCAAGATCGCCGACGTTTTCGACGTCGACGCCAAGCGCGGCATCGACCGCCTGCTCGCTGCACTGGTGCCGTCCCTGACCGTGGTCATGGCGGTGCTGGTGGCGGTGATCATGTTGGCGATCATGCTGCCGCTGATGAGCCTGACCAGCAATATATGAAGGAGCTGAACCCATGAGAACACCACGCCGCCAAAGCGGTTTCACCCTGTTGGAAATGCTTGCGGTGATCGTACTGCTGGGCATTGTTGCCACCATCGTCGTGCGCCAGGTCGGCGGCAATGTGGACAAGGGCAAGTACGGTGCGGGCAAGGCCCAACTGGCCAGCCTGAGCATGAAGATCGACAGCTACGCCCTCGACGTCGGCGCACCGCCCACCAGCCTGCAACAGCTGGTGGACAGGCCCGGCGGCTATGCCAAGCCTTCGGACCTCAAGGATCCGTTCGGGCATGCCTTTGGCTATCGCTTCCCTGGCGAACACGGTGCGTTCGACCTGATTTTTTACGGCCAGGATGGCCAGCCGGGCGGCGAAGGCTACAGCGCCGACCTGGGCAATTGGGAGTAACGCTGCCATGTTCCAGCGCGGCTTTACCCTGCTGGAAATGCTGGTGGTGATCCTGTTGATCAGCCTGGCTGCCAGCCTGCTGGGGCTGGGTGTGCGCCAGGGTCTGCAGGCGGCGAAAGAGCGGCGGGCGGTGGGGCAGATGGTGGAGGCGCTGCGCACCACGCGGGCGGGCGCGATTGTGAGCGGGCAGGCCGCGCGTACCACGTTTGATTTGCGCGAGCGCACCTTCCAGGCGCCGGGGAGGGCGCTGCAACGGTGGCCGGCGCAGCTGCGCGTCACGCTGCACACCGCCGAACAGGTCGGCCCTGCCGTCGAGTTTTACCCTGACGGCAGCTCCACCGGCGGCAACCTCCTCGTGGCCAACGGTACCCGACGTTGGCGTATCGACATCGGCTGGCTCACCGGCAGCGTGCAGTCCAAGGCGCTGCCATGAAGCGCCAGGCCGGGTTCACGCTGCTGGAAATGCTCGCCGCCCTGACGCTGATGGCGGTGTGCAGCACGGTGCTGCTGGTTGCGTTTGGCCAGAGCGCGCGCTCGTTGTCCCAGGTTGCCCACAGTGACCGACTCACCCACGCGGCGCTGACGATTTTCGACCAGGAGGCCGCAGGGCGGTTGGGCATTGGCGTCAGCCAGGGCGAACTGGACGGCATCCACTGGCAGCTGACCACCACCCGGCCGCAACCGCGTCTTTTTCGTCTCGACCTGGTGCTCAGCGAGGGCCCGCACCAGGCCCGTTTCAGCACCTTGAAGGCGCGCCTGTGAAGCGCCGCGAGCAGGGCTTCACTTTGCTGGAAATCCTCGTGGTGCTCAGCTTGCTCGGCGTTTTGCTGGTGCTGGTGGGTGGGGCATTACTGGGGGCCAATCGGGCTGTGTCCAAGGCGCAGTCCTATACGGTGAGCCTGGACGAAGTGCGCGCCGCGCAACAGTTTTTGCGCACGGCAATCAGCGAGGCGTTACCGCTGGCGGTGGGCGAGGGTGATGGTTTTTTTGTCGGCACGGCGCAGCGTCTGGAGTTTGTCTCGACCTTGCCCGGTGTGCTCGGCGGGGGGATCCACCGGTTCAGCCTGCAACGGGTCGAGCAGGATCTGCAGGTCGGGTTTTCTCAGCGTGAACCCCAGGTGCTGCTGAACAATATCGAGGCTGTGCAATTCAGTTATCGCGGCGTGTCACCGCTGGGTCAACCCACTGGGTGGGTCAGTGAATGGCCATGGCCCAGGCGCCTGCCTTCTGCGGTGCGCATCGCAGCCAGCGTCGAGGGGCCGGTGCCCTGGGTCACCCAGGTGATTGCGCTGCGCTTGAACCTTGCCGGCGGGAGTGTCGAAGAATGAAGCGCCAACGCGGTGCGGCCTTGCTGCTGGTGCTGTGGGTGCTGGCGTTACTCAGCGTGTTGCTCGGCGGCCTGGCGGGGTGGGTGCAACTGGAAAGCCGCCAAGCCCTGTGGCTGCGCCAGCATACCCAAACCGTCCTGGCTGCCGAAGCGGGTATCGCGCAGGTCATGGCCGATCGGCGCTGGGTTGCCGATGGTCGCGATATACCCCTGGCCTTTGACGATGCTCAACTGCACGTGAGCCTGCGCAGCGAGCGCGGCAAGCTCTACCTGATCAACGCCGAGCTGCAGGACTTTACCCGTCTTGCCCTGGCCTGCGGCGCCACTGCAGCCCAGGCGACGCAACTGGCCAAGGCCCTCGAAGCCCGCCGTCACCAGGGCCTGGCACCGTTTCGGGTATTGGAAGAAGTGCGCCAACTGCCCGGCATGACCCAAACCCTCTACAGCCAATTGCTCCCCGAGATCACCCTGTGGAGCGACCTGGATCGCCCCGATCCCGCCTTTGCCAGCCCACTGATGCGCAAGGCGCTGAACCTGCCGCGCCAGAACGCCGAAGGGGTCGACCCTGGCGAAGTGCTGGTGGTCGACAGCCGCGCCGAACGTCCCGGCGGTTATCAGGCGCGGCTGCAAGTCACCGTTTTATTGAGCCCATCGGAGGACAGCGCACAACCCTACCGGGTGTTGCGTTGGCAAGAATGAATCGACTGGAACCCATCGCCCGCTATTGGCGTGGCAGCCTGCTGCAGCAGGGCTGGCGTGTGTGGCTGAGCGAGTTGCGCGCCTGCGTGCCGAGTTGGCTGGCACGGCAAGAGCCGCCCGAGCAGGTCCACCACTGGCCGTTGGCGGCGCCGGTCGCGGCGAGCAGCACGCGCCAGGTGCTGATGCTCGCCGCTGACGCTGTGCTGGTGCAACGCGTGCAACTGCCGCTGGCCGCCGGGCGCAATCTGAGTGCCGTGGTCGGGTATGAACTGGACCGTTACACCCCGTACGAGGCCGACCAGCTTTACTTTGTCGCGCGTCAGGAACGCCGCACGCCCACCCATCTTGAGGTGACGCTGGTGGCGATCCTGCGCGAGCGCCTGGACCAGATCCTCGTCGACTGCGCCGGCCTTGGCCTGCATCCCCATCGCGTGGACGCGGCCCACCTGGGTATCGACCTATTGCCCGCTCCGTTGCGCCCACGTCAGCGCCCGGCCGGCATGGGCCTGCAACGCAGCCTGCCGTGGCTGTGCGGTGCCTTGCTGATCGCGGCAATGCTGCTGTGGCTCAACGACCGCCAGCGTGTCATCGACGCCATGCACGCCAGTGTCCAGCAGCAAAAAGCCCAGGTCGCCGAGGTGCACGCCCTGCGCCAGCAACTGCTCAACACCCGGGGCGCGGCGCAGTACCTCACCCGGCGCAAACTGGCGCAACCGCCATTGGCGGCGCTGCTCAACGACCTGACGACTTGCCTGCCCGCCGACACCTGGCTGGATCAATTGGATGTGAAGGACGGCGAGATTTCCCTCTCCGGCCAGAGTGCCAAGGCCAGTGCGTTGATCACCCGTATCAAAGGCTGCCGCAGCTTGGAAAACGCCCAGTTCGAAGGGGTGATCCAGCCCGATGCGCGCACCGGCAAGGACCAGTTTGCCTTGCGCGCCCACCTACGCCAGGAGGCCGCCGATGCGCCGACCCCTCACACCCCGTGAACGCCGCGGCGCCGCCTTGCTGGTGCTGGCCGTGGTGGTCGGCACGGCCTACTGGCTGCTGGTCGACAGCTGGTTCGCCGGCCCGTTGCGCGACATGGGCGAGCAGGCCGAGCAACTGCGCGAGCAGCAGCAACGGTACGCCGGTGTACTGCGCCAACGCGAGGCGCTGCGCCAACAGCTTGAGCAGGCGCAGCAGGACCCGGCCAGCAGCACCAGCCTGCTGCCGGGGGATGACCCCGATGTGGTGGCCGCCGACCTGATGCAACGCCTTGCCGACCTGGTCAATAGCCACGCCAACCTGGGGGGCGGTTGCAGCCTGACCCAGCGCAAGCCCATCACCCCGGAGCAGGACGACGGTGAGCCCTATCGCCAGGTCAAGGTCAGCCTGACCCTCAATTGCGCCATCGAACCCCTGGAAGCGCTGCTGCATGAGCTGGAGTACCAGCCGCCGTTCCTGTTTGTGGATGAACTGCGCATCCGCCGCAGCCAACAGGCGCCGGCCAGTGGCGGTGCGGGCAAGCTGGTGGTGCATCTGCTGGTGCGCGGTTACCTGCAACCGTCGCGGGTGACGCCATGATCGGCAGATTGCGCCCCGTGGAGTGGGGCTTGCTCGGCTTGGCCGGGCTACTGGGCCTGTTGATGGCGGTGATCCTCAGCAGCATCGGTGATGAGCCGCAGTGGTTGCCCGAACCGCCTACTCGCGCCCACCCTTCGACCAGGGTGCAAGTAGCGCCCACGGTGGCCCTCGAGAACCTTGCGGCCACTTGGCAAGCCCCGTTGTTCAGTCCGGATCGCAGCCCGGATCGCGTGGTGGGCAAGGCACAGGTCACCAGCCTGGCCAATCTCACCCTCAGCGGCATCATGATCACCGGCAACCTGCAGATGGCCATGCTCAAACAGGTCGATGGCCCACTGCTGACCGTTCGCCTGGGCCAGGCCCTGCCCAATGGCTGGCGCCTGGACCACCTCACCCCGCAATACGCCCGATTCAGCCTGGATGGCCGCACCCAGACCTTGAGCCTCTACGCCAAGCGCCTGCCGCCGCCGTCCAACCGGCCCCCCCTTACTTTGCCCCGCGAGCCCCTCCCTTGATCGACATGCGCACCTCAACGTTTTGCCTGGCCACTGCTCTCGCCTTGGGCGGCTGTGGCACCTTCCCCGACCGTCTCGACCCCGACGACGACCTGCTGCACGAAGCCATGCAGGGCACCGGCGCGCAACGCCCACCGGCTGAGCAACCCGTGCCTGAAACAGCGGCGCAGCCCTCGGCGAAATCCCCGCCGCAGCGCCAGCTGATTCGCGGCAACCAGCAGTTCGTGCGTGCGCCCGCAACGCAGCCGGTGGCGAAGGAGGAGGGCGGCGATATTGTGTTCAACTTTGCCGACCAGCCCATCGAAGCCGTGATCAACAGCGTGATGGGCGACCTGCTGCACGAAAACTACAGCATCGCCCAAGGCGTGAAGGGCAACGTGAGTTTTTCCACCTCCAAACCGGTGGACAAGCAACAGGCGCTGTCGATCCTCGAAACCCTGCTGTCCTGGACCGACAACGCGATGATCAAGCAGGGCAATCGCTACGTGATCCTGCCCGCCAACCAGGCGGTGGCGGGCAAACTGGTGCCGCAGATGAGCGTGGCCGCACCGTCCAGTGGCCTGTCGGCGCGGCTGTTTGCGCTGCGCTATATCTCCGCCACCGAGATGCAGAAACTGCTCAAGCCGTTCGCCCGCGAGAATGCATTCTTGCTGGTCGACCCGACGCGCAACGTGCTGAGCCTGGCCGGTACGCCCGATGAACTGGCGAACTACCAAGACACCATCGACACCTTCGACGTGGACTGGCTCAAGGGCATGTCGGTGGGCGTGTTCGGCCTGCAACGGGCTTCCGTGGCCGAATTGATGCCCCAGTTGCAAAGCATGTTCGGCCCTGATAGCGGCATGCCCCTGGCCGGCATGCTGCGCTTTTTGCCGATCGAACGGACCAACTCGGTGGTGGCGATTTCTTCCCAGCCGCAGTACCTCAGTGAAGTGGGCGACTGGATCCGCACCATCGACGAGGGCGGTGGCAACGAGCCGCAGATGTACGTCTACGACGTGCGCAACATGAAGGCTGCCGACTTGGCCAAGTACCTGCGTCAGATCTACGGCACCGGCGCGATCAAGGACGATACGCCGGCCAAGGTTGCGCCAGGGTTGCGCACCACCACCTTATCCTCACCCACCAACGGCGGCTTGCAGAACACCCCGCCGGCGGCTGAAGAGCCGGAGCCGGAAGAGAAAGAAGTCGCCCCTGCCAGCGGCCTCGAAGCCGGCACCCGCATCACCGCGCAAAAGAGCAGCAACCAACTGTTGGTGCGCACCCGGCCCGCGCAGTGGAAAGAGATCGAAGCGGCGATCAAGCGCCTCGACAACCCGCCCCTGCAAGTGCAGATCGAGACCCGCATCCTTGAAGTCAAACTCACCGGTGAACTGGACCTCGGGGTGCAGTGGTACCTGGGGCGCCTGGCGGGTAATTCCTCCAGCAACACCGTCGCCAATGCCTCCGGCAGCCAGGGCGCACTGGGGGGTGGTGGGGCAGGGCTGGGGGCGACGGACTCGTTGTTCTATTCGTTCGTCAGCTCGAATTTGCAGGTGGCGTTGCACGCCCTGGAAACCAACGGCCGTACCCAGGTGCTGTCGGCGCCTTCGCTGGTGGTGATGAACAACCAGCCGGCGCAGATTCAGGTAGGGGACAACATTCCCATCAGCCAACCACCGTCAACACCGGGGATGCGGATACCACCTTGAGCAGCGTCGAGTATGTGCAGACCGGGGTGATCCTCGACGTGGTGCCGCGGATCAATCCGGGGGGCTTGGTGTATATGGATATCCAGCAGCAGGTCAGTGATGCCGAGAACCAGAGTGGTAACAGCGACACGCCGGTGAACCCGCGTATCTCGACGCGTTCGGTGTCGACGCAGGTGGCGGTGCAGAGTGGGCAGACGGTGTTGCTGGGGGGGTTGATCAAGCAGGACAACGGGGAGAGCGTGAGTGCTGTGCCGTATCTTGGGAAGATTCCGGGGTTGCGGTGGTTGTTTGGGAGTACGAGCAAGTCGAAGGATCGGACGGAGTTGATTGTGTTGATTACGCCTAAGGTGATTACCAGCAGTGGGCAGGCGCGGCAGGTGACGGATGATTATCGGCAGCAGATGCAGTTGTTGCGGCCTGGGGGGAGGTAGGTCGTTTGGTGTACATATCCGTTATTTAGGTAACGGCCGCCTATGGTTCCGCTCTTACAGCGGGTCACTTTTTGAAGAGCGCAAAAAGTAACCAAAAACGCTTCGCCCCAACACTCGGCACCTCGCCTAG
>Ga0157369_10006640_pt1 | contig 13374 bp, 7 predicted proteins | sample C25metaG_FD_113461 | JGI IMG/M metagenome (GOLD analysis project Ga0157369, IMG submission 113461) | Corn rhizosphere microbial communities from Kellogg Biological Station, Michigan, USA - C2-5 metaG | ecosystem: Host-associated > Plants > Roots > Rhizosphere > Soil | place: USA: Michigan...
CGCTCGGTATGGTCCGGTCGAGCGACGACAATGACACCGTCGGAGACAATTTGGACCAGTTCATAATCGGTAACCGCGGCAACTGGCGTGGCATCGAGCACTACGTAACTGAACCGGCCTCGCACTTCGTCGATGAGCGAGCGCCAGCGCTGCGAATCAAGCAATTCGGCTGGGTTTTCCATGCCGTCCCCAGCCGCCAGTATCCATAGGTTCGGAAGTTCTTTGGTCCTTACGAGCGCGTCGTCAAGTGTCGCGCGTCCCGAAAGAACGTCGGACAATCCAGGCAAGGGCGGCAGGCCCAGCATCTCCGCGACTTTCGGCCTTCTGAGATCGGCATCAATCAACAGGATTGGTCCGTCACGCTTCAGGGCGAGAGCCGCCGCAAGGTTAATCGAGGTCACGGTCTTTCCATCGCCACTCGATGCACTGGTGATCACCAGGATCTTAGGTTTTTTCGGATGATGCAAAATTCTCGTACGAATGATGCGGTACTGCTCCGCCGCAGTCGAGTGTTCCTCCTCAAACGGGAAAATCGGGTCGAGAGCCGAAAGCCGTAACGGAACGACGCGCGACGGCAGTTCCGGTGGGCAGAAATTTCGAAGAGGCTCGTCGCGGCGATTTCGGTCCGCGGCTGGAACTTCTTCCAACCGGACACTCCGTGTCGAGATGTCCTCGAGATCCAGCAGATCTGTTTTTTTAATGACGTCGAAAATCTTGCTCATTTTGTTCCCATACTTGGCGCCGAACTGAACCAATTGGTCCACCTGAAGAATTTAGTAGTTTTTCTTTCACTAGGCATATACCGCTGGAGCGATTTGAAGTCCAGCGGCGCCGCATCCGGCACTAGAGGAGCCGCCGCTCGTGCCGATGGCGCTGGTTGTGCCGCACGAAGGGCGGCGGGTTGTTCATCGCCGGGAAGATGCAAGTCCGCGATTACCTCCCGAATTTCTTCCGGCCCCACCCGTTTGCCGCCTACACCGAAAGCGTTTGTCAATGCAGAGTCGCACATGACATTGATAACTCGGGGAGTGCCTCTGGAGGATTCGGCGATCAGGGCAATCGCACTTTCGGAAAACGGCATGGCTTCCTTGCCGCCGGCCCGGGCCCATCGCGATTCGATATAACGCTTCACGTCCTGGCGCTCCAGCGGGTCGAGGCTCAAACGAACCGCGATTCGCTGTTTCAATTGCCGCATTGCGCTAACGTCGAGAAGCAGCTTCAACTCTTGCTGGCCTGCAAGAATAACCTGCAGCAGTTTTTCTTCCGATGTCTCGAAATTTGAGAGCAGCCGGACTTCTTCAATTAGATCGGACGTCAGTAGATGGGCCTCATCCACCACCAGGACGGACGTCTTTCCCTCGCGATAAGCCTTAAGCAAAAGCTTTTTTAGAAGGAACAGCCGTGCGGCCTTGCTTGGCGGAATATCCGTCACGCCGAAATCGATCAGAAGATACTCCAGGAATTCCGCCGCGGTCAGCATAGGATTCACAATCACGCTGAAATGGGCGCAGGTTGCAGGAATGGACTGGAGAAGTTTTTTGACCAGCGTTGTCTTGCCGGTTCCGGCTTCGCCGATCAGAACCAGAAACCCCTTTCTCGCCGTGACAGCAAACAGCAACCCCGCAAGTGCTTCGCGGTGTTTGGGCGTCAGGAATAGAAAGCGAGGGTCGGGTGTCAGCGAAAACGGATTTGCTTCCAGACCAAAGTGCTCTAAATACATGCCAAATATCCACTCCCAATTCGGGCCGAGCCGGCCGCCGGCAACATGGCGTCTAAGAGGATGACAATTCTTTTATAATTAGGAAACATTTAGCGCCTTCCGGTCGTGACTCATCTGAATTACGGGAACACGGCCCAGAATCACCGTGCCGAATGGGAGCTCCCATTCGCCCAAAAGCTCTTGTTTGCGGTATTCAAGACCGAATCCAAGTAGCAGCCCGATAGCCAGTCCCACGATGCTCCCAACGGTGGTCAAGGCCGCGCGCTGAGGTTTGAACGGCTTTTGCGGCGCGCGAGCCGGATCGATGATGTTAAACCGTTCGGACTTTTTTGAGCGTTCCATGTCGGTTGCCACTCCGGCCGCCAGTTTCTTATCAAGCAGCGATTTGTAGTTGGCCTGTGAAATTTGATAATCGCGGGTGAGTGCGGCCATTTCCTGCTCTACAATGGGAAGCCGGTTTGTCCGTGATTCAGCGCCCGCAATTTGGCCGATTAAATTTTCCCGCGCCTTTGTTGCCGCTTCCAGATTTCGCTTTGTCGCGATCAACTGAGTACGAAGCCCTGCAATTCGTTCCCGGTCGCGCCGCAATTCGGGCGTGACGACCACCTGTTGGCCGGAAGCTGCTTGCCGATTCGCATTGGATCCATCGGAATTCGTCGATGGCTTCGGCGCGTTTGCGAGTTCCACCTGCTCGTCTCGCTTTGCGATTGCAAGTTCCCGCTCCGCTTCCTGTACGTCAGGATGGTTCGGCGTGTATCTAGTGCGGAGTGCCTGGAGTTTCGACTCCAGCAATTCCACGTTCGTCTTAGGCCTGCTTGAATCGCCGATGAGCAGAGTCGAACCGTGCGCTTTCGGCTGGAGACTTCGTACAAGAGCGGCCTCCTCCGATTCCGCCGAGGACAAGGTCGTTTCCAACATCATCTTGTCGTTCTGTCCTCGGTTGATCGCATCCTGAGCGCCCTGAAGCTGTACACGCATGTCGCCGAGGGCGGTGAGAATGGAATTTTCCTGCTGCGGCAACTCTCCGTTGTGCTGGAGTTTGAACTGCGAGACCTTCGCCTCCTGCTCGTCAAGGCTCCGCTTCGCTTCGTCGAGCTGATTGTCCAAGAACTGTACGGTGCCCTCGGCCTGATTCTCGCGGGACCGATAATTTTCCGCTACGTAGAGCCCGGCGAGCCGGTTCGCTACTTCGGCAATTGTCTTCGGGTCGGTTCCCTGATAGCTCAACCTAAATGCCGCCATTCTTCCGCCTGTCCAGCTATGTTCGACTGTTACGTTGATGTCCTTGCGCATCTGCTGAACGATTTCGTCCTCGGTCAACCGCTGCCTTTGCTGTGGATAGAGGTTGTAACTGTTAATGATCTTGAGCAGACGAGTCCGACTCATAATGTCCTGGCTTATCAAGGCGAGCCGATCGGCGATGTCCGACCCGACGGTGGAGCTTACGAAGTTTTCAGGAATCCGTTGGGGATCTACTAATACCAGGACCTCTGCCTTGTAAACAGCCTGCAATCTCTGCACAACTACTGCTGTGAGGGCTGAAATCACAAGCCAGACGGCAATGGCGAGCCGCCGGCGTTTCCACAGCATCCGCGCAATCGAGAGCGGCGAGAATTCCGGTGAGGTAGAAGTCGCTTGGGTCTTAGTAGTGGTAGGCATATCCCTAGAGTGAGCGATCGCTCATAACCAAAAGTATTGTTTGCTTTTCCTACAAGAAGCACAGGACGGGCCAAACGTGGGGTGGCAAGCCTCCCCTTTCACGCATCAGTGCCCGAAAGTTGAAAAACGTCTAAATTACAGCATCCAGAGCCAGCGATATTCGGAGGACATCTGTAAAAGGCAAACGATCATTACGGGAACTATTCCAAATTGAGCGGACTGTTTCCGATATTTTGGTACGGCGCTTGGTTCTTGTTGACAGTTATCACTCAGTGCAGTTGCTTCGCTCACGCCTCTTTATCAGGAATCAAGACCAGCGTATTCGCATAGAACTAGAACACCAAGTCAGGGCCCGGCAACCAAACGAATTCCTAACTTTCTTCAGAAAAACTTTGTACGCTTTCGGCGTTGTTCTTGATCTACGGTAATTCCGCGCGGCGCCGACAACGCTCTCGGGCCATTCGGAAGGCAAAAGGTCGATCAGGGAATGTCGAACACAAGAAGAGCTGCGAAAGGTGCGGCAAAACAACCAAAAATTGGCAATTCTCCGAGCAGAACAGCGGTCGTTTAAGTACTATACATACCGGGATATCGGTTTTAGCTACTGCTGATCACTAACAGTTTACGAAGCCTGGAATTGAAAGTCGGCGATCCGCTCAGGCGAATTTGCGATCTGCTGAATCACCCGTGCTCGATCGATGGCGCGGTAAACGGACTCACGGACCGGATACGGCTCGTGGGCATGGGCATTTTAGGAATAAAGGGGAATCTGTATGTTGACTGAATGGCTCCGGCAGTTAAGCGTCAGCTTGCTGTCTTCATGATTTCTTAGCCGTGCGGACCAAACCGGTCCGGCGCGGCGTATTCAATTCGGCTTTCCGCGGCGTGTGTGTTTTGTTGGGATATTCCCGCAATATGCGTGTGCCGAGTTTTGGCGCCGGTCTCCATCGGTTGGGCGGATCTACCTGCCCACACCGTTGTTTTGCCGGCCCTTTACCCAAGCAAAAGCAAGTATGTATCGACGGCCGGACGAGGATAGGCGCCTCTGAGGACACGTGAATTGGAGTTTCGATGTTGAGAGCAAACGAAAAGAACAGATATTTCGGGAATAAGCTAAGGACGATTCTTCTGGCGGCATGTGTCTTGAGCTGCATTGGCGCGGTGTCCGCATCCGCGCAGCAAGTAGGCCTTGCGCTTAACTCCGGGAGCGGCAGTCGGGGTGGTCGAGTGACGCTTAACGTCTCGCTCAGCGATTCGGGCGGCGCGCAGCCGGCCAGCTTGGAATGGAGCATGAAGTATTCCGCTACCGACATCACCGGCATCACCGTTTCGGCCGGCCCGGCGGCCTCGGCGGCGGAGAAAAGCATCCTGTGTAACAGCGGCGGTGGCAGCACCACCTGCATCCTCTCCGGTCTCAACTTCGGCGCCATCTCCCCGGGGATTGTGGCCACCGCCACCTTCCAGATTTCGTCGAGCACGCAGAGCTCCAGCATTCCCATTCAGGTTGCAAATACATTTGCGGCGAGTGGTGATGGCTCCGCGATTTCCGCGTCGGGGACTAGTGGAACCATTTCGTTTGGAACGCAGACCGTCCTTTCCGGGTTTTCCTGTTCTCCCGGCAGCGTGAATACTCCCGGTACGGTGACATGCACCGTGTCGATCGGCGGCGCGGCGCCATCCGTTGCCTTCCCGGTATCGCTGTCGACCAACAATGCCAGCGTAACCGGGCCTGGAAGCGTCAGCATCGGAGCCGGCAGCACAAGCGCCAACTTTACGGTAAATGTTGCGAAAGTTTTGCAGAATGCCACGGCGACGCTGACGGCAACCGCTTCAGGCGTCAGCAAGACGTTTTCGCTCAATCTGGCGGCGGCGGGCTCATCGTCGCCGCCGCCCTCGGTAAGCCTCTCTTCCTTGTCCTGCACGCCGTCAACTCTCGGTTCCGGCGCGTCTACGCTGTGTACGGCTACGCTGACAGGCGTCACGGGATCGACCATTTCCCTTGGCCTGAAAACAAGCAATAGTTTGATTAACATACCGTCGAGCGTTTCGGTTGCCGCGGGTTCATTGTCGGCCAAATTCACTGCCACGGCGGGAACCGTAACATCGAACCAGATCGGCACGTTAACGGCGGCCTATGGGGGAATTTCGAAAGCATTCACACTCAGCCTTGCGCGTGCTGTTGCTTCGCAAACGACAAACGTGTTTTCAGCGAGTTCGGTTCCGGGGACCGTTACGGATGGCGACAACAACTCCGTCGAACTGGGGATGAAGTTCCGGTCCGATATTGCCGGCACGGTGACGGGTATCCGTTTTTATAAAGGGCCCTACAACAATGGGACTCATACCGGTCATCTGTGGACTAAATCGGGTTCATTATTGGGAACGGTTACATTCCCGAATGAATCATCGTCGGGATGGCAGCAGGCGAACTTCGCCACGCCGATCTCGATTCAAGCCAACACGACATACATCGTTTCTTATTACGCGCCAAGCGGCCACTACTCGTCGGACCAAAACTTCTTCAGGTCGGCTGTCGACTCCGCGCCTCTCCATGGGCTTCAGGATGGCGCCGATGGTTCCAATGGGGTTTATCGCTACGGCTCCAGCGGCTTTCCGAATCTGAGCTGGAACGCGAGCAACTACTGGGTGGACCTTGTCTTTAGTTCGGTCGTGGGGAGCGGCATCCAAACGTCCGGATCCTCCTCTGCTTCGGGGACGCTATCGGCCTCCCTCTGGCCCCCTCAGACAATTCCTACAATCACAAGCGCCTCCGACTCCCAATCTGTTGAATTGGGGATGAAATTCCGCTCCGATGTGGCCGGAACGATAACAGGAATCCGGTTCTACAAGGGGGCGGGAAACACCGGAACTCATGTCGGACACATCTGGTCGAGCAATGGTGCTCTTCTTGCAAGCGTCACCTTTACGCAGGAAACGTCATCCGGCTGGCAGCAGGCCGGTCTTGCAAAACCCGTCGCGATTCAGCCCAACACGACGTATGTGGTTTCTTATTTTGCTCCGAATGGGCATTATGCGGCGAATATTCAGTTCTTCGGTAGATCTGCCGATGACGCTCCACTGCACGCGCCCGCCGACGGACAGAGCGGAGGAAACGGAGTTTTCACATACGGCGCCTCTGGGTTTCCGAATCAAACTTGGAATGCAAGCAATTATTGGGTGGATGTAGTGTTTGCGGCGGGAGGTGACAAGTGATAGGAAACAAGCGCAGATCGAGCCCCCGGCAAATTTTCGCTTTTATTTGGAGAATATTAATGATTTCCCGACCTAAATTGCAGGAGACCGGGCGCTTGACGCAGATTGCTTCCAAAGCTGCGTGTTACCTGTTGATCGGCACATGCATGCTTTGTCTGCCAGCGAAAAGCCAGTCGGTTCCGCCGTCAATCTTCTTCACGGATATTACGAGCGGACCCAATACAGGCGGGGAAAACGTAAATGGGTATTCCGGAGCTTACGTCACGATTTACGGAAATAACTTCGGGAGTTCCCAAGGGAGCTCCGCGGTTACGCTCAACGGTCAAACGTGCCTGCGGGTCGTTTCATGGGGAAGCTCGTACCTGTGGTACCAAAAGCTGGTAGTGCAGCTCGGCGCGAACTGCGCGAGCGGGAGTCTGGCCGTGAGAACCCAAGCGGGAACGTCGAATGCAGTTTCGTTTGCGGTGCGCTCGGGGAACATTTATTGTATTTCGACCAGCGGTAACGATAGCAACAACGGCAAATTCCCGTCGTCATGTTGGGCGACCATGGCGAATGCCGCCCTGCGAATGACGGCCGGTGACACCGTCTATCTTTTGAACGGAGTGAAAAATGTCTCCACCACGCAATTCTCGGCAGTGGTGAACATCATGGGAAATCCGGGCGGTTCGGCTTCGATGCCGATCGCCTTTGTCGCCTATCCGGGCGCCACCGCTACAATTGGCGATCTGAACAACTCCACCTATGCAATCCGTGTTCCTCAGGTCGGCGACAACCCGGCCTACTATGTGATCGCCGGATTAACGATCCGTGGGAATGAGGCCATGGACGTGTTTTCGGCCGACCACTGGTCCATTATCGGCAACGACATGAGCTGCACGACAAATGGTTGGAGCTGCTTCCATGCAAATGGATCGACGAATTTATATCTGTATGGGAACAATGTTCATGATATTCATGGCGCCGCAAAGCTCTACCACGCGGTCTACTTCACGACGGATACGAATCACGTCTGGCTGGGATGGAATCTTGTCGACCCCGACCCAAGCCATACAGGGGCCGCGGGATGCCGGGGGGTTCAATTCTATTCCACCGGTGGCTCCGATCAATACGATTTACACGTCCATGACAACATCATTCGCGACACGGTATGCGATGCGTTGAACTTTGCCACGATAAATCCCGATCAGGGCACAGTGGAAGCATATAACAATGTGATTTATCACGCCGGCACGGGCCCGGACCCGGACGGCCTGGCCGATTACTCCTGTATCTACGCCGATTCAGCAAGTTCGCCCCGGACGCCGGTGGCGCTCTACAACAACAGCCTTTACGACTGTGGAGCGCGCGGGTTTTCCGGCTTGTCCGGAGCGTTCAAAACAGGAATTCCCATACAACTCCGGAACAATATTGCATACATGACAAACGGGGGCGAGGCGTATATCAACGGCTCATGTTCCAATTTGAGCGGTGGCAACAACATTTGGTTTGGGAACGGCTCCGATCCATGTTCATCGAACTTGTCGAAAGATATGGGTGTGAATCCCGCGTACAAAAGCGCGACCGATTTGCATTTGACGTCAGGCAGTTCGGCAATCGATAAGGGGCAGGCCATTGGTGGGCTAACCCGTGATATCACTGGCGTCCCGCGGCCGCAAGGAGGCGGATATGACGTCGGCGCCTATGAATATTCAAATGGAACAGCGACTGGTAAGCAACCCACTTGTGATTTGAATGCAGATGGCGTTGTGAATAGCCTGGATGTAACAATTGCGATTAATCAAGCCCTCGGGATCGGTGGCTACAACAATCTCTCTTTGACGCAGGATGGCGGATGGAGCGTCGTTGACGTGCAGCGCGTCATAAATGCGGCTGACGGGCAAGCCTGCCGGATCGGACCCTGACCGGGGAACATCTTTTGCGATTCGTAAGACGTGAAAGCGCCAATGCCGGGGCAGGTTCAAAGGTTGAGCCTGGCCCTGCATTATCACCCTCAGTTTGAACTCGCTCCTGTGCCGGCACGGCGACGCCATCTGGCACGATTCTTGCTACAGAGTTCGTATCGACCTGAGCACGAAGGAGTATTTGGCGGAATGGTTCTTACTTATCACGAGATTGTGCCTGAACAAGCGACCAGCTTGTATGCAGTTTCGTCTCGGCAATTGGAAGAACATTTCCGCCTGCTTGCCGATTGGGCGTCGCCGCGACATTCTCATTTGCCTCCGCTGGATGTGACATTCGACGATGGGCATATATCTCATCACAGATACGCGCTGCCGTTGCTTGACAGATTCGGGCTTCGCGCTACTTTCTTCATTACAGCCGGTTGGACAGGCTCCCGGTCCGGATACATGGCCGCTGCGGAGTTGAGGGACCTGCTCGCCCGTGGCCACGCCGTGCAGGCGCATGGCTGGTCGCATAAAATGCTTACGCGGTGCCGTCCGGTCGAACTATACGAGGAACTTCATCGATCAAAAGAGGCGCTCGAGGATACACTCGGCATCGGCGTGGATACGATGTCGCTTCCTCACGGGCGCTGGAATAGGCATGTACTTGAAGCCTGCGCGCAGGCCGGGTACAAGAAGGTCTATACGTCGGATTCCTCGGTTATTTCTCAACCGAAGGAAGGAGTTGCCCTGGTTGCCCGCAGAACCATGACCTGTAACGTGAGTTCTTCCAGATTGGAAGCAGTTCTGAGCGGCCGAACGAAGGCGATCGACAGATCTGAGAGTATGGGCAGGCTGAAGGGTGCAGCCAGGCGGCTGATAGGCGAACGATTCTATCACCGGCTCTGGTGTATTGTTGCGCGCGAACAGGAACATCCGGTGCAAGCGGATGACGTCTCCAGTCCCGTCGTGAAGCCGAAACGAATTCTGCAGTTGATTAGCAGCGGCGGATATTACGGCGCCGAAAGCATGCTGGTGAACTTGGCCGGATCGCTCGGGATTGAGGGATGGCAGAACATCGTCGGGGTTTTTCGCAATTCGGGAAATCCTCACCTCGAAGTCGCTAAGCGGGCGGTCGACCAAGGATTGCAGGTTGAGATCATAGACTGTGGCGGACGGATGGATTGGCGCGCGATTGCGCACATCAAAACTCTCATTTATCGACATGGAATCGATCTCGTCCACACCCACGGATTCAAGCCGAATTTTTACGCGACGCTGGCAACTCCGCCGGGTATTCCCCTTGTCGCCACATATCACCTAGATTGGCCGGATAGAGGTGTGCTTTTGCATTGCTACCATCTCTTGGACCGCCTGATCCTGAAACGCTTCGCCAAAGTCGTTGCCGTTTCTGAGGCGATTGCGAAATCTCTCGTTCGATCGGGTTTGGGCTCTCGCCGTGTTCAGGTGATTGCGAATGGCGTCGATTTCAATCAATGGCCGTCGCCGGACCCGGTTCAGCCGATCGAAACCGGAGCACGGAACAAAACCGTCGTCGGCGTGGTCGGCCGGCTTGTTCCACAGAAGGGGCATATCTATCTTCTTCAGGCTGCACGCTCGATTCTGTCGGCCTTTCCCCAAGTTGAATTCGTGTTTATCGGCGACGGGCCGGAGAGAGCCAGCCTGGAGCATGCAACTGCTTCTCTCGGTCTGAGTAGTAACGTCAGATTCGCCGGTCAGAAATCCGATATGCCGGCTGTTTACGCCGGGATTGATATCCTCGTTCTGCCTTCGATCAACGAGGGTATGCCGATGACATTGATAGAAGCTTTGGCCGCCGGCCGCCCTGTTGTGGCCACCGCGGTTGGAGACGTTCCGAAGCTGATTCGAGACGGTGAAACGGGCTTTCTGGTCGAGCCCAGAAATCCCGATGCTTTGTCGTCCGCAATCGCTAAACTGCTGTGCGACCCACCCCTCTGCTTGCGGTTCGCGGAGGAGGGCCGGAGGCGCGTTCTTGTGCACTTCTCCGCCAGAGCAATGGCCGACGAATATCGGGAACTTTATAGCAAAGTTTTAGCGATGGCTTCCAGTCGATGCAAGCCATTCCCGGTTCTCAAAGATCGCAAAGAATCTAGCTTAACTCGAACCTAAAATTGTCGGTAGTACCGAGGACGGGGCGCCGTAAGAAACGCCAGAAACTTACGTAAAGCGCGGCCGAGCAGCAGCGTCGGATACGTTATCGCTTAGACACCCACTGAGAATGTAGCAGGAGCCGAGGGCACGCAAGCGCGTGGAGTTGAGCTCGTTCAACTTCTCGTCAATTCGCATATTCAGGCGAGACGTTATCGTGCATAAAGGGGCGGGAAGAAGCGAGAAATGGAGAAACCTGTCCTCAAGAATGCGAAAGCCATGTTGCGCCATCGCCGAACGCGCCTCTGCCGGCCGATGTTTACGAGGTAAAAAATCGAAGGCCATCGCGCCCTGTTTTCCGCCCACAAGGAGAGAGCGGAGCCACGATGCAAATGACTGAGCGCCAGGCAGTCTCTTTAGATAATAGATCGGAGTCGACAGGCTCACGGTGTAACCAAACTTGTTCGTGAAGCAAAATAGGAAACGGCCGTTCGGCTTCAATAGGCGTGCGGCCTCCGCCAGTATTCTGTCGTCTGTTTCCAAATAGTCGATGACTCCGGCGCAGGTAACGGCGTCGAACGACTCGTTTGGCAACGGCACCGCCTCGACGTCGCCAATCCGATAACTCCATTCATCGGCGATCCCAGCCGATTCGGCGAGTTCCCTACTGTGAGCGATCATGGCGGGCGAGGCATCCAGACCAATGCCGCAATACCCCATATTGGCCAGATCTCTAGTTAACAGTCCCGGTCCGCAGCCCAGGTCAAGTATGCGGGATCCGCGCGGAAGGCGCCAATTTTGTACAGTCTCAAGAATTGCATAGTGCCGCGTCCACAGGAGGTCGCCGGTCGCTTTGACCGAGTATCTTTCGTTATAAATCGAGGCCTTCGAGCGGAAGTACTCGATTGCATTTTCTTTTAGCATTAACAAACCTTTCGCAATTCAGCGCCCAGCACCCAAGCCCGGGCTAACGATCCTCGGGGGATGCCGTTACACGGCAATTCATTTGAGAGCCTAACGCTCCAGGGAATAATGCTCTGATGTCAAGCAGGCAGTGGGCGCGCGCTACTCCATACACAAGAAAAAGGACTGCGAGCGGAATGAACCCTCTCCATCGCTTGCGGCGTGCAGCCAACCTGGCGCTCATCATTAGCGGAGCGAAGACAATAGCGATGCACCCGCCGAAGAGCAGCTCTGGTCGACTCGAGCAAATTTCGAAAACAGCTCCTGCCGCGATCGAGACTAGACAGCACAAGGTATATAGAGCAAACGATATCGCCCGGGCATTTGGAAGCGCAGCCAGATTTCGCAGCGTGACCGCGAGAACATGCTTACCGTGCCAGCGCTGTTTCCGGTAAAAGTTCGCAAGTGTTTGCGGTGTTCCGAAATGCATCACAGCGAGATCCGGGTAAGCAATCACGTCGATATCCACTCTTCGCGCCCTGTTGCAAAAGTCATAATCCTCGTTGGTTTCTAGAGTTTCATCGAAGCCACCAATTTCGAGAAATGTTGTCTTCCAGACGATCAGGTCTCCCGAAGGCACAAACGGCACAGGTCCGTGCTTTTCTCTTTCGTCGTAGCCGTACCACGATTTTGCAATCCAGGAGGAAAATGGGGGAATGCGGTAGAAGGCGCCTGTGACCGCATGCGACGAGGAGAGGGCTGTCGCCTTCAGGAGCCAGTCCCGGCCGGGACTGCAATCCGCATCAAGAAATGCAAGGACCTTGCCACGCGCGAGGGAGGCGCCGCGGTTCCGTACCGAGGAAATATATCCAGACGGCATTTCAACGATTTGTAGATTTAGCCGGTCTGAGTAGGTGAGCGCAAGTTCGATCGTATCGTCCGTGGAACCGTTGTCGACCAAAATAACTTCCCAGCTATCTGCCGGAAAGTCCTGCAAGATCAGAGCGTCGAAACATGCAGGGAGAAAGGCGGACACATTCCTGGCGGGAATGACGACCGATATCTGGATTTTGCTAGATACAGGTGGATTGCCTGTTTGGAACCGGTCAGATAAATACATTTAATTAACAAGGGCGACTAGGCCCGCTTCGTTTCAAAGTCTTCGGGTTGATCAGTTTAGAGAGCAGGTCCTCAAATCGCGTGACTGCCTTCTCAACCGTGAAGTTCGCAAGGACCCTGCTTCGACCTTTCCGTCCGAGGTCAAAGCGCATGAAGCTGTTGTTTATTAAGAGCTCGAGCTTATCGGCGATTTCCTTGATGTTGTTTGCATCGACTCTAAAGCCGCTGACTCCTTCCTCGATGGCATCGGCAGTGCCTCCACTGATGCCGCCTATCACCGGAGTACCGCAAGCGTTTGCCTCTAAGAATACGATCCCGAAGCCCTCGGTATCACCTTTGATATCGCGGTTCGGTTGTAGAAAGACATCAGCGGCTCCGAAGAGCTCTGGCAATTCCTCCGACGCAACGAATCCGAGGAATTTGATGTGAGGTAAGATGCCGAGATCGGCGGCTAACGCTTGGAGGGCAGGTCCTTCGGGTCCTTTTCCGCCTATAACGTAGAGCCAGTTCTTCGATATTTTGCGCTCGCGATGCAAGGCGGCGAGGGCGCGCAGCGCCTGATCGAACCCCTTTCTGCGTTCAAGCCGAGCAATCGATAGTATGACCGTTGTTGCATCCCAGCCTAAACGAATTCTAATTCGATTACGTTCGGGTAACGGACGAAACCGATCGGGATCGATAAAATTGGGCAGAAGAAAAAGGCGGTCGTCAGCAATCCCGGTGAGGCGCTGCGTCAGATCGGCC
>Ga0157369_10006641_pt1 | contig 13372 bp, 15 predicted proteins | sample C25metaG_FD_113461 | JGI IMG/M metagenome (GOLD analysis project Ga0157369, IMG submission 113461) | Corn rhizosphere microbial communities from Kellogg Biological Station, Michigan, USA - C2-5 metaG | ecosystem: Host-associated > Plants > Roots > Rhizosphere > Soil | place: USA: Michigan...
AATGTCGCCGAGGGCGACGATGACGGCGCCTGTCAGCGTTGCCATATCGACGATGCGGGTCGCCCCGTTCCGTTCAGCGTGAGATACCGCATCGGCCAAGATCAGGCGGCCTTCGGCATCGGTGTTGAGGATCTCGATCGTCTTTCCCGTGCTGGCGGTAACTACGTCACTCGGTCTGGATGCGGCGCCGTCTGGCATATTTTCGACCGCCGCGACCACGCCCATCACGGGAACCGTCGGCTTTAGCAACGCGATCGCCCGCATCGTTCCGAGTACCGTGGCGCCGCCGGTCATGTCATATTTCATGGCGTCCATGTTCTCGGCGGGCTTGATCGAGATGCCGCCCGTGTCGAACGTAATGCCCTTACCAACTAGCGCCAGCAGGTCGCCATCCTTTCCGGTACTCTTTGCGGGCGTGTAACGAACGGTGATAAGTTTTGCAGGCTCGGCCGAACCTCGGGAAACGGACAAAAGCGAGCCCATTCCAAGCTTTTGCATCCGCGCCTCATCGAGTACTTCGATCTTCAGACCGACCTCTTTTGCCATGTCCTGCGCGCGTTTGGCCATCTCCGTCGGCGTCAGGATATTCGGCGGCTCATTCGCGAGCTCTCGGGTGAAATTTATCGATTCGCCGATGGCCGTGCCGCGCGCGATACCTTCCTTCAAGTCGGCGGCTGTCGCCCCGTCAACGCAGACGATAAATGTATTGATCGCCTTGTTGTTTTTATCTTTGGTTTTGTACTTGTCGAGCTCGAACTGGCTAGTAATAACACCTTGCGTCGCATTCTGAGCGATCTCGACAGAATACGCATCGCAGCGGGGAAGCACCGCGAAGCTCTTTACATTACTTTGCCGAAAGACGCGGGCGGCCGTTCCGGACACGATCGAGACGCCGGCGACCTTATAGTCCTCGCGTTCACCCATTCCGATAAGAAGCAGTCGGCTGGCCTTAACCTTTCCTTTACGGGCAAATCTCAGCAGAAGGGTTTCGCCGCTGTCTCCCTTAAATTCGCCGCTCTTATAAGCCGCGGCCAAAAGACCATCCGTTATCCGGTCAAGGTCCTTCAAAACGCCGGTTGTCGGCTTATCATTCTTAAAAACGGCGACGGCCAGCGCTTCGACGTTGGCCTCGGTAAAGTTTCCGGTTATGCCTTGGGATCTCATCAATTTCTCAACTTACTGTTGGTTATAATTATCGCGATGGAAACGCAATCCTACCCTCTCGGGGCGTATCCAAAATCGTAAATCGCTTTAATAGCTATAACTTATCTAATGCGTTCTTTCAACTGCTGGCGTGTCTCTTTATCGATGGTCTTTTTCATCTCGGTCGCCCGTTTGTCGTAAAGTTTCTTGCCCTTGGCAACCCCAACCTCAAATTTTATCCGCCCGTTTTTCCAATAGATAGATGTCACGACCAGCGTCATGCCTTTGATCGTTGTTTCTTTTTCAAGTTTTTCGATCTCGCGGCGATGCAGAAGCAGTTTGCGCGACCTCAGCGGCTCGTGATTTTGCCGGTTGCCGTGCGAATAAGGAGAAATATGGGCATTTATCAGCCATACTTCGCCATCCTTAATGGAAACATAGGAGTCTTTTAATTGTATCCGGCCGGCCATAATGCTTTTGACCTCGGTCCCGACTAGTGCGGCTCCGGCCTCATATTTGTCCAAAATGTGATACTCGTGAAAGGCCTGTCCGTTTACGAGTATCTCTTTATTTGCCGGCATAAGGGCTAACGGTAAAAAGTTAAGACCGAAAAGTCAAAAGCCTTATTCTTTTGGATTTGCCATCGGCCAACAATTCAGTATATTTGATAGCTTTTCACGCTTTCAGACATGTGGAAGACGACCCTTATCTACGGTCTTGCGATGGCGGTGCTGCTCGGGCTGCTAAAATTCGTCGAATATCGTTACCTTGTCCGCGATATTCCTCTTGAATTCTACATCGGCCTGGTTGCCGCGATGTTCACCGGCCTCGGCGTCTGGGTCGGCCTGCGTTTGACGCGCCCAAAGGTGATCGAACGGTCGGGACCTTTCGTTTTGAATGAATCAAATCTCCAGAGACTAGGGATCAGTAAACGAGAATACGAGGTACTTGAGCTCATGTCGGCAGGACGTTCGAATCAGGAGATCGCCGAAACGCTCTTTGTGTCGATCAGCACGGTAAAAACGCATGTCTCAAATGTCCTCGGGAAGCTCGAGGCAAATCGCCGGACAGAAGCGATTGCACGCGCCAAACAATTGCGTATAATTCCCTAGCACTTTTGTCTGAAAATGTAGTTTTCGAGCGAAATCATCCTTTTGGCTGATGCGATCAAGGGCGGCCTATCTGTAAATTCTTCACTTTACTGGAGGAAAAACACTATGGGAAGAATTGTTTTGGTATTCGGTTTGATCTCGGGTGCTATCGCCGCCGGGCTTATGTGGATCCTGATCGCTGTCCAGAATAGCGGGAAGGTTGACCTCGAAAACGGCATGGTCTTCGGCTACGCGACGATGATAATCGCATTGTCGCTGGTCTTTTTCGGAGTCAAATCTTATCGCGATAACAATGGCGGGCACATCACGTTTCTGAAAGGGCTGCAGGTCGGTATTCTCATCAGCCTTATCTGCGGCGTTTGCTACGCAGCGAGCTGGGAGCTTTACTACCGAGGCAGTGGTCAGGAGTTCCTGCAGAAGTACACAGCCCACAATCTCGACAAAATGAAGCAGGACGGTGCCTCCGACGCCGAGATCGAAAAGGCGCGTGCTGACGCTGAGAAGTTTATGGAGATCTACGAGAATTTCTTCGTCCGATTTGGATTTACGTTGATGGAGATCCTGCCCGTCGGCATTATCGTGACGCTCATCAGCGCGGCCCTGCTTAGAAAACGTGAGGTCCTGCAGGCGGCGCCGGCCTAAATGCCATAAATCCAACGTGACGACGGCCTTATCGAACCGGATTTGATGCTGGTAAATCGTTTGACAAGGTAAATCCCGCCACGTAAATTATTTATTTACGCTGGGAGATCGTCTAATGGTAGGACTGCAGTCTCTGGATCTGCCTATCGGGGTTCGAATCCCTGTCTCCCAGCCAACTCTTCGGTAGGCAGTTGGCAGGCAGCAGTTGGCGGCAAGGGCTCCCATTTACTGCCTACAGCCAACCGCAAACCGCCTACCCTCTTATGGCCGGCTGGCACGAGACGGATGTTCGGGTTCGCTATGCCGAAACGGATCAGATGGGCATCGCCCATCATGCAAATTATCTGATCTGGTTCGAAGCGGGTCGCAGCGACCTATGCCGGGCGCGTGGTTTTTCCTACAAGGAGATGGAAGAACACGACAGCGCGCTGATGGTCGTCGCCGAATCGTACGTCCGGTACAAATCGCCTGCTTTTTACGAAGACGTTCTCACCATCAGAACGGGCCTCAGCGAAATGAGGAGCCGCTCAATACGATTCAACTACGAGATATATCGCCGGTCGGATGAAACTCTAATTGCCGAGGGCGAAACGCTTCATCTTGTGACCGATAAGAACCAGAAGGTGCGCACGATTCCCGAGATCTATCGACGTAAGCTGCTCGACGAGAGCGGGCTTGCGTTTCCAGCCAACCAGTCACCTCGTTAGATAGCTAGAAATTTAGGCTTCTAACTTGAACGACCCCGTTCGCGCCTCATAGACTTGAGTTATGCCCGAAGCCTCGCGCCCTGAGTTTTATTTCATCTTTGCGATGATGATCCTGATCCTGGTGATCTGCACCGTTGCGTGCATCGCGTTTTTTAAGACCTATAAAAAGGAAATGCGCGAAAAGAAAGCACGCGAAATGAAGAAACAGTTAGAGCGCGATCCGAACAATAACGGGGCGTGAAATTTCAGCCGGCCATTCGCATTTCGCATCTCCCGACCGATGTCCGATAATATAGCGAATGGACATCCTCGCGTCGTTAAATCCTCAACAGATCGAGGCAGTAAAGGCCACTGACGGACCACTTTTGATCCTCGCCGGAGCCGGCTCGGGAAAGACCCGCGTTATTACCGTTCGCATTGCGTATCTGATCGCGGAAAAAGGCGTCGCGCCGAACAATATCCTCGCTGTCACGTTCACAAATAAAGCTTCAGCCGAAATGCGCAGCCGTGTTGAAGACCTACTGAAAGGCCAGAAGCTGCCATCAGCCCCGTTGATCTCGACCTTTCACAGCCTGTGTGTCCGAATGTTGCGTCAGGACATCGAAAAACTTGAACAGGGCTATACACGATCGTTCACGATCTACGACACCGACGACTCAACCAAGGTCATAAAAGCGTGTCTGAAGGAGCTCGGACTTGACGAAAAACAACTGCCGCCGCGAACAGTTAGAAATGCGATAAGCTCCGCCAAAAACAGCGGCAAAGATGCGACCGATTTTGCATCCGCCACTGAATATACAGACGAGAAACGTGCGGCGATCGCGAAGGCTTTTCAGATGTATGACGCGCGGCTGAATAAGGCCAACGCGCTCGACTTTGACGATCTGTTGATCAAAACGGTCCAACTCCTGCGACGCTCGCCCGAAATACGCGAGAAGTACAACAACAGGTTCAGGTACATCCTTGTCGACGAGTATCAAGACACCAACCCGCTGCAGTTTGCATTGATAAGTTTTCTAACGGAAAAGCAGCAGAATATCTGCGTTGTCGGCGACGATGCGCAGAGTATCTACGGATTTCGACAAGCCGATATTCGAAATATTCTGGAGTTTGAGAACCACTTTCAAAACGTAAAGGTGATCTTGCTCGAACAGAATTATCGCTCGACGCAAACGATTCTCGACGCCGCACACGCGATCATAGAAAATAACGTTAATCAGAAGAAAAAGAAGCTTTGGACAGCCAATGCCGGCGGCGAGCGCGTGTTTTATTACCAGGCCTACGACGCCGACGGGGAAGCCCGTTTTGTCGCTTCAAAGATCGAGGAATTTCAACGACGGGCTCCGAACGCAAGGGTCGCCATACTATACCGCACCAACGCCCAATCGCGCGTTTTCGAGGAAGCCCTTAGGCGTTCGCGCATCGATTACAACATCGTCGGCGGCTTTTCGTTTTACGAACGCGCCGAGATCAAGGATGTCGTCGCATATTTAAAAGTCGCTCTCAATCCGTTCGACGACATCGCGCTTTTACGGATAATTAATAGCCCGCCGCGCGGATTGGGCAAACAGTCGCTCGATGAGCTTCAAAACCAGGCCCGCAAGCGCTCCGCGTCACTGTGGATGACGATCGCGACGATCACCGACAAGACGCTCAGAGAGAACGTAAATCTCACGCCGCGTGCTAAGGAATCACTGCGAAGCTTTAAACGAACGATCGAGACTCTAATAGAAAAAGTCAGCCAGACGGAGAACTCCGAGAAGCCGGTTTCCGACGTCGTCATCGCGGCGATCGAGGACACCGGATATGCGTCGATGCTAAGGCTCGAAGCTTCGGACGAGTCCGAAGGTCGACTGGAAAACCTTGAAGAGCTGGTCAACGCGGCGGCCGACTACGATAAGCAGGAAGAGGATGGGTTGCGAGATTTCATCGATCATGCGGCGCTAACGTCCGACACCGACAAATATGATCGAGATGCGGCTGTGACGCTGATGACAGTACACTCAGCAAAAGGGCTCGAGTTTCCTATCGTGTTTCTCGTCGGCCTTGAAGATGGTATTTTTCCGCATTCGCGTAGCATTAATGATCCGAAAGAGCTCGAAGAGGAACGGCGTCTTGCCTATGTCGCCATTACCCGTGCGGAAAAATTGCTATATGTCACTCATTCAATGCGTCGACGCGTGTACGGTGAAGAGATCGCCGCCGAGCCATCGCAATTCTTGAATGAGCTGCCGATCGAGCTGATCGAAGACCTTACACCCGGACCGTCGTGGCTTTCGTATGCGAAAAGCTCGGGCGTTCAGACCAGTCGGGCGGCCGCGGCGACCCTTAGAAACGACGACTATGTCCCCCCAAAGAAGAAGAATCTGTATACGGGCCAGACCTACAATAGCGCGGACGCGATCGCGGAGTTTTTTAGGAATCGAGGCGCGAGGAAAGAAGGCGGGGATAAAGTGGGGCAGGGAGACGGGGAGACGAAAGCTAACCTTCCCTTGTCAGCTTTAGAAAGATTAAAGGCCGCCGGGGCGCCGAAGACCAGAGATCACGCTCCAACGTCGGACGCTGGTTTCACGCCGGGGTCGCACGTTACTCACGAAAAATATGGCCGCGGCCTCGTCCTTCGCCGCGAAGGGTCGGGCGATAATGTCAAACTCACCGTCAGCTTTCCCGGTTACGGCCAGAAAAAACTTATCGAGAAGTACGCAAACCTTCAAAAAGCTTAAGTAATTTTGCCGCAGATTAATGAATACCGAGTTTTCTCGTTTTACGTCGAGTACCCGAACATCGACGGCAGGAATCTCAATAAGGCATAACGATTGCAAAATTATCCTTCTGAATTCGAAATGCTGTACTGATTTCGGTCATTTCAAGGAGGAATGATGATGAAGAGTGTGGGTCTGTTCGGAGTTTTCCTGTCGGTTGCGATCGGCTTTTCAGGGTGCGGGGCTCCGACCGGCAATGCAAATCTTGCGGTGGTAAATACAAATTCGGGCGTGGCCAACTCGATCTCAAACTCGAACCTGAACGCGGTTTCGACCACCGGCGCGACGGTAGATACACGGGAGCCCGAACAATATCAAGCGACCGTCAAGCTTTCGTTCCAAACGATGGGCAACAACGGCCAGCAATCGGCTCTGCCGACGCTCGGAGCAAACGTTGCCCGGTCCGGCGATGACCGCGTGATGGAATTCAACCTGCCGACCAACGAGAAGGTGATCTTCCTCGACAAAGGCGGCATGAGCTATCTGATCCTTCCGAGCCGAAAGCAGTACGCTGAGTTGACGAAGGAGGCGCTTGGGTTCCAGGTCCGTCAGATGATGATGCCGGCCGAGATCGTGCAACAGGCCAAGACTGTGCCCGGCATGAAACTGGTAGGTGAAGAGATGCAAAACGGGCGACAGGTGGTGCGCTATGCCTATGAGGCCCAGGCGAATACGAATACCGCCGCAGGCACGGTCGCGACTGAATCTTATATGCTCATCGACAAACAGACGGGTCTTCCTCTCCGCACCGAGACTGTCTCGCAATCTCAAAGCGGCGGCAACGTGAACGGTGTCAACGGCGTCCGCATCGTGACCGAAATGACCGATATCAAGGACACGCCGGACCCCTCGCTCTTTAACCTGCCGACCGACTATCAAAAGATCGATCCGGAAACCGTGAAGGCAAATATCAATGCGATCTTTCAGGTTGTTTCAGCGATCGCTGCAAACGTCATGCAGCAGGCTTCGCAGCGTCCCGCGTCGTCGAATTCAAACATAAACGCGAACACCTTTGCAACGCCGACGATGACACCGTAACTATGGGAAAGCTCATAATCGGACTTCTGATCGGTATAGTTCTTGGGGGCGTGGGCGTCTACTTTCTCTTTGTGGGCGTCCCGCGTTCAAGTCAACGGCCCGGCGAACCGGTCAAGCCGCCCGATCAAGGCGGCGTCCCGCCGGGCACCGCGCAGGTCGTGATCCGGCAAGACCTTTTGAATGCAGCCCTGGGCGCTATGTTCCAGCAGATGCAGCCGCCATCGTTTCAACTTGGACAGCCATCGGCCAGCTGCGCGAGCAGCATCACGATCTTGCCGCAAGGTAGCGGCGTCCAAACGAGCGTACGGTTTGAAAACAACGAGTTGAACGCTCCCCTGGCTTTTAACGGCAGTTACAACTCATTGGTCGGGTGCCTGCAATTTTCCGGCTGGGCCCAGTCGAATCTGCAGCTGAGATTCGATCAAAATACCCAGTCCGTTTATGGCATCGTCAACGTCGAAACGGTCAATCTCGATAATGTCAATCCAGTTTGGAACGGGATCATTACCCCGATCGTCCAATCGACCATAAATAGTCGTGTGAACCCGATTAAGATTATGGATGGCAAACAGCTCGCCGTCGATCTGCCGATCGCCGCTTCGAAAGGCGAACTGAAAGTCCCGGTCGATGACGTCCGCGCCGAGGTCAAGGACGATGCGTTGAATCTCTTTGTTATCTACGGGTTTAACGCTGCGCCTCAAGCTCCTCCAGCGGCCCAGCAATAGCGCCTTTCGCAAAATCTTTCAGAGTGTCCCGTCTTACGCATGGGGATGGTTGGTCCTTATGCGAAATTCGGCTTCATTGCTACTAACGCTTTTAGTCATCGTCGCTGTCGGTCTTGGCTGCAGCCTCGTGGGCCACGCCGAAAAAAAGGACGGCAAAGACCAGCCGGCGAACAAAACATTAAAGGACCATGGTGTTGATATCGTCGTCGGCGACAAGAAGATCGGCATCCAGGAATGCGATGACGTCGTCGATTTCTTTAACCGCGAGATCGACAACCCGGACGACGATTTTGTAACGAAGGCGGCGAAAAAGACGATATTGAACCAGTTCAAAGAGCAGTTTCGCCAGGCCGTCGAGGAGAACAAGACGGACAAGGTACAGCTTGCAAAAGTGTGCAAGGATTTCAGGGACAATTTAGAAAAATACAAGGCGGAATCTGAGAGCAACAAGAAATGAAGAGATCGAGCTTTCCGTGTCTTCGACGTGGTTTGTTTTGAATATGCTTTGAAGGGAAGTCTATACAGCAGACCATATAAAAAGAACACGGAAACAAAAAAGGCCGCTGCAACTGGCGGCCTTTTTACATTCGAAAGGGATCTCGTCATACGCTCATGATCTCGCTCTCTTTGTTCTTGGCGAGGTCGTCGACCTTGCTGATAAAAGTGTTCGTCAATTTCTGGATCTGGTCGAGTCCGTTTTTCTCGTCATCTTCGGAAATGGTCTTGTCCTTGAGCGCTTTCTTAAGAGCATCGTTCGCGGCGTGTCGGACGTTCCGGATGGCGACACGATGATCTTCTGCGATCTCATGGACCTGCTTTCCGAGCTGTTTGCGACGCTCTTCGTTCAACGGCGGCACGGGAAGACGAATGATCTTGCCATCGTTTGACGGGTTAAGTCCCAGATTGGCCGCGATGATCGCCTTTTCGACCGCATTTACCTGAGACATGTCCCAAGGCTGAACCGTGATCAACTGCGGCTCAGGCACCGCAACGGACGCCATTTGGGTCAGAGGGGTCGAAGTGCCGTAATAATCGACGTGAACTGAATCTAACAGCCCGACGCTGGCGCGGCCCGTTCGCACATTGCCGAGTTTTCGCTTAAAGTCCTCGACCACCGCATCCATCTTGGGTTTCGTGTCGTTAACGATTTCCGTTGCATTCATACTTTACGTTTAGGCCGCGGCATTTGCGACCAGCGTGCCGATCGATAGGTCGCCGCACACGGCCTTAACGATATTACCCGGCTGCCGCATGTTGAATACCATTATCGGGAGGTTGTTATCCATACAGAGCGAGATCGCCGATGCGTCCATCACTCGTAACTGCTTTTCAAGAACATCGCGAAAGCTGATGCTGTCGAACTTTATTGCTGCCAGATCTTTCACGGGATCGGCAGTGTAGATACCGTCAACCTTAGTTGCCTTCATGATCACATCGGCTTCGATCTCCAGGGCACGAAGTGCCGCTGCCGAGTCTGTTGTGAAGTATGGATTGCCAGTCCCCGCCGCAAATATTACGACCCGCTGTTTCTCGAGATGCCGAAGTGCGCGCCGTCTGATAAAAGGCTCCGCGAGCTGCGGAATATCGATAGCCGACATTACACGCGTCTGAAGGCCGATCTTTTCGCATGCATCCTGCAAAACGACGCCGTTCATGATCGTCGCGAGCATGCCGATATAGTCGGCCGCCGCGCGGTTCATGTTACCGGCTGATTCGGATACACCGCGAAAAATATTTCCGCCCCCAACGACGATCGCAATTTCAACGCCCAGTTCATGAACGGTCCGCAGCTCTTCAGCAACGCTGGCCGCTACCTGAACGTCAATACCGTAATCAACGGCGCCCATCAGCGCCTCGCCGGAGAGTTTCAATAGTATGCGTTTGTAGACAGGCTGCATTAAGTCTCTTGTCTCTAGTCTCTTGTCTCTAGTCAAAAGCCGTTTACACGACAAGAGACTAGAGACCAGGGACTAAACTATCCGACCATTGAAGCCACTTCAGCCGCGAAATCGTCAGCCCGTTTCTCGATGCCTTCGCCCATTTTGTAGCGGGTGAAGCGGCGGATGGTGATGTTCTCTTTGATCGAAGCGATCTTTTCGGCCACAAGCTCGCCGATCGTTTTCGAAGGATCTTTCACGAACGGCTGATCGACGAGGACGTTTTCCTCGTAAAACTTGTTCAGGCGCCCCTCGATGATCTTGCTTAGCACGTCGTCCAGTTTGTTCGCGTTCTTAGGATCGTTCTTTAACTGCTCGCGGAGGATCTCGCGCTCTTTTTCGAGCTCGGCGGCCGGCACCTCATCGCGATTGGCGAAACGCGGATCAGCTGCGGCCACGTGCATTGCCACATCCTTTACAAGCTGCTGAAACTCTTCGCCGCGAGCGACGAAATCGCTTTCACAATTGATCTCGACGAGCACACCGACTTTGCCGCCCATGTGGATGTACGAGCCGACCGCGCCTTCGGCCGTCGTCCGGCCCGCCTTTTTGCTGGCGGTCGCCATGCCTTTCTTGCGGAGGATCTCGATCGCCTGGTTCTCGTCACCGCTTGCCTCGACCAGAGCGTTCTTACAATCAACCATCCCCGCCCCCGTCTTTTCACGCAGGGATTTTACTGCACTTGCTGTTACATCTGCCATAAATTACTCCAAATAATTGCCGTTAGAGTGCGAGCTTCAGCTCGTATCTTTTAACGGTCGGACCAAGCTAAAGCTTGTACTCCGAACCTAAGAAAAAGCGTAGCCCCGATCGCCTAGAACGGAAAAGAGCCACGCTTTCGGTAATAAAGAATTTCTAACTTGCCGCTCGTTCGCTGCTTTCTTCCGTTTGACCTTCTTGCGTAGCCGCGGCATCGTCTGCGCCGGCCGAGCTAACCGCTTCGGTATTCGGCTCCTGAGGAGCGTTCGCTTCGCCTGCGACATCCTCAGTGTTCTCGTCGGTCTCCTCGCTAACTTCCGTTTCGGAGTCGTCCTCGGCATCTTCGTCTTCAACGAAGGCCCGCGCCGACGCGGGTAAGCTTGTGTCAGGAGCAGTTGCCCCCTCATCCGTATCGGCCGGCGTTTCGCTTTGTGCGACGCCGCCCTCCATGCCGATCTGTCGGCCTTCGAGGATGGCATCGGCGATGCGCGAAGCGAACAATCTGATCGCCCTCAGAGCGTCGTCGTTGCCCGGAATGACCTGCGTAATGCCTTCGGGCGAGCAGTTTGTATCCACAACCGCAACGATCGGGATGCCGAGCCGATTTGCTTCCTTAACGGCGATCTCTTCCTTACGGACGTCGATGACAAAAAGCATATCCGGCAGGCCGCCCATGTCCTTGATGCCCGCCAGGTTTTTCATTAGGCTCGCGTGCTCATTTCCGAGCTTCAGGCCCTCTTTTTTCGTCAGCATTTCCATGCGGCCGTCTTCACGCATGGCCTCAATATCTTTAAGCTTTTGGATCGACTTCTGGACCGTTTGATAGTTGGTCAAAAGCCCGCCGAGCCAACGATTATTTACGTAATACTGACCGGCGCGTTCGGCTTCCTCTTTGATCGCTTCCTGGGCCTGGCGTTTCGTGCCGACGAAGAGCACCTTTTGATTGGGACGTTCGGCGAGTGACTCCTGAACGTAATTCAAAGCGTCGCGGAATAATTTCTGGGTCTTTTGCAGGTCAATGATGTAAATGCCGTTGCGTTCGCCGAAAATGTACTCCTTCATCTTCGGGTTCCAACGGCGGACCTGGTGACCAAAGTGAACCCCTGCTTCGAGGAGTTCTTTCATCGTTACTGTAGCCAAAACTTATATCTCCTTTATTTTGTGGTTTTTGTACTCGCCGAAAACTTATTGATAAACCAAGGTATTTCGGCGATGGTGTACGACAGACTGTCAGTCTGTCGCTGCAGGCTGACAGCCTGCAGTACGCACTATCTCTTCGAGAACTGGAACCGCTTTCGGGCTCCCTTCTGACCGTATTTTTTACGTTCCTTCTTTCGCGGATCGCGCGTGACGAGGCCCGCTCGCTTCAATGTCGTTCGCAGGTCGGCGTTATACTCGAGCAGAGCGCGAGTAATGCCGTGACGCACCGCTCCGGCCTGGCCGGCCGAACCGCCCCCATCGACATTTACAGAAATGTCGAATTTACCGGTCGTTTCCGTCAAATTGAGCGGCTGACGAATGATCATCTGCAGCGCTTCGTTCGGAAAATAGTTGTTAAATTCACGGTTGTTTACCTTGATATCGCCGTTGCCGGGGCGAAGGTAAACCCGCGCTGTCGAAGTCTTTCTGCGGCCTGTGCCGTAATACTGAATATCTGCCATAAATGTCGGTTGGCCGTTGGCGGTCGGCGGTTGGCAGTCAGAACGTACTGCCTACCGCCAACAGCCAACTGCCTACAATTCTCTAACTTCCGGTCTCTGTGCCGCGTGGCGATGTTCGCCATCTGCATAAACCTTTAATTTCTTTGCCATTGCCTTGCCGAGCTTTGATTTCGGAAGCATGCCTTTGACGGCCAGCTCGATAACCCGTTCCGGGTGTTTATCGAACATTTCCGTTACGGACACCTCACGCAAACCGCCCGGAAAGAGCGTGTGACGGCGATAAACTTTCTGCGAATTCTTCGAGCCTTTGAAGATCGCGTGACGGGCGTTGATCACGACACAGTGGTCGCCCATATCCATAAAAGGCGTCCACGCAGGATTGTTTTTGCCCGAAATGATACGTGCGACCTCAGTCGCAAGGCGGCCGACGGTCTTGCCCTTGGCGTCAACAACGAGCCATTTGCGTCCATCCGCCAACCCCTTTCCACTCGGAAAATAAGTACTCATAAAAGACACACTGATAGGAATTTCCGCCAAAAAGCGAACTCATAGAGTATCGAAACCGGCAAATTAGGTCAAGTCGCGAGCGCCCGGATAACTCGATCACGTACCTGTTATCGAAATCAGATTCGTTGGCGGCACTGCGACTGAGCCGACCGAACCAAGTAGCGACGACAGTTCCGAAACGGAACATTTTCGCCATCTCCGAACAACAACCGTGAGACAAGAATTTCGGGCAACATCCGTTAAACCCTTTGTTCATCTCTATTTGCTGGAAGCTCGGCCGGTTTTTGTCCCGACTCTGCATCGCCTCTGTCTCACGACGCGCGTGAGGCAGGCAAGTTATTGACAATGCTGAAGTTACACTGACAAAATGGACCTTGTCTCACGCTTTTCAAAAAAACTGCGTCATATTGTGCTACAGCGTGGGCGGACGCGGCCCGAT
>Ga0157369_10006650_pt1 | contig 13358 bp, 11 predicted proteins | sample C25metaG_FD_113461 | JGI IMG/M metagenome (GOLD analysis project Ga0157369, IMG submission 113461) | Corn rhizosphere microbial communities from Kellogg Biological Station, Michigan, USA - C2-5 metaG | ecosystem: Host-associated > Plants > Roots > Rhizosphere > Soil | place: USA: Michigan...
ATCCGTTCGAGTCTCGCCGCCATTCTGACCAGACCGGCGGCGCGACTGATCGCTATCGCGAGCGGGGCGACGATATTCGTCAACGTCGGGTATCTGACGTGGATGCCCGCATACCTGTTCGATCGTTTCGGCATGCCGCTTTCGAAGGCGGGGTTCAGCAGCATGTTCTTTCACCATGTGCTGGCGTTTGCGGGCGCAATCGCGGGCGGGTTCATCTCAGATCACCTGGCTCCCGGCCGACCCAGAATCCGCATGGAAATTCAGGCGTTCGCGCTCGTGGCCGGAGCGCCGTTCATCTTTGCTCTGGGACGGGCGGCCACCGAGGGGACGGTTTACGTGGCGCTTGCGGGATTCGGGTTTTTCAGAGGTCTGTTCGAATCCAATCTTTACCCTGCGTTCTACAGCGTGATTGCGCCGCGCTATCACTCGACTGCATCGGGCCTTTTGATTGCGTTTTCATTTCTGCTGGCTTCGGGCGCTCCCGTTCTGCTCGGCGCAATTAAACAGATGGCGAGCCTGGCGGAAGGTTTGAGTATGCTGGCGGCGCTTTACATTGCGGGAGCGTTGGCGGCTCTGTGGGGCTCGCGGAAGGTGGCGCAGACAATATGACGATTTCCATGTACGCTCGCGGCGTTGTGCTTATTCTGGGCGCATCTTCTCTGCTGTGCGCGCGGGTGAAGACCGGGCTCGATGTTCTGGTCGAGCAGGATTTCGCGCCGCTGGCGGGCAAGCGAGTCGGCGTGATCGCGAATCAGAATACGCGCACCTGGGACCATCGCAGCATCGTCAGCGTGATGGCGAAAAGCGGGCGCTTCAAACTGACGGCGATTTTCACGCCTGAGCACGGCTTTTCCGGGCAAGGCGAGGCAGGAGAGGCGATCGCGTCGGGCAAGGATGCGGAGACCGGCGTAGCTATATACAGCTTGTACAATCGCGGCTCTTATCGGCCCACGCCGGAGATGCTGGCCAAAGTGGATGCGCTCGTTTACGATCTTCAGGACGTGGGGGCCCGTTTCTACACTTATCCGGTTACTCTCGTCTACGTGATGCAGGCCGCTGCGCCGGCGCATATACCGGTTTATGTGCTTGACCGGCCGAACCCGATCAACGGCGTTACCGTGGAAGGCCCGGTGCTCGAACCGAAATACAATTCGATGATCGGCTACGGGCAGCGTCCGTTCCGGCATGGAATGACCATTGGCGAACTGGCGCAGTTCTTCAATGCCGAAAGCAGGATCGGCGCAGATCTCCACGTCGTAAAGATGGAAGGCTGGGACCGGCGGATGTGGATGGATCAGACCGGTCTTGAATGGATCAATCCCTCGCCGAATCTCCGCAGTCTGACGGCGGTGATTCTGTATCCGGGAACCTGTCTTGTCGAAAACACCGTGATATCCATAGGCCGCGGCACCGATACGCCATTTCAGATGATGGGGGCTCCCTGGATGAAAGGGCTCGAACTGGCGGATTATCTGAACGGGCGAGCGATTCCCGGAGTGCGGTTTATGGCTCGCCGCTTTACGCCATCGGAAGCGCCTTATAAAGGGCAGGAATGCTCCGGCGTCGAAGTCGAGCTGCTTAATCGCGACGAGCTGGATACTTCCCGGCTTGGTCTGGAACTGCTGGCAGCGCTGCTGAAATTTCATCCCGATAAGTTCACGCTGGACCGGAAGATCATGCTTCTGTTGGGAAGTGACAAAGCGGCCGAGTTATTGAAAGCAGGCAAGACCGGAGCGGAAGTGGAAGAAGCTCTTGCCGGTGAGACCGAGGCGTTTCGGAAGGTTCGCGAGAAATACCTGTTGTACTGACTTAGCGCGACGGTACAAGTTTCGAGCCGGTCCGGTAAATGCCAATCCAATGATTCGTAAATCGAAGAGGCGGCTGGGGCGACACGCGGGGCATGTGGCAATCGATGCAGTTGGATCGGGACTCGCCTGGCGCAAGCGAAGCGTGAAGCAGTTTCCCGTCCGGATGGCACGCCGCGCACTTGCGATTCATGTCCGCCGCCGCCGGCATAACCGAATCATGCGGGTTATGGCAGGTGATGCAGGAAAGCGCTCCGCCGCTTTTGAGAAAGCAGGCGCTTCGGCTCAGATACATCGGCTGGTGCCGAACATTCCACGCATAGTTCCAGTCGATGCTGGCGCTCTGCGCTGCAGGCGGCCTGTGACAGCGACCGCAGAATTGATTCATCTCCGGCGCGCTCCACTGCGCTTTCAATCTGCTGGTTTGCGGGTTGCGCGCGTGTTCCGAGCCGGCGCCGTGGCACGTTTCGCAGCGGACGCCCAACTCGGTTATATGCGCGTTTCCTTCTTTGTCGAAGGATACCGGACCTGTCGCGTGGCATTCGAAACAGCCCTCGATTCCGAATTGCGGGTCGGAAATTTTATAAACCACGCCGGCCGCCTCCTGGATGTTGGAGGGATGTATCGCGGCTTGTCCTGGCGTCGCGCTCCATGCGTGAGTCGCCGAATAGTAGCTGAGATAGTGTTCCACGTACCACTCGGGGCTCACGCGCGAAACGAACGTGATCGCCTGTCGTCCGGCGCCGAATGCCCATTCGCAGGGCAGTTGCATCAGGTTGTGTCCGTCATCGAGCGTGGCGCGGATGCCGTCGGGGGAAGCGTAGATGTCGAAGCGGAATTTTCCATCGCGGGTCACTATCGCATGTGCCGGCAGCGGCGTATTCGCGGCAATGGCCTCAGCGCGATTCAGCGCGAGCGCATGGGCCGATCGGGATTGCGCCCTGAATTGGGCCGCATGGCATCGCGCGCATGCATTGGCGCCAATAAACGCGGGCTCCGCAAAGGTGATCTGTGGCACGAACGCGGCAATGTTGGTAAGCACGCCCGTAAGCGCAATAGCGAAGGTCTTATGCCCCATATTCCTCTTTAGAGAGCTGTGAATGAATCGCCAGCAGGAGTGCGCCAACCGGGGGCTCATGAAGAGGGGGTACGACCTTCACAGCGGGATCGGATTTGAGCTCGCTTGTGAAGCGCGCGCGGACGATACCGTTTTGAAAGACCCCGCCGATAGCAGAGACGTTCACCGAATCCGCGCCGGTAAAAAGGCGTTTGCGGACCACTTGCGTGAGGCTCACAAGATGATCCGCCGCGCTCTCGAGAATTCCATGCGCGACAGAATCGCCTCGCTGCGCAGCCTCCCCGACGAGCCGCGCGAAACCCGCCACGCGCGGGCGGGGATAATCTTCGGTGTAGAACTTCCGGCGCAGAGCGTGGAGATCCGTCTCGCCAGTGGACTGCAACAGGAGCGCGCGAAGCAGCGTCGGCGGACCCCACTCCTCATCCATTCGCAGCGCGGCGCGCATCGCTTCACGCACAATGCCCCATGCGCCCCCTTCATCGCCGAACGCGTATCCCCAGCCGCCCGCTCGGGCCACCCGCCCCGATGCGTTCCTTCCCATCGAGACGGACCCCGTCCCGGCGATCGTGATGATCCCCGGCTGATCGGCATGCGCGGCAGACAGCGCGATGGTCAGGTCATCCGTCACAATCAGTTTCCGACATTTCAGGACTGTGCTGAGTATTTCCTGCTTTCCGTCGATGCCGCCTGTGAATCCCAGGCACGCGGCATCAAACTCGGCGGCTTCCGGCGCAACTCCAGCGTTCCTGCAAGCTTCCGATACGGAACTGGTAACCGCTTCGATCAGACGCGTGCGCCCCTCCGGGCCTTTGACATGGTTCGACTGACCACCGAAACCCGTTCCAAGGATACGGCCGGAAGAATCGCCAATCACGGCCTTCGTTGTCGTCTGGCCACCATCGACGCCGAGGTACAACTTGCCCGATTCTGATTTTTCAGCGAATGACTCGTCCTCAGTTCGGACCTTTATCGAGGGGCTTTTGTGCGATGCCTGCAATGCAACATATTCTCACCGAAACGCGGTGCTGCTATGCCCGGGTTGCGGAGGCGTGCTCGATCCCGTTTATGATCTGGACGCCATGCGCACTTCGATCTCGCTCGAGCGCATTCTGTCGCGCAGACCAGGGGTGTGGCGCTGGCGAGAGTTCCTGCCTGTGATCGACCAAAGCTGTTTCATCGATATCGGCGCGGGCGCTTCGCCGCTGATCGAATGCCCGAAGCTCTCGCGCTGGATTGGCGCGCGCGTCTACGTGAAGTACGAAGGCCAGCAGCCGACCGGCTCGCTCAAGGACCGCAGCTTCGCGGTAGCCGTTTCGAAAGCCGTTGAACTCGGCATTCGCGGCGCAATCAGCTATTCGAGCGGCAATGCGGCTGCAGCGCTTGGGGCGCATGCCAGCCATGTGGGAATGCGAGGGCTGGTCCTTGTGAACGCGTGGGCAGACCCGGTGAAACTTGCTTCCATTCACGCGCTCGGCATGCGGATCGTGCTGCTCGAATGGAGCGATTTTCGGGAAGTGGAAACGCTCATGGTTGAAGCCGCCCGGCGCTTCCATCTCTTTTCATTCGTCAATTTTCAGAATCCGTGGCGGCACGATGGCTATAAGACGTATGCCTTCGAGAACTGGGTCGATTTGAACTTCAGGATTCCTGAGCACCAGATTCATCCGATCGGTACAGGCGGCGGAATCTTCGGCGCATGGAAGGGTTATCGCGAGCTGGCGGCCATTGGATGGATCCGGTCAATTCCGCGTCTGCACGGCGTTCAGCCTTCGGCGTGTTCATCGGTTGTTACCGCCGCCGAACATGGCCGGGAAGAAGCGGTGGCCGAGGGCGATGCCACCGCGACGATTGCCGAGGCGGTTGCCAACAACGTACCTCTGGATGCCGGCCGGCGGCCGCTACGCGCGATGAAGGAGACCGGGGGCGCGGCCATTCGCGTAACCGATGAAGAGATGCTGGACGGAATCCGCCGGCTCGGGGAGGAAGGCTTTTTTGCGGAACCTGCCGGGGCGAGCACTGTGTGGGCGGCAAAGCGGCTGGCCGAACGTGGCGTGGTCCGGACGGACGAAACTGTAGTGCTTACGGTTACTGCGACCGGGTTGAAGCAGCCGGTTGCAGGCTTGTCTGTTGCATTCCAGAGAATTCGCGCCTCGGTGGATCAGCTTGCGAAAGTGCTCGATCAATGGCGGAACTGATCGCTCTGAAAGCCGGGCTGACGCTCGACGATCCTCCGAAACCACCGCTCCCGCTGAGAGCGGTACTGGTGAGTGGGCGGAAGATCCTGGATATTTGCGGCGCATCCGATATCCCCGCATCAGCGCGAGTCGTCGATCTGGGGGACGCAACTCTTCTGCCAGGTCTGATTGATGCTCATGTTCACCTAACGCTCTGCGGCTGCCCAACCCCGCGCCAGACGATGATGCGGGAAGACCGCGACACATTGTTACTGCGGGCCGCGGAGAACGCGCGGATGCTTCTGCTCGCCGGCATCACCACGGCGCGCGATTGCGGAGACCGGGATGCAGTCACCTTTGCGTTGCGCGACGCCATTGAGAGCGGCGTTGTCGCGGGACCACGTCTGCTGCTTTGCGGTTCACCGCTTACCTCGCCGCGAGGGCACTGCTACTTCATGGGGGGCGAAGTGGAGGGCGCAGCCAGTATCACACGCGCGATTCGGACGCGCGCGCAACTCGGCGCGGATTTCATCAAAGTGATGGCTACCGGGGGCGGACTCACGCCGGGTACGGATTCTCTTTCGCTGCAGTTTTCGGCCGACGATATTGCGCTGATTGTTGCCCAGGCGGATCGGCACGGGCTCTACGTCGCCGCGCACGCCCACAGCGGCGCGTCGATACGCATCTCGGTTGAGGCGGGCGTGCGCACAATCGAACATTGCTCATTTGTGCAGCACGGGCGGGTAGCCGCGGATCCCGAGGTGGTTCGCGCCATGTCCGCCCGCAATGTGGTTGCGGTCCCTACAAACATTCCCGCGGCGCTTGCGATTCAAAATGGCCGCACGCTCGGCCTCGCCAAACAGGTCGATATGGCGTCCGGCGATTTCCTCGAGGGGAGGCGCATGGCCACGCAACAGCTCATAGCCGGCGGGGTGCGGGTCATTGCCGGTACAGATGCAGGCGCCACAGGCGTCGCGTTCGATGCGCTTGCCGGAGAGATGGAACTTATACGGGAAGCTTACGGATCCGCGCTTCAGACAATCGCTTCCGCTACTTCGCTATCGGCTGATTCTCTCGGCCTTGCTGAAGTGGGCCGGATCAGGCCCGGATTCGATTCGGACCTGATCGCAGTTCGCGGCCATCCCGCTGACAACATTGCTCTCCTGCGCGAGCCCATATTCGTGATGTCGAAAGGAACCATTGTGCGGAGCGAAGTCCGGTGACACGGTTCATTCGATTGCATGAGAATGTGACCCTCGTGGGAAGCGGCGAACTCGGTCTCAGCCATTACCTCGATTGCCATGTTTATCTGCTGCACGATGCTGAGGACTATGCGTTGATTGACGCCGGCTCTGGCGTCGAGTCGGAACGCCTGCTCGCGAACGTCACTGAGGCGGCGGGAGATCTCTCGCGCATTCGCCTGCTGCTGCTGACGCATTGCCATGGCGATCATGCGGGCGGCGTACACCCGCTCAGAACGCACTGTGATTTTCAGGTCGTATCATCGCCGTGGGAAATCGAGATGCTGGAGCGGGGCTCGGACGAGGACCTTGGCCTGGTTCAGGCGCGTTTCGCCGGAACCTATCCGGCCGATTACAAGTTGACGCACAGTCGCGGGGATGTCTCACTCGGAGATGGCGATCGGCTCAAAGTCGGCAATCTCACTGTCGAGGCGATCCATACTCCCGGGCATACGCGAGGCTCGGTCTGCTACCAGGTCTCGACCGGTTCCGGCGTGCTTCTGTTCAGCGGCGACACGGTATTCCGGGGCGGCCTCATCCAGCTCCTGAATACGCCCGGTTCGGATTTAGGAGAATACCGGCGCAGCGCGCAGGCTCTGGCCGGCCGCGGAATCGACTGCCTTTTTCCCGGCCACGGGCTATGGGCTCTTCGGCATGGGCAGGCCCACATCGACAAGATGCTTTACTACTTCAGGCGCAGCGCTGTGCCTCCCATGCCCCAACCCATTGAGACGGTACGGGTGTAACGATGTTGTCTCCCACAGTGCTGCTCGCGGTGATTGTTGTTCATTTCTTCGTGCTGGCCGCGATATCGCACTGGAGCAGCCGCAATACATCCAATGCGTCATTCTTCGTCGCGAACCGGAATGCGCCATGGTGGCTGGTCGGCATCGGCACAGTAGGAGCGACGATCTCCGGCATCACTTTCGTTTCGGTGCCGGGCGCGGTGGGGACTGCGGGCGTCAACAAAGACTTCTCCTATATGCAGTTCGTACTGGGGACGATGGTCGGGTACCTGGTTACTGCATACATCCTGCTTCCGGTGTACTACCGGATGAACCTGGTTTCCATATACGGCTATCTCGCAAGCCGCTTTGGACCGACTGCGCAGAAAACAGGAGCAGTGTTTTTTATGGTCGCGCGGATTGTAGGTTCTTCCCTGCGGCTATACCTTCTGGCTCTCGCTCTGCAGAAATTCGTGCTGGATGCCTGGGGAGTTCCATTCGCAGTCACGGCCGTCATCATTCCACTTCTGATCTGGTCTTACACGTTTCGTGGAGGAACGAAGACTGTTCTCATCACCGACACGCTTCAAACATTCCTGTTCGTGATCTGCGTCGCGCTGACTCTCCGCGATCTTGCGCTTCACATGGGCGGGAGTCAGGCGAAGCTGTTTAACATCATCCACGCGAGCTCGTTTTCGCAAATATTCTTTTTCAAATCCGGCTGGCAGGACCCCAACAACTTCTTCAAGCAGTTCCTTGCGGGCGCGCTCATGACAACCTGCACCACTGGACTCGACCAGGACCTGATGCAGAAGCACCTTTCGTGCCGGAATCTGCATCAGTGCCGAAAGAATCTGCTTCTTTCGAGCACGTCGATGCTGTTCGTGAACTATCTTTTCCTTGTGCTCGGAGCCGGACTTTACCTGTTCGTGGCTTCGCGCGGCATTGCCGCCCCGGCAAAATCGGATGAACTGTATCCTGCACTCGCATTCGGATATTTGTCGCCCTCGATCGGGCTGGTTTTCATGATGGGTCTGCTGGCCACAACCTATTCGACTTCGGACTCCGCGCTCACCAGTCTGACAACGTCATTTTGCGTCGACATCATTGGATTCGAGCGACGCGCGAAAACCTTGCCTGAGCCGGTTCTCCGGCGCATGAGGCTGGCGGTGCATTTCGGCTTCACCCTGGTGTTCATCGGGATGATGTTCGTGTTCGGCGCGATGGGCAACCGGGCAGTGCTGAATACGCTTTTCCAGGCGCACGGATTTACCTACGGCCCGATTCTTGGACTTTTCGCCTTCGGGCTTCTGACCAGACGCCGCGTCAGAGAGCGATATATCGGCGTTCTGGCCGGTGTGGCGATCCTTTTGACGTGGTGGATCGATTCGCACACGGAAATCTGGTTTTCCGGATTGCAGCTCGGGTTTCTGCGGCTCGCGCTGAATGGATTCATCATGTTCGCCGGCTTGTGCCTGCTCGCGATCGGCGTCAGAAGATCGATGGATGAATCGCCCAGCGAGCGATCCGGCGCCAGCATGACGGCTTAATTCCACGCTCGTGCGCAGGCCGGGCGTGGGATGGAATGGACCGCGAACGGAACGCGTGGATCGCGCCGGATTGCCTGTCGCAACCAGCACGCGGCAATGGCCCCGCAGTCACGCGGCTTTCCGCCCAAACACGTGTGTTGCCGAAAATGGAGCGCTAACGACAGAAGTGTTCAAATTGGAGCACGATACGTTCTTGTGAGTACTTTTGCGCTAGAATGAATGTAAACATACTCACGCTGAGGAAGTTGATGGACGCTTCTTTCGATTATTCGCGATGGACGGGTGCCGAACTGCAACGCGCCGAAACCACCGCCACTCAGTTTCTCGCTGAGAAGCAGCAGGATATTTCGCGGGCCTTTTCGAGCCAGTGCGCTGCGCTCGAGACGCTTGTCGGCATGCTTCGCAAAGCCGATATGACCCTCGAAGAAAAACTGGACTGTTTCGCCCGGATCGCCGAAGTCTCTGAAGGCATTCAGGATTGCGCGCGCGGGTTCTTCGAGCTCGGTTCGCAGCCCCTCGTGGCCCGGGTCCTCGCCACCGCAGAAAATCAGTAATCTTTCCGCGAGCGGCTGGACCTCTTCGCGGATAATGGCAGTGTATGCGAATAGCGGCCGCTTGCGGCTTCGTGGCTATTGGTGTCGGCTTCATGGCTGTCGCTCCGCTCCGGGCGAGCGCCGGCGAGTTGAAGTTCGAACACACGCAATCGCTGCTGAAAACCTATTGCTCCGCCTGCCATTCCGGTAAAAGCCCCGCCGCCGGTTTCAATCTGTCTCAAGTCGCAACCGAGGCCAGTCTCGTCGATCAGGCCGAACGGTGGACCCACATCGCGAACCGGCTCCGAAATGGTGAAATGCCGCCGCGCGGGATGCCCGCGCCGCCACTCGAAGACAAAGAGGCGCTCCTGCACTGGATCTCCGACTCCCTGCATAATGCCGCATGTTCGAAAGGCACGGCTGCCGCGCACTTCCCCATTCGCCGCCTGAACAAAGACCAGTACACCGCCACGATTCGCGAACTGCTCGACGTGCACGTGGATGTCGGGCACGATCTGCCTCAGGACGGAGCTGGCGGTCAGGGCTTCGACAATGCGGCGGAGGTGCTGTTTCTTTCGCCCGTGCTCGCCGAGAAATACATGGATGCGACGAAGAATTCCCTGGAATTCGCCATGAAGGATTCCCGGGCCCGCAAGCGGATCGGCATTATCGAACCGGCGGGGGCGAAGGCCGACTCGAAGGCAGCGCACGATCTGCTTGAAGGCTTTCTGCCCCGCGCCTGGCGACGGCCGGTCAGCGAGCAGGAGATGGCGCCGTTTCTCGCGCTGTTCCGACAGGCTCGCAAACAGCGGCAGACTTACGATCAGTCCATCGCTTATATGCTTCGCGGCGTTCTCATGTCGCCGCAGTTTTTATTTCGCGCTGAAGGCGAGCCGATGAGCCGGGATTATGCCCTGGCTTCGCGGCTTTCTTATTTTCTTTGGGACAGCATGCCGGACGAGATGCTGTTCGATCTGGCGGGAACGGGCAGGCTGCATGAGCCCGCGGTGCTCGACGAAGAAGTGGGCCGGATGCTCCGCAGCCCCAAAGCGGAGGCTTTCATTGAAAGCTTCGTGACTCAATGGCTGGGTACCCGCGAACTGGGCCACGAATTCGTTCCGGATGCGAAGCTTTTCCCCGAATACGCTCAAAGCATCGAACTGCAGGGCGACGTCCGTTTTCAGCCCATCGTTTTCTTCCATACGCTGCTGGCGAACGATTTGCCACTCACTGATCTGATCGACTCCAACTGGACGATCGCGACGCGCACGCTAGGCAAAGTCTACTTCCCGGAAATCAAGGTACGGAAAGAAAACTCGGAGCAGCCGCATAAGATCGATCTGCCGCCCGGAAGCAACCGCGGCGGGCTGCTCGGCATGCCGGCCGTGCTTGCAGTTTCGTCCTATCCTTACCGCACGAGTCCGGTGCTGCGGGGCAAGTGGGTGCTGGATACACTGCTCGGAACCCCGCCTCTCCCGCCGCCGCCGAACGTGCCCGCGCTTGAAGAGCACAAGGGCGCGGCGCCGAAAACCATGCGCGAGCGCCTGTCACAGCACCGGGCAAACCCGGTTTGCGCGAGCTGCCACAGCCGTATCGATCCCATCGGTTTCGCGCTCGAGAATTATGACGCGATCGGCCGCTGGCGCACCGAGGATGCGGGCAAGCCCATCGATGCCGTCGGTGAACTGCCCGATGGTACGAAATTCAACGGCCCCGAGGAATTGAAGAAGGTTCTGATGGCGAAGAAGGATCTTGTCATCCGGAACCTGACGACCCGCATGCTGGGTTATGCGCTGGGCCGCGGCCTCACGCGGCAGGACACGTGCGCAGTGGACGCCATTATCGACCAGCTTGCCGCGAACGGCTACCGCGCGCAGACGCTGATTCGCGCCATTGTCAACAGCCCCGCGTTCAACCAGGAAAGTTCCGGGTCCGGCCCCCTCCCGGATGGCAGGGGCGAAACATCGTCGGCGAATACTAAACTGGAGCCAGCGGTTGCTTCCGCGGCTCAGACGTCCGTGGCCCGGAGCGGAGAGGCGAGCAGGCATGAATAAGTTGAAATTCCCGATCTCACGCAGAACGCTCCTTCGGGGCGCCGGGGTGAGTCTGGCGCTGCCGTGGCTCGAGGCAATGGCGCCGCCTTCGCTCTCGGCCGCGACAAAAGCGCAATCCCCGCGCCGGATGGCGGTGCTCTACATGCCGAATGGCGTAAACGTGCACCACTGGGCGCCGGAGGGAACGGGCACGGATTTCAAACTTTCATCCACACTCGAGCCGCTGAGCGATCTGAAAGACCAGATTGTAGTCGTGCAGAACCTGTGGAATTCGGCGACGAAAGATGGCGACGGCCATTACGTTAAAGAAGCCGCGATTATCACCTCCACCCGCATTGAAAAAACGCTCGGCGAAGATCTGAACATCCACGGCACGTCAATGGATCAGGTGGCCGCGCAAAAAGTGGGCGGTGAGACGCCAATCCCTTCGCTTGAACTCGGCATTTCCCCGGAAGCGACCGGCGTGGACGTGAACGTAGGCTACACGCGGGTCTATGGCTGCCACATTTCGTGGGCCGGACCCACCACCCCGCTCGCGCGTGAGATCAATCCGCGGTCTGTTTATGAACGCTTGTTCCGCGCGGCCGATCCTCACCCGGGAAATGCGGCGAAGCAGGATACGGCGCTGCTCGACCAGGTGCTCGGGGATGCGCGTGAATTCCGTTCGCAACTGGGAAGCGGAGATAAAAGGCGACTCGATGAGTACATGTCGATCGTGCGTTCGCTCGAAGAGCGGACAGCCCGGATCAACGCGCCCGGCAAGCATCGGTGGAAGCCGCGCGTTCCGCTGAATTCCGTCGCAGCGCCCAGCGATCAGCCCGCGAATTACGGGGAACATGTAAAGCTGATGCTCGATATGATGGCGCTCGCGTTCCGCAGCGATTCCACGCGCATCTGCACGTTCATGTTCGGCAACGCGGTGAGCAACGTCAGCTTCCGATTCGTGGATGGGATTACGGGTTCGCACCACGACATGTCGCACCACTCGAACGATCCGGAGAAGCTGCGGCAGTATCAGTTGATCAACAAGTGGTTCGTCGCGCAATACGCTTATCTGCTGCGGCAACTGCGTGATGCAAAGGAAGGCGAATCGAGCGTGCTCGATAACTCAGTCATCGTGTTCGCCTCGGCCCTGAGCGATGGCAACAGCCACAATCCGCACAAGCTGCCGATCGTTCTTGCCGGTAAAGCGGGCGGGCGGATCAACACTGGCCAGAATCTCGTGTTCCCGGACGATACGCCGGCTGCGAATCTCTGGATGGCGACGCTGAATGCGTTCGGCACGCCGGTGGAACGCTTCGCCGACAGCACGGGCGTGCTTCCCGGCATCCTGGCTACTACTTAAACTTTACGGCCAGTTGAATTCGGCCCAGACGATCGTGTGGTCTGAAGCTGCGGGAGCTTTGCGCGGCTCCATATCCACTTCGCATTGCGTACAACGCGCCGCGAGCGGCTCGGTTGCGAGTATATGGTCGATGCGCCAGCCCCAGTTGTTCTCGAGCGCGTTGCGGAAGTAATCCCAGTAGGTGTACTGAAGACGATCCGGGTGCAGTTTCCGAAACACGTCCACAAAACCCCACGATAGAGCTTCCTTGAACGCATTCCGCGCGTCGATGTGGAAATCGACGTCGTTCACGCGGCGATCGGGATGATAAACGTCAATTGGCTCCGGCGCGACATTGGTGTCCCCAAGCCAGATGGCCGGCTTTGCAGGATCCTTGATCTGCATATCGAAGTACTCACGCACGCGCCGGAACCATTCGAGCTTAAACGTGTATTTGTCGGAGTTGATCTTGTAGCCCTGTGGAACGTAGGTGTTGACGATCGTTATGCCGTTGACTACCGTGAGCAGAATTCGGTCATCTTCGATATCGGGACCGCCGTGCAGCCCGTGAACGATGCGTTCGGGCGTGTCCCGGGTTAGTGTGGCGACTCCGTTGAATCCGCTGATGCCACGATAAGTGGCCTTGTAGCCCGCAGTGTGGATTGCGAGTTCGGGGAAGTCCTTATCCTGAACCTTGGTTTCCTGAAGGCAGAGAACGTCAGGCTGATGGCGCTCAAGCCAGTCGAGCAGAATCGGAAGGCGCTTCCGGATGGAATTAACGTTCCAGGTTGCGATTTTCAAGGCGGCGCGTTTTCAGTTCACGAGGCCGGAGGTGGGTTGTTCCGACGCTTCCGCTTCGGCATCGGCCAGGCGC
>Ga0157369_10006653_pt1 | contig 13356 bp, 16 predicted proteins | sample C25metaG_FD_113461 | JGI IMG/M metagenome (GOLD analysis project Ga0157369, IMG submission 113461) | Corn rhizosphere microbial communities from Kellogg Biological Station, Michigan, USA - C2-5 metaG | ecosystem: Host-associated > Plants > Roots > Rhizosphere > Soil | place: USA: Michigan...
CGGACCAGGCCGAGCGCATCTGGAACACCATTCTAGAAGACGCCCGCGTCAAGCCGGTCGGCCTGGGCGCCCGCGACAGCCTGCGTCTGGAAGCCGGTCTGCCGCTGCACGGCCACGACATCGACCCGACCACCTCGCCGGTCGAAGGCGCCCTGACCTTCGCCCTGTCCAAGTCGAGGAAAGAACGCGCCGACTTCGCCGGCGCCGAGCGCATCCTGAAGGAACTGTCCGACAGCCCCTCTCGCGTTCGCGTCGGTCTGATCGTCAAGGAAGGCGCCCCGGCTCGTGAAGGCGCCGAGATCGCCGACGCCGACGGCGCCGTGATCGGCAAGGTCACCTCGGGCGGCCCCTCCCCCACCTTGGGCAGGAACATCGCCATGGGCTACGTCCCGCCGGCTTATGCCGCCCTGGGCACGGAACTGAAGGTCATCGTGCGCGGCAAGACCGCCGCCGCCGAAGTCGTCGCCATGCCCTTCGTGGCTCAACGCTATTACCGCAAACCCAAAGCCTGAGAGATCAGACCATGAAGTTCACCAAGGATCACGAGTGGGTCAGCCTAGACGGCGACATCGCCACCGTCGGCATCTCCAAACACGCCGCCGACGCCCTGGGCGACGTGGTGTTCGTCGAAGTGCCTGAAGTCGGCAAGACCGTCTCGAAGGGCGACAGCTTCGCCGTGGTCGAAAGCGTCAAGGCGGCGTCGGACGTCTACGCCCCCGTCTCGGGCGAAGTGGTCGAGGCCAACGACGCCCTGTCGACCGCCCCGGAAACCGTCAACTCAGGCGCAGAGGCCGATGGCTGGTTCGCCAAGATCAAGGTTTCGGACGCCTCGCAACTGGACGCCCTGATGGACCAGTCCGCCTACGACGATTTCCTCGCCACCCTCTAAGCCCCATCGGACCCTCTGATTAAAAGTCAGAGGGTCTTCGGCCTTTCATGGCCCAGGACACGACCATGCGTTACCTCCCCCTGACGCCCGACGACCGCACGGCGATGCTCGCCGCCATCGGCGCCAAATCCATCGACGATCTGTTCGTGGACGTGCCCCAGGCCGCCCGTCTGGACGGCCCCGTCGATCTGCCGCGCGTCGCGGGCGAGTTGGAGGTCGAGCGCGCCCTGTCCGCCATGGCGGCCAAGAACGCCACGGCAGGCGCCGTGCCCTTCTTCTGCGGCGCAGGGGCCTACAAGCACCACGTCCCGGCGACGGTGGATCACGTGATCCAGCGCTCGGAGTTCCTGACCAGCTACACCCCCTACCAGCCGGAAATCGCGCAGGGGACGCTGCAGTACCTGTACGAGTTCCAGACCCAGGTCGCGAACCTGACCGGCATGCCTGTCGCCAACGCCAGCCTGTATGACGGTTCGACCGCCATGGCCGAGGGCGTGCTGATGGCGACCCGCGTGACCCGGCGCAACAAGGCGGTGATCTCGGGCGGCGTTCACCCCCACTACATCAAGGCGACCGAGACCGTCGTCCACGCCGTCGGCGTCGAGACCCTGGCCCTGCCCGCCGCTGTCGACGCCGAAGCCGCCGTCATCGACCAGATCGGTCCCGACACCGCCTGCGTCGTCGTTCAGACCCCGAACGTCTTCGGCACGGCGACAGACGTCACCAAGATCGCCGAGGCCGCCCACGCCGCCGGCGCCCTGCTGATCGTCGTGGTGACGGAGGCCGTGTCGATGGGCCTGCTGAAGTCGCCCGGCGAAATGGGCGCCGACATCGTCGCAGCCGAAGGCCAGTCGATCGGCAACGCCCTGAACTTCGGCGGCCCCTATGTCGGCCTGTTCGCCACGCGCGAGAAGCTGATCCGCCAGATGCCCGGCCGCCTGACCGGCGAGACCGTGGACGCCGACGGCGAGCGCGGCTTCGTCCTGACCCTGTCGACGCGCGAGCAGCACATCCGCCGCGACAAGGCGACCTCGAACATCTGCACCAACTCGGGCCTGTGCACCCTGGCCTTCACCATCCACATGAGCCTGCTGGGCGAGACGGGCCTGCGCAAACTGGCCCTGCTGAACCACGAAAAGGCCGTCGCGACGCGCAACGCCCTGGCCGCCATTCCAGGCGTCGAAATCCTGACCGACCGCTTCTTCAACGAGTTCGCGGTGCGCCTGCCCAAGAACGCGGCCGAAGTCGTGGACACCCTTGCCGGCCATCACATTCTGGCGGGCGTGCCCTACAGCCGTTTGGCGCCGGAAGCCGGTATGGACGACGTCCTGCTGGTCGCTGCGACCGAGACGACCCTGGATGCCGACATCCAGATCCTCGCCAAGTCGCTCTCCAAAGTCCTCGGCGCGTAAGGGATACTGACCATGAGCACCATGAACACCGTCGGCCGCCCAACCGCCCCGAACCAGGTTCAGACCAAGCCCGCCACCCTGACCGGCGGCCGCGGCCTGTTGCAGAACGAGGCCCTGATCTTCGAGGGCGACGGCTGGGGCAAGACCGGCGTCGATCTGCCGGAACCCAAGACGGACGGCTCAGACCTGGGCGATCTGGTCCGCAAGGATCCGATCGGTCTGCCCGGCCTGTCCGAGCCGGAAGCCATGCGCCACTATGTGCGCCTGAGCCAAAAGAACCACGCCATCGACTTGGCCATCTATCCGCTGGGGTCGTGCACGATGAAGCACAACCCGCGTCTGAACGAGAAGATGGCGCGCCTGCCGGGCTTTTCCGACATTCACCCGCTGCAGCCGATCTCGACGGTGCAAGGCGCGCTGGAGCTGATGGACACCTTGGCCCACTGGCTGAAGACCCTGACCGGCATGCCCGCCGTCGCCCTGTCGCCCAAGGCCGGCGCCCACGGCGAACTGTGCGGCCTGATGGCGATCCGCGCCGCGCACGAGGCCTCGGGCCAGCATGAGAAGCGCCGCAAGGTTCTGGTGCCCACCAGCGCCCACGGCACCAACCCGGCCACCGCCGCCTTCGTCGGCTATTCGGTGGTCGAAGTCGCCCAGACCGAGGACGGCCGCGTGGATGTCGCCGATCTGGCCGCCAAGCTGGGCGACGACGTCGCCGCCATCATGGTGACCAACCCCAACACCTGCGGCCTGTTCGAGCGCGACATCCTGGAGATCAGCCGCCTGACGCACGCGGCGGGCGCCTATTTCTATTGCGACGGCGCCAACTTCAACGCCATCGTCGGCCGGGTTCGTCCCGGCGACCTCGGCGTGGACGCCATGCACATCAACCTGCACAAGACCTTTTCGACGCCCCACGGCGGCGGCGGTCCGGGCGCGGGTCCGGTGGTGCTGTCCGAGGCCCTGGCGCCCTTCGCTCCGGCGCCCTGGGTCGTGCATGACGACGGCGGCTATCGCCTGGTCGAGCGCGAGGAAGACGAGGCCGCGCAAGCCTTCGGCCGTCTGTGCGCCTTCCAGGGCCAGATGGGCATGTATGTCCGCGCGCTCAGCTACATGATGTCGCACGGCGCCGACGGCCTGCGTCAGGTGGCCGAGGATGCGGTGCTGAACGCCAACTACATCAAGGCTCGCCTGTCGGACCTGATGTCCGCCGCCTTCCCCGACGGCCCCTGCATGCACGAGGCCCTGTTCGACGACGAATGGCTGAAGGGCACGGACATCACCACGCTCGACTTCGCCAAGGCGATGATCGACGAGGGCTTCCACCCGATGACCATGTATTTCCCTCTGGTCGTCCACGGCGCCATGCTGATCGAGCCGACGGAAACCGAGTCCAAGGCCGAACTGGACCGCTTCATCGAGGCCATGCGCCTGCTGGCCCAGGCCGCGAAAGCGGGCGACGTGGACCGCTTCAAGGGCGCGCCCTTCCACGCCCCGATGCGTCGCCTGGACGAAACCCGCGCCGCCCGCTCGCCGGTTCTGCGTTGGTCGGCGCCGGAAGGGTCGAACCAGGCGGCGTAAGGCCAAAGACCATTGAGCCCGTCATCCTAGGGTCTGTCCTTAGGATGACGGCGGATAGGAAGAATGACGGGCTTTCGTAGCCCTAGACCTCTACCGCGCCGCCTGTCTCAACGCCGCGAAGGCCGCGCGGGCGAACGTCTCGGGCGGCGCGTCGGGATGGGCCAGCCAGGCGTCCAGGGACAGCTTCATGATGCTGACCGCCGTCCCGGCGACGACGCGGCAGGCCATGTCATCGGACGTCAGGCCCTTGCGCTCCGCCAGGGCCTCGGCCAGCAGCCGCTCGACCTGTTCGTATTTCGCCTGGTCGCCCGCCCGCAGCGAGGGTGTGCCATGGATCAGGACGGCCACCGCCTTGGCCTCTTCGGAGCGCGGTTGCCGGGCCAGATCGACCAGGGCGTTCTCCACCATGTCCAGCAGAGGTTCGTCCGCCGGACGGGCGGCGACAGCCTCCGCGACCATCCGGGGAAAACCCGCCTTGGCTGAAAAGACGATCTCCTCCTTGGAACCGAAATAGTTCAGCAGGGTTCGTCGCGACACATCCGCCGCCTGCGCCACGTCATCCAGGGTCGTCGCCTCGAACCCGTTGTCCAGAAACAGGCGCAGGCCCTCTGCCTGGATGCGGGCGTGCGTCTCCAGCCGCTTGCGCTCGCGCAGGCCTTGATCACTAGCGGGAATCTTTGCTTGCACTTCTTGCATATTTGCACCGGATGCAGATATGCAAGCCGGAACCTTCGAGACGACATGTTTCAGCGACAGGATAGCGAAATGACGACCTGGACCACAGACGATATTCCCGACCAGAACGGCAAACTGGCCATCGTCACAGGCGCGACCGGCGGTCTAGGCCTGGAAACCGCCCTGGCGCTGGCCGCAAAGGGCGCCGAGGTGGTGCTGGCGGCGCGCAATCCGACCAAGGGCGCCGAGGCCGAGCAGCTGATCCGCACAAGATATCCCCGCGCCAAGGTGCGGTTCGACCTGCTGGACCTGGGCGACCTGTCCTCCATCACCGCCTTCGCCGAGCGCCAGCTTGAGTTCGGACGGCCCATCGACATCCTGATCAACAACGCGGGCGTCATGGCCCTGCCGAAACGGCGGACCACGACCGACGGCTTCGAGATGCAGTTCGGCACCAACTATCTGTCGCATTTCGCCCTGACCGGACGGCTGTTGCCCCTGCTGGGCGCAACCCAATCCAGGCAGGAGGGAGCGCGCGTCGTGCAACTGTCCAGTATCGCCCACAGGGGCGGGCGCATCCGCCTCGAGGACCTGAACTACGCCGACGGCTATCGCCCCTTCCCGGTCTATCAGCAGTCCAAACTGGCCATGCTGATGTTCGCCATAGAACTGCAGCGCCGCAGCGACGCCCAGGACTGGGGCCTGACCAGCGTCGCGGCCCACCCCGGCGTCGCCCGCACCGACCTGGTCGCCAATGGCCAGGGCGAGGGCGGCGGCGTGACCGGCTGGGCCACCGGCCTTCTCATCCGTCTGTTCGCCCAGTCCAGCGAGGCCGGCGCCCTGCCCAGCCTCATGGCCGCAACGCTGCCCTCGGCCGCGCCTGGCGGCTACTACGGTCCTCAGGGCTTCCAAGAGCTGGCCGGATCGCCCGGCCCAGCCGGGATCGCGCCCCAAGCCCAGGACGCCGAGGTCGCACGCCGGCTGCGGGCCGAATCCGAGCGTCTGACCGGCGTCCGCTACGGCTGATCCGTGTCGCGCCGGCCACAGCCGGCGAACGACTGCGGTTCATGACCAAAGCTTCATTCGCTGGACATCGATCCGCCATCGACGCTGGGCCTTAAGCGGTTTGTGGCAAGGTCGTCACGGTCGCCTTTTCCTTTCCCGACGAGGGATCGCGCGACCGAGGCGACCGTTGTCATGACGACCTCCCCTCCCCATCTGGCGTATTCGTGACCTCCCTCTCCGTTCTCCTCGCACGGCCTTCCAAACCCCGCAGCCGCACGCTGCGCGTGATGAAACGCTGGGTGTTGATGATCGGCGGCCTGTTCGTGGTGCTGTTGGGCATTCTGATCGCGCCCCTGCCCGGCCCTGGCGGCATCCCCGTCATCGCGGTGGGCCTGATGCTGATCCTGAAGAGCTCGTTCTGGGCCAAGCGTCAGTTCATTCGCGCCCAGTACGCCCGACCCAAATGGGTCTATCCCTTCCGTCGCCTGATGCGGAAGAAGCCCGAGTTCGCGCCGGTCTTCTGGCAGCAGGCTTTGCGGGCCGAAAAGGTGGTGACCAGGCGGTCCGGTCGTCGCCTGTCGCGCGCCCGCAAGCAGGTTCGGCGCTATTTCCGCAAGCTGTTCCGCTAGTTGGCCGATATTGTTGCGGTTGCGTTGCTGCAACCGCTAACCACGGCAACGTGAACGCAGACCTCCCCAGTCAGGCGTATCCTATCTGCGCGTTATCAGAGAACCACTCATGCGTTGGGAGGCGCAAAGGTCATGATGTCACGCGTACAAAAAGGTCTGATCGCCGGAGCTGCGGCGACCGTGGCCGTCTCACTGCTCGAAATACCCAATCTGTTCCTGAACTGGTTCGATCCCTTCCAGGGGGTCCTCGCCAGCATGATCGGCATGCCCGGCAATCTGGCCGTCGGCTGGGTCGTCCATGTCATCAGCGGCGTCTTCATTCTGGGGCCGCTGTTCGCCATCCTGTGTCCCCGCTTGCCGACGGACACGCCCGAGACGAAGGGCATCGTCTTCGCCGTCGGCGCCTGGATCCTCATGATGGCCGCCATCGTGATGTTCGGGAACTACCGTACCTTCACGGCGGGCGCGGGCTTCGGCACCTTCGCCTGGCTGCTGATCACCCACGCGGTCTTCGGCATCGTGCTGGGCAATGTCTATGCCCGACTAGTGGCGCGCGACAAGCGGATGGGCGCGACCATCATCGGCGGCGCCCACGCCCACTGATCACGGCTTGATCGCCCAAGAAAAAGGCCCCCGACGGCGACGTCGGGGGCCTTGTTTCACTCAGGATCGGCGCGGATCAGTTCAGACGATCGCCGATCTGGGCGATGGCGCTGTCCAGCAGCGGATCCTTGGCGCCGCTGGCGAGGCGTGCGGCCAGAACCTGTTCCGCCGACTTGGCGGCCAGATCGGCGGCGGCGGCCTTCACCTCGGCAGAGGCCTGGGCTTCGGCTTGGGCGATGCGGGTTTCGGCCATCTTCTGACGACGGGCCAGGGTCTCTTCCAGCTTGGCCTTGGTCTCGACTTCCAGACGGCGGGCGTCGGCTTCGGCCTGAGCCATCATCTCGGCGGCTTGAGCCTCGGCCTCGGCCTTCTCCTTGCGGATCTGGGCCAGCAGGGCCTCGGCTTCGGCGCGCAGGCGCGCGGCCTCGTCCAGGTCGGCCTGGATCTTGACGGCCTTGGCGTCCAGCGCCTTGCCGGCCATCTTGGGCACGCCGGCGGCGATCAGGATGCCGAAGAAGATGATCAGGCCGATGCCGACCCACAGCTCCGGGTTGGACAGGCTGTAGAAGTGTCCGAATTCGAGGAAGGCGGGCATATCAGGCAACTCCCTTGAGTTCGGCAGCGCTCGGTGCCTTACCGGTCAGGCGCTCGACCATGGCGGTTGCTGCGTCGTGGGCAATCGTGGTGACGTTGGCCATTGCGGCGTCACGTGTCCTACCGATGGAAGCTTCGGCCTCGGCGATGCGGGCATTCACGACGGCTTCTTCAGCGGCTTGACGGGCGTTAGCCTCTTCAGTCACACGCGCCTTGGCGGCGTCGGCCGTGGCGCGAGCGTCAGCACGGGCCTTGGCCACCTCGGCCTGAGCGACTGCTGCTTGCTCAGCGGCTTCAGCCTGAACTTGGCGGGCTGTCGCAACAGCTGTGGAAATCGTGTCGGCGCGCTCGTCCATCACCTTACGCATACGCGGGGCGAATATCTTGGCGACCAAGAGGTAAAGGACGAAGAACAGCACCAGCAGATAGGCGATCTGCCCGACCCAATGCTGGGTCTCGAACTGCGGCAAGCCTCCGGCTTCATGCTCGGAAACGGCATGGGCCGTGTTCTCGGGCATATGTCCGGTTTGAACCGCGACGTCGGCGGCTTCTTCCACCGAAAGGACCGGCGGCGATGCTGAGGAGTGGGCGGCCATGTTCATCCGTCGTGAAAACAGTCGCGGCGGCGCGGACCGTCAGGCCGCGCCGCCGCCAATAGCAGTATCAGGCGATCAGCCCAACCAGGCCAGAATGCCCAGAACGAAGGACAGGATGCCCAGGGCTTCGACCAGAGCGGCGCCGACAAACAGGTTGCCGACTTGGCCGGCGGCGGCCGACGGGTTGCGCAGAGCGCCAGCCAGGAAGTTGCCGAAGATGTTGCCCACGCCAATGGCCGAGCCGAGCATGCCGAGCGTAGCCAGGCCGATACCGAAGTATTTGAAGGATTCAGCTTCCATGATAATTTCCTATTTCGTGTTTAGGTTGGTTGGTTTCTCAGGACTGGGTCGCGGTCTTAGTGGCCATGACCCAGGTTGACCACATCGTTGAGATAGATGCTGGCCAGAACGGCGAAAACGAAGGCCTGAAGGAAGGCCACGAGGAACTCCAGAGCCGTCAGCCCGACCACCATGCCGAGCGAAAGAGCTGCGACGGGCAAGCCCAGCAGCCCCAAACCACCGGCGGCGGCGAGGCCGCCCATCGACACGACAAAGCCGGCGAAGATTTTCAACGCGATGTGGCCGCCCAGCATGTTGCCGAACAGACGAAGGGCGAGGGTGATCGGGCGCAGCAGGAACGAGACGAACTCGATCGGCACGACCAAGAACATGACCGCCAGCGGAATGCCCGAAGGCGCGAAAAGCTTGAAGAAGCCCAGACCATGTTTGGCGAAGCCGATGCCGATGACCAGCAGTATAGTGATCAGGGCGAAGGTCGCGGTGACCGCCAGTTGGGACGTCGCCGTAAAGGTCAGGAACAGACCCAAGAGGTTCATGCCCAGGACCAGCATGAAAATGGTCAGAATGAACGGGAAATACTTGCGGCCTTCATGACCGATGATCGAGTCGGTGACGCCGTCGATCAAACCGAACAGTTGCTCTCCCGTCGCCTGCAACCGACCGGGAACGACCTTCGCGTTTGAGGTGACCAAGGTCAGGAAGGCGACGACCAGAACGAAGGCGATCGTCATCGCCATGTGCGAATTGGTGAAGGCAAGGCTGGTTTCACCCACGAACGGCAGGTTGACCGTACCGAAGTCCAGGCCCTGAATGGGCGTGACTTTAAACTGATGAATCGGATCGGCCATGGGCCTTATCGGTCCTCGTCTTCGTCGGCTTCCTCGAACGGGATAGGCTTCGCCTCGACCCCCGCCGCCTTCGCCTGCGCCATCAGCCGGTTAGCCGTGCGACGCGCCATGTAAATCGATAGTGCGAAACCCAAAAGGATTCCGCCGATGATGCCCCACGGGGTGGTTCCAAGGAACCGATCCGCAAGAAAACCCAAACCTAGCCCCACCAGAACGCCACCGATCAGATCGGCGATGATCTTGTAGGCCTCACTGGTCACCTTCTGGGCGGCCAGATGCGCATGCTCCTGCTGAGCGGTGCGCGTCTCCAGAGAGGATGCGCTTTCGGTAAGGCGTTTGATCGCCTCTTCGCGCGATTCCGTCATTGGGGACATGCCTGAAATGATCAGCGCCGAACGATGTCCGGACGGGTCTGAATTCGGCGCGGAAACTAATCGTGAGCGGCCTACAGGTCAAGGCGTCGTGATCGTGCTCTAAACCGGTGTAGAGGTTCGACTTTCGTCGCCTGCCGGCAAGCCGTGACGATGCGCCGCTGTTCCCGGCGACAGAATCCCGGCCGTCGCGACACGGGTCCGATGGCGATCAGCGCCGCAAACGACTAGGTTCACGGCCATGAATGCGCATGTTTCTCCCCCCAACGCTCCGCTTCGCCCGATTTCGGTGCGGTTGGCGACGCCGCGCGGCTTTTGCGCCGGGGTGGACCGGGCGATCCAGATCGTCGAGCGCGCCATCGAGAAGTTCGGCGCCCCCGTCTATGTTCGCCACGAGATCGTCCACAATCGCCATGTGGTCGAACGGCTGAAGGCCATGGGCGCGGTCTTCGTCAAGGAACTGGACGAATGCCCCGACGACCGGCCGGTCGTCTTCTCGGCCCACGGCGTGCCGAAATCGGTGCCCGCGACCGCCCGTGCGCGCGAGCTGGTGTTCCTGGACGCCACCTGCCCCCTGGTGTCCAAGGTCCATGTCGAGGCCGAGCGCCACCACGCCGCGGGCAAGCACATCATCCTGATCGGCCATGCGGGCCACCCCGAGGTGATCGGCACCCTGGGCCAGTTGCCGCAAGGCGCCATCAGCCTGGTCGAGACCGAAGCCGACGCCGAATCGTTCGAACGCCCCGGCGACGCCCCCTTGGCCTATGCGACCCAGACCACCCTGTCGGTCGACGACACGGCGGGCATCCTGAAGGTGCTGAAGCGCCGCTTCCCCGAACTGCCCGATCCGCACAAGGAAGACATCTGCTACGCCACCACCAATCGCCAGGACGCCGTCAAGGCCCTGGGCGAGGGCTGCGACCTGGTGCTGGTGGTAGGGTCCAAGAACTCGTCCAATTCGGTGCGGCTGGTCGAGGTCGCGATGCGCGCCGGCGCGCAGGCCGCCTATCTGGTGGACGATGCGTCTCAGGTGGACTGGACCTGGTTCGACGGGGTGAACACCGTCGGCGTCACCGCCGGCGCCTCGGCCCCCGAACCGCTGATCGAGGCCCTGATCGACGCCATCCGCGCGCGCTTCGACGCGACCGTCACCGAGGACGGCGGCGCCCGCGAGACCGTCACCTTCAAACTGCCGCGCCTGCTGACGGCCTAGGCGACCGCCTTCAACGGCAAGACGACGCGGAAGGTGCTGCCGGCGCCGGGCGCGGTGACGATCTCGATCTTGCCGCCCATCAGGGCCGCCAGACCGTGCGCCGCCGTCAAGCCCAGTCCCAGCCCCTCGGCCGTGCGCGTCGCGCTTTCATCGCCCTGGGTGAAGGCCTCGAACAGACGCGCCGCCTCTGCCGGCTCCATGCCCGGCCCCGTATCCTCGACCTCCAACGCCAGGCCCTCGCCCCCTATGGCGCGCAGGATCACGCCGCCAGCCCGGGTGAACCGCACCGCATTGTCCGTCAGCGCCGCCATCAGCTTTTCGATATGCACCGGGTCGCCCAGCCACTCGCCTTCGGCCGCCTCGACCGAAATCTTCAGCCCCTTGGCCTCGGCCGCGCCCCGGAAGTCGTTGGCGACCCGCTGCAGCAGGTTGTCGGGCCGGAAGGGCCGTGTCTCCAGCGCCACCGCCCCGTCGCGCAGACGCACGACATCCAGCAACTCCTCGACCAACCTCAGTTGCTGACGCCCCGACGCCTTCAGGATTTCCAGCCTATCGCGCTGCTGCGGCGTGACCAGATCCTTCCCGATGATCTCGGCCATGCCGAGAACGCCGTTCAAAGGCGTGCGAAGTTCATGACTGATGTTGGAGAGAAACCGGGACTTGGCGATGTTGGCGGCCTCCGCACGCTCCAGTGCGGACGACAGCGCGATTTGCGACGCCCGCAGACGGCGCACATCGTCAGCCGTATTCCATAGCAGAGACGCAGTGCCGATGATCAGAACGATGAACAGCAGCAGCAAAAGCGGACCGGCCGTAGTCAGGATTTGATAGCCGGGCCTTTCAGGCGACCAGATGACCCGTCCAAGCAGTGCGCCTTCACGGTCTCGAACATCCACACCGATCATGCCGGAAGGCGGCGAGGCCTGGCCTGGCTGGAAATGGACGTCGTCGAGCGCCAGGCGACTTCTTAAAGGTTCGAGTTCGTCGCTGAATCTTCGATAGGAGTCGACAATGGGGTCCGCTGCGGGCGCCGGTCCATTGGGGAGATCCCGCACAATGGTCGATAGGCCCAAAACATAGATTTGCCCTTTGATATTCACGAAGGCGGAATCTAACAACACCGCCCCCTCCCCGCGCGTCGAGCGGTCTCTCTGGGACGCCCTGATCCTCATGGCCTCCACGAACGGCCGCGCCGCGACCGCGAACTCATCCATGCCCGTCGTGGGGACGGAAACGCCATTATGGCTGATCCGAACCAGTCGCCCATCCCCGCCATATCCCAGTGTGGCGACATGGCCGTACTGGTCGTGATAGTAGCCGCCGAGAAAACGGTCGAACCACACGGGGTCCGCCGTCGACATCCTCTCGACCGCCTCGTCCCATACCGATGCGGACTTGATGTCCTTGCCGATACTACTCCTGGCGCTTGCTAGCCGAAGCTGCACCAAGGCCTGTTCCTTTTCGGCCTGGTGGGCGTCGATACCATGGCTGACGACGACCAGAAGGCCGCATGTTCCGGTCGCGATCACCGCCATCAGGATCGCAGCGATCCTGAAGGTGGTCCCCGCCCGCCAACCTGTCTTTGACGCTACGCCACTCATAGGGTCAGACTAGTCAAGCTTGACTAAAACTGCGTGAACGTAACGCTGTGTCAGCGCGGCTCGCCGACGAAATCCTGGGCGAACTCGGGTGCCTCGTCGTCCAGCGGCAGCGTGCCGTCCTCGTCGTCCGCCTCGGAGGCGCGGCTGGGGTCTGGCACCTCGAATCCGACCGGCAGCGACAGGTCCAGCAAGCCCGCCGCCTTCATCTCCTGAACGCCCGGCAGATCGTACAGGGTCGCCAGGCCGAAATGCTCCAGGAACCGGTCGGTGGTCGCATAGGTGACGGGCCGCCCCGGCGTGCGCCGGCGCCCGCGCAGCCGCACGAACCCCATCTCCAGCAGGAGGTCCAGCGTGCCCTTGGAGATGCTGACGCCGCGCACGCTCTCGATCTCGGCGCGGGTGACCGGCTGGTGATAGGCGATGATGGCCAGGGTCTCCAGCGCGGCCTTGGACAGGCGGCGCGGCTCCTCGCGCTCCTGCGTCATCATGAAGGCCAGGTCCGGCGCGGTGCGGAAGCGCCAGCGGTCGGCGACGCACTCCAGCTCGACCCCCCGCCCCTCATAGCGGGCGCGCAGACCCGATATGGCGCGAGCGACGTTGCAGTTCTCGGGCAGGCGCGCTGCGATCTCGGCCGCCGTCAGCGGCCCGGCGGCGGCGAACAGCAGAGCCTCGACCCGCCGCTCGATCTCGGCCTCGTCGGGTTGGAACGACAGGTCGCTCACGGCGTCAGCTCCAGCGGCTGGCCCGGTCCGCGGCGTTTCAGGAACAGTTCGGCGAACGCCTGCGTCTGTCGGATGTCCATCGCCCCCTCCTTCACCAGCTCCAGACTGGCCGACAGGGTCGAGGCCGTAAAGCTGGCCTGGCTGGGGCCGTCCTCGTCCTCACGATGGGGCGCCACCTGTTCCAGCGGGGTCCAGTCGGCCAGTTTCGGCATGATCTCCCTCAGCTAGTCGCGGGCGGCCTCCAGCGGAAAGGCCTCGACCCGCTGGCCGGGCGCATAACGCCGCGCCTCTTCGCGGCGGCGCTGCACCACATAGGC
>Ga0157369_10006654_pt1 | contig 13355 bp, 6 predicted proteins | sample C25metaG_FD_113461 | JGI IMG/M metagenome (GOLD analysis project Ga0157369, IMG submission 113461) | Corn rhizosphere microbial communities from Kellogg Biological Station, Michigan, USA - C2-5 metaG | ecosystem: Host-associated > Plants > Roots > Rhizosphere > Soil | place: USA: Michigan...
TATCAACCATGTGGGCGGCGTCAGCGGATTATGGAAAGTGGCGGCGACGGCGAATGTATCTTCGATATCGATGGCGCCCCATGCGTGCGAGGGACCGATCGGCGGACTGGCGACGATTCACGTTGACGCGGCGATGCCGAACTTCGTCGTACAGGAAATCTGTGGGCTGGTGAAGCCGACATCGACAGACAAGATCTGGGAAGAGTGGTTCGGGTTTCCGGCGATGCGCATGGTGGACGGGCGGTTTCCGCTTGCCGAGAAGCCGGGCCTCGGCTTCGAGTTGTCCGAAGCCAGCCTCGCCAAATATCCGTTCGGCGGCACGCACCCGATGGCGCGCGTGTTTCACGAGGACGGTTCGGTGGCCGAGTGGTGAGCGATGTCAGGCAGGGAATCAGCGTTAGTCGGCAAACACATGAATAGACTTCTTCTCTTTTCGGCACTGCTGGCACTGCCCGCTTTCAACGCGCCCATGCAGGGCGCGGAGCGGATCAGGGTAATGCTTCTTGACGGCGAGAGCGGCGGCCCCTATCACGCGTGGAAATTAACTACTCCTGTTCTCAAAAAAGAGCTGGAGGAGACCAACCTGTTCCAGGTGGATGTTGTCACTGCGCCCGCGCCCGGCGGCGACTTCGGCGCCTTCAGCCCCGATTTCAGCAAATATCAGGTGCTGGTGATGAACTACGATGCCCCGGACGAGCGATGGCCGGATTCGCTGAAATCCGCATTTGAGTCCTATATGCGAGGTGGCGGCGGACTGGTGACGGTGCATGCCGCAGATAACGCTTTTGGCGGATGGCGCGCCTTTAATGAAATGATCGGCATCGGCGGGTGGCGTGGCCGTGACGAGAAATCGGGACCGCTCTGGTATATGAAAGACGGCAAACTGGTCTCGGATGACAAACCGGGCCGCGCAGGCAATCACGGGAACCGCGTGCCGTTTGCGATTACGATACGCGATGCGAATCATCCAATCACGAAAGGACTGCCGCGGGTGTGGATGCATCAGGGCGATGAGCTTTACAACAGTCTGCGCGGGCCGGGTAAAGAGATGACAGTGCTTGCAACCGCGTATTCCGATCCGGAAAATCACGGCACAGGCCGCGATGAGCCAATCCTGATGACGCTCCGATTTGGAAAGGGACGCATCTTTCATACGACTCTCGGCCACGACATCAATGCGCTGAGCTGTGCGGGCTTTATCGCCACTTTCCAGCGCGGAACCGAGTGGGCGGCCACGGGAAAGGTGACGCAGCCGGTTCCGTCGCTGTTTCCGAACGCCAATTCTGTTGTGTACCGGACCGATATAGCCGCGATGGACCCGAACTACAAATACGGTCTGAATGCGCTGAGTAGCCCGCCGGGTGGCACAGGGAGAGCGGCGCGGCCTGCATCCGCGGGCAGTCCGGCTCCGCAACATTAACGGGTACGAGTATTGACGGGAGGCGTCTTAACGATGACGCACCGGGGGCATGCCTTAGCCGCCCGCTCGCGGAGCGCTGCTGCTTCCGTTGTCTCGCCTTTTTGCTCAAGAAGGCGCGCAAGATTAAAGAGCGCGTCGAATTGCAGGCCGTCCGATTCAAGCGACAGCCGATAGTACCGAATCGCTTCATCAGGCCTGCCTGCCGCCTCCAGGAATCTCGCGATTTCGGCGTAAAGCGCCGGGTCGCCAGGACCTTCGATAGCCGCCTGCCGGAGCAGCGGCCATGCTTTCTGCAACCAATCGCCCCGATCGAGCCGGCGGCCTGCTTCCGCGTAAGCGAGGCCCAGATTACGCGCGCTGCTGCTCTCGCGAGATTGCTTGAAATACGGCTGCAGGTCCGCAACCGTCTGCTGGTGCGACTTGCTGGCGCGACGTGGAATGGAATGGTCCGTGAAGACTGTATGTCCGCCGTCGACAGGCCGCGACTTAGGCATGTGGCATCCAATGCAGTCGTCCTTTTTTGCCGATACGCGCGCTGACGGGCACTGGCTCGGTTCGTGGCAAGTCGCGCAGACGCGATCGTAATTGGTTGCCGCGGCTCCATGCGGGTCGTGACAGGTTCCGCACCACAAGCGTTCGCCTGCGGCTTGTTTGCAGCGACTGCGAGCGAGTGCTTCCGCATGACTGTTCACCCCAACGCTGCCGGTGGATGCGGCGGTAAACACTGCAACATAGTTGGCCAGCTCTTCGCCGGGCTGAAAATCACTTAGCTTCTGTCCGGCCAGCGGGAGCCGGGCCTCACCCGAAAGATGGCATTGCTCGCATACGGAATCACGCTTTGACCCTGCAAGCCGCGCGGGATTCACGATATTATCGGCGCGCGGATGCGCCACATGTTCCGCACCTTCTCCGTGGCAGCGTTCGCAGGTAATACCGTGAAGATGTGAGAGATCCTGGAATCGGTTGAGCGTCCCGCGGGCAGGACTCATTCCGCTCGAATGGCAGAAGAGGCATTCGGCAGTAACCGGCCGGTTCAGGTCTGGAGTCGAGTCATGCTCATAACCTGGAGCCATGCCCCACGCCCGGCGAAGCGCATAGTAGCCAACGGGGGCCTGGTAAAGATAACCATCTTCGACGAAGCCATAGCTTCGGCCCATGCGACGTGAGCCGATATAGAAATCGAGCGATTGCTGATGGCCCGGCCAGAAAAGCTTCAGCGCGCCGGCGTCACGGCGAATCTCGAAGCGAGTTCGTGAACTCTCGTTTACGAATTCACCCGCGGGTTCCGAGATGGGGTTCGTCAGGCCGCTCGACCGCGCCATGGGCGACCGGGCCCATCGCGCTGCAATCTGCGGGTGGCAATCTCCGCAAGCAGCGAGCGTTGCCACCAGCAGCAACATGCGAACGCCTTACCAGATCATCTTCATGCCGAACTGGATTAGCCGGGGTGAATTGCCCTGCGACGTGATTTTTCCGAAGGCGGCAGAAGACATGTCGCCAGTGGGCGCGCCGAAAACCACACGGTTGAACGGGTTCGACATTTCCACGCGAAACTGATTGGTTAATCGCTCACCGATCCGCGTGCTTTTGAAAACTCCGAAAGACTCGTTGATCAGCATTGGCTGGCGCACCGGCAGGTACACGGGGGCAGTGCCAAATGTCAACGCTGCGGGCTGGGCGAAAGCAGTGGGATTCAGGTAATAATCGCGATTCGGATCGAATCCACCGGAACCCATACTCGCGCGCAGCGGCTGCCCGGTAAGGTTCGGTCGCAAGCCTCCCGTAAACGCGAACGAATTGACGTTTACGGCCGTAACCTGAACCGGGTAGCCGCTGCCATAAGTCCCGAAGCCGGAAACCGACCAGCCTCCCAGGAGTTTGCGCATTACGCCCGCCTGCATTCCGCGTCCATAAGGAAGCGCGTAATTGAAACTCAGCGCAACGACATTCGGCTGGTCCGTGGGATAGAGAAACTTTTCGCGCTGATAATAGTTCTGACGAAGCGGGGATCCGGTTGTGAACTCAACGCCATCCGAGAGGAATTTCGATCTCGTGTAGGCGAAGGTAGCCGTCAGCCCGGCCGTGAGGCGCTGATCCGCCTTGAACTGGAACGAATTGTAAGTCGAGCTATCGTATGGCGCTGCGACGATCGACACGTTCTGATATTGCGGAAACGGACGCAGCGCCTGAGCGACTGTTGCGCGATTCCCGAACAAGTCGGAAAACCCCGCGAATGGAGCCTGAATGCCGGCCGCCTGGGCGAGGGGCGAATTGATATTCGATTGAAGAACCGCCTGACCGAGAGAAAAGTACGCGGGGCTTAGCTGGTTCACCTGCATACTTCCGTCGTAGATGTGAGTTCCTTTGTTTCCCACGAATGCGCCGCTTACCATGAGCGAGTTAGTGATCTGGCGCTCCACCGTCACGTTGTATTGCTGAGAATAAGGAATGAGGCCGCCCGACGCCGGATAGACAAGCTGCGCGTTCTGCCCATTCTGCACCGTAGGTGTGAGGTTCGGCGGATGAGTGAAACTCTGAGGGAACCCGCCATCCCAATAGAACGCCGGCGTCAGCCCATTATCCGGGCTACCGAAGCTCGGAGTGGCAGAAAATCCGTTTTGCGGCAGCCCGATCCCTTCACTGATATACGCGGAATAAAAGATTCCATAGCCACCACGAATCACAGTCTTCGGCGTGATCGAATACGCGAATCCGGCTCGAGGCCCGAAGTTCTTGTAATGCGTTTCCGTGAACTGATTCCGGCCGGTTCCGTTGTTGCCGAAAACTTCAGCGCCCAGGAGATTCCCGGCTCCCGGATTTGGCACGGACGGATCCATGTATGAGATCCGGCCCAGAGGATCGGACGCCGGGATCTGGATTTCATAGCGCAATCCGATATCGAACGTCAGCTTCGGAGTGAGCTTGTAAGTGTCATCGACGTACAGACCGATGTACTTATACCGGCCGCCCGGGAGGGACGACCGAAAATAGGAGGAGCCGTTGTCCACGGCGCCGAGCAGAAAGCTGGCGAACGCGTTGCCAGACCCCGTTACCCCGGGCAGTGCGGTTTCCAGTTGGCTGTAATTATAGGTTCCGCCGCCGTTGCCGAAGTTACGGTAGTTATCGCGGTGCGCCTGAATCTCCGCCCCGAACTTCATTGTGTGTTTCGATTTCACCCAGCTCACGTTATCGAGTACCGTGAGAGTGTTGAAATAATTATCGGATGCGATGTCGTCGCCGAATCGCGTGTAGCTCTGGGTGAACATCACTGTCGGGAAGAGATCAAATTGCGTGCCGGTCAGGCCGAGCTTGCCCCCGTTCGGTTGTACCCATCCCTGGTTGTAGCCCAAAGAAAAATTCGGATTCCGAAAACGTGAGAAGCCAAGACCCACGTGATTCAGCAGGTTCGGACTGATCGTCCAGTCGTAGTTGATACGAGAAACGATGGTAGTAACGTCCTGCAGGTTGTAATTCTCCACCGCTGTCGTATTGCCGACGGGAATCAGGCGCGAAGGTCCCGGACTCTTGATCGAAGGCCGGTCGGTCGAATTGTACATGCCGCTCAGGTGATGCTTTTCGGAAAAGGCATGGTCGATCTTGATGCCGTGCGTTCGCTGGTCGGAACGCGGGCTGCTCAGCGGCGCAACTGAGTTGTTTGCAAGGGCTGGCAATGTGGCTGCGGGCACAAACGGCAGAATCTTCGAAGTCACCTGGCTGAATGCGGATTTCGGGATCAGGTTTCCGGGAAACACGCTGCGCGTCGCCGCGCCGCTTGCACTGACTTGAGTCGAACGCGGATCATAAATTGGGCCGGTCCACTGGCTGAAGTCGCCATTCAGCATCTGAGCGGTGGGCACGGTGTTCAGGCCGGTGAGCTGTCCACCCCGGATATAAAACTGATCGTAGTCGACGAAAAAGAAGGTGCGGTTGCGTCCGTTATAGACTTTCGGAATCCATACCGGGCCTCCCAACGTAAATCCGAACTCATTCTGGTTACGGAAAGCCTTCGCCGGAGCGAAGAAGCCGCGCGCGTCGAAATGGTTGTTGTCCGCGAATTCGAAGGCGGTCCCGTGAAAATCGTTGGTGCCGCTTTTCATCGTGAAACTGGTGACTCCGCCGAGCGCGTGAGCATATTCCGCCGAATAGTTGTTCGTAATCAGCTTGTATTCTTCAATCGCATCCACGGATGGATTCACTTCCGCATCGTTCGATAGATCACCTCGCGATAAGGCGATTCCGTCAAAATAAACCTGGTCGGTAAAAGATCCGCTGCCGCCGATGTGCTTTTCCCAGGTCGAACCGGAAACTCCGGGCGCGAGAAAGATGAATGCCGAAGGGTCCCGAATGCCGCCGCCCAGCGTCAGAGGAAGATCGAGGAAGCGATTGGCCGTGATCACGGTTCCGACATCTGTCGATTCCGTCTGGATCATCGCCGCAAGCGCCTGTACCTCAACCGTTTGGGTCATTTCTCCTACCGTCAGGCGCACCTCCACCCGCGTCTGCTGATTCACTTCGACCTGGATGCCGTTTACATCGTATTTCTGAAATCCTTTCGCCTGCGCCGACAGCGTGTACCGGCCCACCGGCAAATTGAGAAATGAATAATTCCCCTGGGCGTCCGTAGCGGCGCTGTATGTCAGGTTCGTCGCTTCGTTGCGAATTGTCAGAGCGGAATTCGGCACGATCGCTCCGCTCGAATCCACAACGGCTCCGACTACAGATCCTCGGTCGGCCTGGGCAAAGGCCGCCGGAAGGAACGAAGCAAACAAAAGAAACCCCGCAATCCTCGTTTTCATTTACCACCTCCGCTGAGAGATAGTGGATTATAGTTGGGGGCATTATTCGAGGTCAAGAGCTTGCGGCTGGGCGGCTGGGCGTCGCATTATTCGGGATCGCTTGCGCTGCGCTGTGCCTCGCGCCATCAGCCAGCGAAAAAAATGCGCTCGAGTCATCGGGTATGGCTGCGTTCAGGAACCGTGATTTCGCCTCGGCTGAGCGAATTTTCCTGAGCCTCACGGCCGCTCAGCCGTCCGCGCACTCCTGGAAGCTGCTCGGTATGAGCTACGTGGCCGAGGAGAAGTATAAACTGGCGGTCCCTGCGTTGGAGCGCGCCTGTACTCTCGATAGCAAAGAGCCGATGGCCTGCTACTATCTGGGCCGCGCGCAGTTCACGTTGGTTCGTCTCGAACAGGCGTTGCGTTCGTTCCAATTTGCGCTCGAATCCCGGTCCGCGCCTCGAGGACGCGTCCTGCTCGGCATTGCGCTGGTTTACGAGGCTATGCTGAAGCCGGTTGACGCCGAAAACTTTTTTCATGACGCGATCCGCGCGGGAGAACGCGATGCCTTGCGCGACTACGGTCTGTTCCTTTTCAGGAGCGGTCGCGCAAGTGAAAGCTTGAGCGTCCTCGAAAAGGCCGGCGCAACCGCCGACCTTGCCCGTGTTCGGGAAGCGCTTCAACAAAGATCCTCGGCGGAGCCGGCGCAACCGGCGGCTCCTGTGCGCTTCCGCGACACCGCGCTGCCCATGATTGTGAAAAATGGCGCGACAGGTGAGCACCATCTGATTGAAACCATGATTGCGGGCGTGGCGGTCTTCGATTTCGATAACGACGGCTGGCCCGATATTTTCATCGCGAACGGCGCGCCCTTTCCGAACCTCGAAAAGGTCGATGCCAGTTATTCCAATCGGCTGTTTCGGAATAATCGTGACGGGACATTTACAGATGTCACCGTTAAAGCCGGACTTGCCGGCTCGGGATTCTCGATGGGGGCCGCTGCCGGCGACTTCGATAATGACGGCAACGTCGACCTGTTCGTCACCGGCGTTCGCTCCAATACCTTGTATCGGAACCGGGGCGACGGCACTTTCGAAGAAGTAACGAAGGCCGCAGGATTGGAATCCAACGGCAAATGGTCGGTGGCGGCTGGATGGTTCGATTTCGATAATGACGGCCTGCTGGACTTGTTTGTCGTGCGCTACGTTGACTGGGACGCGGGGAAAGAGCCGTTCTGCGGGGCGGCGGAGGATACGCTGTTTCACCGGCCCGGTTATCGCCAGTATTGCAATCCGGCTTTGTATGCGCCGCTCGCAAACGCGCTTTATCGCAATCTCGGAGGAGGGAAGTTTCGCGACGTCTCCGCCGAAACCGGAATCGCGGAACACCCCGGGAAAGGAATGGGCGTGGCTTTCGGCGATTTCGATAGCGACGGCCACCTCGACGTTTTCGTGGCGAATGACACGATGCCGAATTTCCTGTTTCATAACGAGGGCGGGCGGTTTCGCGATATCGCTCTGGATGCGGGCGTTGCCTATGGAGACGACGGCAAAGCGCTTTCTTCCATGGGCGCCGATTTTCGAGATTTCGACAACGATGGCCGCGAGGATCTTTTCATCACTGCGCTGTCGGATGAATCCTTCCCGTTATTTCGCAATCGAGACAATCACTTCGCCGATGCGGGCGACGCGATCGGCCTGAGCGCCAGGCCTTTTACCGGCTGGAGTACGGGCATGTTCGATTTCAATAATGACGGATGGAAAGATCTCTTTGTTGCAGCGGGGCACGTTATGGAAAACGCGGAGATGTCGTCCAGCCGGAAGTCCCGCCAACCTGATCTGATTTTTCTAAACCGTGGCGGCAGGAAATTCGACTTGCAGATGTTACCCGGCGAAGCTCTGCATCGCGGCGCGGCATTCGGTGATTTCGATCGCGATGGCCGGATCGACGCCGTAGTCACGCGGCTCAATGAACCGCCTCTTGTTCTTTGGAACCTGAATGAGAGCGGCAACTGGATCGAATTCCGGCTGATCGGCAGCAGGAGCAATCGCGACGGCATCGGCGCCGCCGTTCACATTACAGCCACCGCCGGTCAGCAGTGGAACCGGGTTACTACGTCCACCGGTTACGGCGCATCGAGCGATCGCATTGCGCATTTTGGATTGGGCGATGCAACGATCGTCAGCAATGTCGAAATCCGGTGGCCTTCAGGCAAGATTCAGAGGTTGTCCGCCGTGCCCGCGAATCAGATTCTCACGGTTCAGGAACCGTGAATCAGGCAAGCCGCGGCTGGTCCGCGGTTCGTTTCGCCCACTTGAACGCCGCGATCGAGTTCTTCCAGAAGTATTTTTCGGCCGCATCACGGCCTCTCGCCATCGTATAACCCTTCAGGATCTCGAGAGCCTCCTTGTTTCTTCCCGCGTACACTACGAAATCGTCACCGAAAATGTCCCAGATGAAATCGAGCATCGGCTTGTAAACGGCCGGCTCGAACCCAGCCTGCGGGTTCGCTTTTGGCAGACCGGAAACCTTCGCGAATGCGCGCCGCGTCCTGAGTTCTTTCAGAGTGTTGGTATAACTTTTCAGGACATGTGGGTCTTTGGGAAGCGGCAGCGCCTGCAGATGTCCGAGGACGATCCTTAAATCGGGCACTTTGTCGCTCAAACGCAGCGTAGCTTCCATCAGGTCCACTCGCGGGTTCGCTACTTCGAAAGTAAGGCCCGTTTGCGCGAACACCTTCATGTTCTCTATGAGTTCAGGCTTGTTGATTGCGGTGACAAGATCCTGGGTTTTCCAGACGTTGCCGTACCGGATTCCGAGAAAAAGTTTATTGCGATGGTATCTCTCCAGAAATTCCTGGAAATCGCATTTCGCCGGATCGATATTGCCGACTGTGCCTACAATCATCGGTACATTCTCGATCTGCATGAGCACCCAAAGGTTGTCTTCCACCCACGGGCTGCATTCCACCTCGATTCCGCCTGCGATTCCGAGAGGTTTTGCGGTGGCCGGGTAATCGCGCGCGAGGAAGGGCGGATTGTTCGGAGTGAATGGGTACGGCGCTCCCTGTGGTCTGGTCTGGTCGTACAAGTGGAAATGGCTGTCGATAATCGGAAACGAATTGTCCTCCGCCCGAACCAGGGTACTTCCAACCGCGGCGGCCGCAAGGAGTGTTCTGCGAGTCGTGTGCATTTTGGCGATCTTTCGTTTTAAAACTCGGTGTTCGTTTTGGATTCTACTTCAATCGCCGCCCTTTCTGGCTGCAGTAAATCGCTGCCCTGCCTGAGGTTAGGCCGCATGCCCTATCGGGGGTTGTGGCATTGACCCGGTTTTCCGCGCGTGATAGCATCCGAGGAGTTGCTATAGGTTCAACCAACCAGCGACGCGTAGTATCTTTCCTCCCGATTATGATGCGCAGCAAGTATTTTCGCCGCTTTCCGCCACAGATTCTGGCGATGCTTGCGATCGTGATACCTTTTGGCGCGCCACTCTCCAGCGCCGCTACGCCAGGAGCCGTCGCGAGCGGGCAGCGGCAGGCGCTGGTCAATAAATATTGCCTCACGTGTCATAACTCCAGGTCGAAATCCGGCGGCCTTATTCTCGAGAACGCGGCCGCGGATCAACCTTCGCTTCATGCAGATGTCTGGGAAAAAGTAATCCGCAAGCTCCAGGCGGGTGAGATGCCGCCGGCCGGAATGCCGCGTCCACCGCAGGAAGTCTCGAGGGCATTCATTGCTTCGCTTGTGCACGATCTTGACGCCGCCGCCCGAAATCACCCATACGCCGGGCGGCCCGTCGTCCGCCGGCTGAACCGTTTCGAATACGGGAATGCGATCCGCGACCTGTTGCACATCGAACTTCCTGTCTCGGATGAACTGCCTCCGGATGGCATCGCCGCCGGTTTCGATGACATCGGCGATGCGCTTTCCATGTCGCCGCTTCTGCTCGAGCAGTATTTAAAGGTTTCGCGCAGAGTCAGCCAGTTTGCGGCAGGCGTTGGCGAGCCGTCACCGGTGACGGAAAACTATCCGGCGCCCGAGGCGCAGTCAGGCTGGCTCGGTCCCGGCCTGCCTTTCGGCACGCGCGGAGGCATTCGCGTGCAGCATTATTTCCCATTTGACGGGGAATACAAGCTGCGCGCCTTCATCGGACGGGATAGTCTTCCGCACCCGGAAGGTATCCGCTTCTTCCAGACGCAGGTGAAGGTGACTGCCGGCGCTCATACGGTGGTTGTCACCTTCCCGGATGAGTTCGCCCAGCGCGAGGGCCCCGTCCCCAACGTGGCAGGCAAGGGCGGGCCGGCTCTGGGCGGGCCTCTGGACACGCGCGGCTCGGCGATTCACCCTACCATTGAATTTCGCCTCGATGCGCAACGCGTGAAGCTCTTCGACATCGGCGGCATCAGCGTTGGCGAAGCCGCTTTTGCCGGTCAACCCGGCCCCCCGACTCTCGATCGCGTCGAAATTTCCGGGCCTTATAACGCAACCGGAGTGACGGAGACGCCCAGCCGGAAGCGGATCTTTATCTGCAGACCAGCCGGCCAGGGTGATGAATCCGCCTGCGCTTCCAAAATTCTCACCGCCATCGTGCGGCGCGCGTATCGCAGGGATGTATCGGCCGAGGACGTGCAGCCGTTCCTGAAAACCTGGCGCGGAGAACGGCAGAAGCACAATTTCGATTTCGCTATCGCGTCTGCGCTTCGAGATGTACTGGTTGCGCCGGATTTCCTGTTCCGCCTGGAATTCGACCCGCGTGGAGCGGTCCCCGGAAGCGTTCAGCCGGTCTCAAACTGGGAACTTGCGTCGCGCCTGTCCTTTTTTATATGGGGCAGCATTCCCGATGACGAGCTGCTGGATGTTGCCGGAAAGGGAAGGTTGACCGAGCCGGCAGTTCTGGCGCGGGAAACCCGTCGCATGCTCGCCGATCCGCGGGCGACCGGAACTGTCGACGATTTCACCGAGCAGTGGCTCGGTCTTCGCGGCCTGAAGGATATCAAGCCCGATCCGAAAGCTTATCCGGATTTCGACGGGGCGCTCGCGGACGATTTCCGCGACGAGACTCGTCTTTTTCTGCGCAGTATTTTTCGTGAGAACCGGAGCGTTCTCGACCTGGTCGGGGCGAAGTATAGCTACCTCAATGAGCGGCTGGCTCGCGTTTACGGAATCTCGGGCGTCGCCGGACCCGGTTTCCGCCGGGTTGCCCTGGACACCCAGCCCGGCCGCGGAGGTCTGTTGGGGCAGGGGAGCATTCTGCTGCTGACCTCGCATACCACCAAAACGTCGCCCATCCTGCGCGGCAAGTGGATTCTGGATAATCTGCTGAACTCGCCGCCGCCGCCGCCGCCCGGGGTGCCACCGCTGGACGAAAGCGCCGTCAATGGGCAGAAGCTTACGACGAGGCAGCAGATCGAGCGGCACCGAAAAGATCCCGTGTGCGCATCCTGCCACTCGCGCATGGATCCGTTCGGATTCGCGCTGGAAAGTTTCGACGTGATCGGACGACAGCGTACGCATGACGAGGGCGGCCCAATTGACCCGTCGGGAACTTTGCCCAATGGCGATTCGTTCTCCGGACCGCAGGGCTTGAAGCAGTATCTTCTGGCTCACCCGGATCGTTTTGTGGACGGAGTGGTAGCGCGTCTGCTTACGTATGCGCTCGGGCGCGAACTGGATACGCGCGATCAGCCGACTGTACGTGAAATTAAGCGCGAAGCGGCGCCCGGTTACCGGGCACAGGATTTGATCCTCGCTATTGTGAAGAGTGCGCCATTCCGGATGCGGCAAATTCAGGAGCGGCAAACGAGCGCTGTGGATATGCCGGTAGTCGCGCGCAATCACCGTAATTAGGGGAATAATAAAAGGAGCGACCATGATTATCACCGGAAAGCACCTCCCACGGCGCACATTTCTGAAGGGCGCGGGTGTAAGTCTGGCGTTGCCTCTCCTTGACGCCATGGTCCCGGCGCTCAAGGCCGAGCGGCTTACTGCGGCGGCGCCCATTCGTCGCCTCGGATTCATCTACTACACGCTGGGCGTCAACGAAGAAAAGTGGAAGCCGAAAGGCGAGGGCGCTTCGTATCAGCTCAGCGAAGCGCTGATGCCGCTCGAGCCATTCCGTGAAAAATTCCTCGTCATCACCGGCCTTTCCTCGGACCCTGATCGAACCAAGGCCGGTTTTCACGATCGCGCTCTCACATCGTTTATGACGGGCGTTGAGATGACGCGCGGTTCCGTTCACGTCGGCGTGTCGGTCGATCAGCTTGCCGCGCAGGCGCTTGGGAAGGAAACCCAGTTCGCCTCACTCGAGTTCTCCACGGAGGAGAACGGAGCGCTGGGCGGCGTTTCTTATAAAACCGCAACCACCCCGTTGCCCTTCGAGCCGAATCCGCGGCGCGTTTTTGAACGCCTGTTCGGGGAAGGCGGCAAGATCGATCCCGCTGCTTCAGCCGAGCGTCAGGCTGCCGACCAGAGCAGCCTCGATATGGTTCTGGGCCGCATCGCTCAGTTGAAATCGCGCCTTGGCCCGAGCGATAGCCGGAAGCTCGATGAATATCTCCAGGCGATTCGCGATATCGAGCGCCGGATTCAGGTCGCAATGCAGAAGAAGCCGGTGGACCTGCCGGAAATGGCGCGCCCAGCCGGAGTTCCGGACTCCTGGCCGGAACACGTGAAGTTAATGTTCGACCTGCAGGCGATCGCTTTGCAGGCGGACCTTACGCGCGTCTGGACTTTTATGATGGCGCGGGAAGCGTCCTCGATGACTTTCCCTCATCTGGGCATCACGATGGGCCACCATGAAATCTCGCACCATAATTTTGAGCCGGATAAACTCGCGGCCCTTGCAAAGATCAACATCGATCAATCCAAACTGTTCGGGTACTTCCTTTCGAAGCTGGAATCCATAAAAGAAGGAAACTCCACGCTTCTCGATCACTCGCTCATTCTCTACGGCAGCGATCTCAGCGTTCCTACTGTCCACAGTCAGCACGACTTGCCGATCATCCTTGCCGGCGGGGCTGCGGGCCGTATTGCCGGCGGCAGATATATCGCGTTTCCCGGGGATAAGACGCCGCTCACGAATCTCTACCTCACGATGCTGGACAAGGTCGGCGTGCCGACCGAGAAGCTGGGGGACAGTACCGGCAAGCTGAATCGGCTCGA
>Ga0157369_10006655_pt1 | contig 13355 bp, 12 predicted proteins | sample C25metaG_FD_113461 | JGI IMG/M metagenome (GOLD analysis project Ga0157369, IMG submission 113461) | Corn rhizosphere microbial communities from Kellogg Biological Station, Michigan, USA - C2-5 metaG | ecosystem: Host-associated > Plants > Roots > Rhizosphere > Soil | place: USA: Michigan...
CAGCAGCCAGCGCAGGCCGCGCTCGACGTTCGCCTCGTAGCCGTCCTCGTGTGCGAGCACTTCCAGAGCATGTGCGGTGACATCGGCGCTCGGCTCGTCGGTCACCTTGCCGAAGTCGCAGAACGGGATCTTGTAGAGCCACATCGCGCTGTTGTCGACGTCGAAGGCGCCCCAGCCGCCGCGCTTCGACTGCATGCCCACGACCCAGTCGAGGCCGCGGCGGACCGCGTCGTCGCCGATCCCGAGCTCGCGCAGCGCGAGTGCGACGACCGCGGTGTCGTCGACGTCGGGATAGAGGTCGTTCTCGTACTCGAACGCCCAACCGCCGGGTGCGAGGCGCGGTGAGCGGATCGACCAGTCGCCCTCGACGCGAACCTCTTCGCGCAGGAGGTACGCGCCGGCGGCGGCGAGCTGCGGATGGTCGGCGGGCACGCCGCACGCGCGCAGGGCGAGTACGGCGAGAGCGGTGTCCCACACCGGCGACTGGCAGGCCTCGGGCCGCAGGCGATCGCCGTCCTCGACCATGAAGCCGTCCCACCCCAGCACCGCCTTGCGCAGCGTCTCGTCGCTCTCGTCGTGACCGAGCGCCGTCAGCGCGATGATCGACCACACCCACGGCGGCTGGATGCCGCCCCACGAGCCGTCGGCTTCCTGGCGTTCGCGGATCCATTGCTCGGCACGTTGCTGCGCGCGACGGCGCAACGCGTTCGGCCGGCGCGGCGGGCGCGTTTCGTTCGGCCGCGCACCGATTGCGCGCAGATCGACGTCGATCGGCTTCACGGGCCGGAGCGACTGCGCGAGCGCGAGCGCGACGAACGTCTGCCGTGCCCAGCACGAGAAGTCGTAGATCGAGAACGGCGCGCCGGGCGGAAGCAGCACGAGCTCGGGCGGGATCGGCACCATCCGCTGCCACGGCCACTGGCCGAGCAGCGCGAGGAAACACTTCGTGAACAGGCGCGCCTTCGGGATGCCGCCGTTGCGCCGGATGTACGCCGGCGCCTTCGGGCCGGGATCGACGCCGCACATGCGCAACGCGACGTAGGCCTCGATCGACGTGCTCAGGTCGGCCGGCCCTTCGAACCAGATCGACCAGGTGCCGTCGTCACGCATCCGCGCGAGGAGCTCGTTCGCGATGCGGCGGTCCTTGTCCGGCGTGCGCAGGCCGAGGTAGTGCGTCCAGAAGACGTGCTGCGCGGTCATCGTCACGTTGGACTCGAGCTCGCCGACCCACACTCCGTCGGGCCGTTGGAGCTCCAGCAGGCGGCGCGCGCCGCGGTCGATCGCGGCGTCGAGGGCGGTCAGCTCAGGCGCGACCGTCATGCATTGAGCATTGCAGAGCGGCTGTTCAAGAGGTGCTGAGCCGCCCGGCGCCCGCTGCGCACCGCGCTCTCCATCGTCGCCGGCCAACCGGTGTCGGTCCAGCTGCCGGCACGCACGACGTGCGCGTGCTGCGTCTCGGCGCCGGGGCGTCGCGTGCCCGGGCGGAGCGCAATCGTCGCGTACGGCTCGCGGCTGACGCGTGACCAGAGCAGCTCGGCGCCGCCGAGCCGGTCGGTCAGCTGCTGCGCGATCGTGTCGACGAGAGCCTTCCCTCTGATTTCCAACAACTCCGGCACGCCGCTCGAGACGACCGTCAGGTACTGGCCGCGCTCGGGCCGCTCACCGGTGAGTGCTCCGCGGTCGAACACCCAGTGCGCATCGCTGCCGAGGAGCGCGGCGAGCGGCGTGCGCAGCAGCTGCCGGTCGAACCAGAGGTGGACGCTGACGATCGGGGAGTCGTCCGGCGGCGCCGCATCGTCGCCGAGGAGGCGGGCGCTTTCGCGGGGCGGCGTCGCGACGACGATCGCGTCGGCATCGAGCTCGTCGAGCGAGTCGACTTTCGCCTCGAGGCGCACACGCTCGCCGAGCACGCGGCCGGCGGCGTCGCCGTGCATCCAGCCGAGCGGCTTCAGCGGCAGGACGAGATCGGAGTTTCCGCGCGGACCGAGCAGCGCGGTCCGCACGGTGAAGAGGCCGGCTTCGCCGTCGACGTCGTCCGTCGGCAAGTTGAGCGCCGGCCGGATGAACACATCCCAGAACCGTTCGATCGACGTGTCGCTCGCTCCCGCGCGCCGGAGCACGTCGCCGAACGTTCCGCTTCCGTCGGCCTTGCGCAGTCGCGCCAGCACGAGCGGCAGCTGCAACCGGTCCCGGAACGGCAGGTGGCGATAGAAGAGCAGCGTCATGGGCGCAATCGAGGACACGCGCGAGCGCTCGTCGATCACCGGCAACGCGAGCCGCTTCCGCAGGACGCTGTCGCGCTCGCCGACGCGGTCGAGAAAACGGAGGTACTCGGTGAAGCAGCCGAGCGCGATGTGCTGGCCGTTGTCCGGCGGCGGCTGCGGGTCGCCTTCGCGCTCCGGCAGCGTCTGCACCGCGCCGCCCAGCGTCGGTCTCGCCTCGTAGAGCGTGACGTCGACGCCTGCGTCCATCAGGTCGAGCGCCGCGGTCAGTCCCGCGAGGCCGCCGCCTACGACGGCGACTCTCACAGCAGGTTCCGCGCGACGACGCCGAGCTTCGCGCGCGTCGAGAGGCGGCACGACTTGTCGAAGACGTCGAAGTCGTTCGCCTCCATACGGTCGAGCTGGCCGCTGTACAGCCCGGCGAACGTCGAGACGCAGAGCGCGCTGCGCCGGTCGAGCGAATCGAGCAGGCGCAGCCCCTCCGCGAGATGCGCACGCGCCCGTTGCGCCTGGAAGCGCATCAGCTCGACGAACTCCGGCGAGTGGCGAAGCCGTATCGCTCCGGCGCCGGCAAAGCCGGCACCTCCGCTGTTGGCCGGTTCCGTCAAGCCTACGCCGGTGACACCGAAGCGCTGCAGCTCGTCCTGCGGCAGATAGACGCGCCCGAGCTCCGAGTCTTCCTGCACGTCGCGCATGATGTTGATCAGCTGCAGGGCGATGCCGAGCGTGTTCGCACGGTCGACGTCGTCGCTCCCGTAGACCGCGATGCACGCGACCCCGACGCCTCCCGCCACCTTCTCGCAGTAGCCGCGGAGGTCGTCGAACGTCGCGTAGCGCGTCTGCTCGAGATCTTGGAGCCCGCCGTCGACCAGCCTGCTCAACGCGTCGCGCGGGATCCCGAAGCGCGCGCGCGCGTCGGCGAGCGCGAGGAGCTCCTGCCCGTCGAGCTTCGCGCGGAGCGCCTCGAGCCGCATCCGCTTCTCGTCGGCCGGCAGGTCCCCGTCGGCGATGTCGTCGACCTCGCGGGCGAATGCATAGACGGCGGCGATCGCCCGGCGCTTCTCCTTCGGGAGCACCATGATCCCGTACGCGAAGTTCTTCGCCTCGCGGCGCGTGATGCGCATCACCTCGTCGTATGCAGCCTCGACAGTCATCGCACCAGCACGAGCGCGGCCTCGCGCGCGAGCCGCGCGCGCGACGGCTTCGGCCGCCGGGTGAAGATGTCCCAGTTCGCGTCCTCGAGCGCTTCGAGCGCTGCCAGCCCGCCGCGCGCGAAGAGCCCCACCGCGCGGCCGAGGCGACCACCGATCCGCGAGCGCAGCACGTCGCCCGCGCTCAGCAACGCTGCGGCGCGCGCTGCCTCGAACCGGAGCAGCGCACGCAGGTCGTCGCTCGGCCGGTCGAGCTCCGGATTGCCGTACAGGTCGCGATCGTCCTGCGGCAGGTACACGCGGCCCATTGCGAAGTCGCGCGGCACGTCCTGCAGGAAGTTCACGAGCTGGAGGCCGGTGCAGACGTCGTCGCTCGCCGCGACGAGCTCCTCGTCGTCCAGCAGGCGGAGCACGCCGAGCACGAGGCGCCCGCACGGATCGGCGGAGTGCATGCAGTAGTGCTTGACGTCGAACCACGTCGCGTAGTCGGCGATCCGCTGGTCCATCCGGTTCGCCTCGATCAGCCGCAGGAACGGCTCCCGCGGCAAGCCGAACTCGCGGACCGTCGGCTGCACGTTGCGCAGGACGGGCCACGTCGGCTCGCCCTCGAACGTGAGCGCAACCTGAGCCTCGAGCTCGTCGAGCGCGGCCAGCCGGTCGCCGTCGTACGAGTCGCCGAGCTCGTCCACGAGCCGCGCGTAGCAATAGAGCGCGCGCACATGCGGCCGCAGCGCGCGCGGAAAGAGAACGGAGCCGACAGGGAAGTTCTCCCCGGCTGCCCTCGCGGCGACCTCGGCGACCTCCATCGCGCTTCCATTCTGCTTCAATCTCCTGCGTGGGTGGGGGCGCTGACGGGATTCGCGAGGACCCGGTCGCGGGGATCGACCGTAACGACGGCTCGACCGTCGTGCGGCTCGCCGGCGAGCTCGACCTCTACAACGCGAGCGCGGTACGCGAAGCCCTGATCGCCTGCACCGAGGAGTCGCCCGATCGGCTCGTGGTCGATCTCTCAGGTGTCAACTTCATCGACTCGACCGCGCTCGGAGTGCTGATCGAAGCACGGACGCGGATGGCAAACCGCCGCGGCTTCCTCCTCGCCGCTCCCGGCCTCGAAACGCGGCGCGCGCTGGAGATCTCCGGCCTTGACAAGCACTTCACGGTTCACGAGTCGCTCGACGACGCGCTCGGCGCGTCTCTCTAGCCGCAGGCGGGTATAGCGATCGCCATGAGGCGACTGGTGGCGCTCGGAGCAGCGGCCGTGGCCGCGGAGAAGGCGTACAAGCGCGCAACGGCGCTCGACCTGCACGGCAGGCGGGCGGTCGTCACCGGCGGCTCGCGCGGGCTCGGATTTGCAATTGCGCGAGAGCTCCGCGAGCAGGGCGCACGGGTCGCGATCTGCGCGCGGGGCGAGGAGCAGCTGTTCCGGGCACAGGCGAAGCTCGGCGGCGACGTCGTGGCGATCCCGTGCGACGTCTCCGACCGGGCACAGGTCGACGCGTTCATCGACGACGTCGGGCCGGTCGACGTGCTCATCAACAACGCCGGAGTGATCGCGGTAGGGCCGTGGCAGACCCAGACGCACGAGGACTTCCGCGAGATGATGGACATCCAGTTCTGGGGCCTCGTGCACACGACGCTCGCCGTCCTACCGTCCATGATCGAGCGCGGAGGCGGACGCATCGCGAACGTCACGTCGGTCGGCGGGAAGGTCAGCGTGCCGTGGCTGCTGCCCTACAGCAGCGCGAAGTTCGCAGCGGTCGGCTTCTCGGAGGGGCTGCGCGGCGAGCTGGCGGGCACCGGTGTCAAGGTGACCACCGTCGTGCCCGGACTGATGCGCACCGGCTCCTTCCTCGCCGCGTACTTCAAGGGCGATCGCGCGCCGCTCGAGTACAGCCTGTTCGCGCCGCTCTCGGGGACGCCCGCTACGACCGTTTCCGCGGAGCGCGCAGCGCGACGCGTCGTGGCGGCGCTGCGCCGCGGCGATCCGGAGATCACGCTCGGCCTGCACGCGAAGCTCGCGGCGCGAGCGACCGGCATCGCACCCGGCGCGGTTCAGACGGCGCTGTCGCTCGTCGCCCGCGCACTGCCCGAGGTGCACGGCACGGAGCGCGTCCGCGGGTCCGAGGTCGACTCGCCCGTCGACGATCTGCCCGTCACGGGCCCGGGCAGACGTGCTGCAGAACGCCTGAATCAGTAGGGTTCGCGCCCGTGACGGGCGAGCAGATCCTCGAGCCTGAACAGCTTCGGCGCTACGCCGACGCGATCGTCAAGGCGTCGCTCGGCGTCAAGAAGAACGACGTGTTCGTCGTCAGCGGCGAGACTGCGCATCGCGAGCTGATGGTCGCCGTCGCGGAGTCGGCGTATCGCGCCGGTGCGCTCAGCGTCGACATGGACTACGGCGATCCGCTCGCGTATCGCGCACGCATCCTGCACGGGACGCGTGCAGCTCGGGCACAGGTGACGCCGTGGCGCATGCGCCAGTACCGCGAGCTCGTGAAGCCGACGAGCGCGCGCGCCCACATCGACGGCGCCGCCGACCCCGGGTACCTCGACGGCGTGCCGCCGAAGCGGATCGCGGAGGCACAGGCGGCCGTCTCCGCGCAGCTCAAGTGGTTCCAGAAAGCCAACCTCGACATGAGCGCACGGTGGACGATCGCCGGGTGGCCGACGGACTACTGGGCGAGCCAGGTGTATCCCGAGCTCTCCCGGCTCGAGGGCAAGCGGAAGCTCGCGCAGGACTTCCTGTGGTTCTGCCACCTGACGGACGGGGACGGCGACGGCTCGAGCGGCTGGCTGAACCACGTGCGAACGATCGCGCGCCGGTCCGTGAAGCTGACGAAGCAACAGTACGTCGGGCTCGAGCTGCGCGGGCACGGCACCGACTTGCAGATCAAGCTGGCGCCGGCGACGCGCTGGCTCGGCGGCCAGGAGGAGAGCAAGTACGGCGCCAAGATCGCGCCGAACATGCCGACCGAGGAGACGTACACGAGCCCGCACGCCGACGGCACGAACGGGACTTTCACGTGCACGTTCCCGCTGACGTTCCAGGGACGGACGATCCACGGGATCGCCGGCGAGTTCCGCAACGGAAAGCTCGTCCGGCTCGACGCCGCGACGAAGTCCGACCGCGACTTCCTCACGGCGTACATCGACAGCGACCCGAGCGGCGGCGGCCGCCGGCTCGGCGAGGTCGCCCTCGTCGACGCGACGTCGCGCATCGGCCAGAGCGGCCGCACGTACTTCGACACGCTGATGGACGAGAACGCCGCAGCACACATCGCGTTCGGCGCCGGCTTCGGCGGCACGCGGGACAGCGGCTCCGCCGGCCTCAACCGGTCGACGATCCACCTCGACGTGATGATCGGCAGCCCCGACTTCGAGGTGACCGCGATCACGGCGAAAGGCCGGCGCATCCCGCTCATAGCCGGCGGTCTCTGGCAGATTTGATTTCGAGCGCGCGCCCGCGCGCTCACGAGACTCAGCCGTCGACGATCAGGCCGTTGAGCGGGCCCCAGAGGGCGCGCGAGCGGCGCGAGACCCCCTCGAGCATGCGCAGCTTCTCGCCGGGCAGGTCCCACCACTCGTTTGCGTCACCGCTCGCATCCCGCTCGAAGTGCTCCGACCAGAGCTGCAGCCGCGCCGCGCGCACGAAGTCGGGATCGCGCACGACGGCATTCACCTCGGTGTCGTTGAAGAAGGAGTGGCCGTTGAGATTCGCCGAGCCGACCGTCAGCCATTCGTCGTCGACGATCCCGACCTTCGCGTGAACGTACACCGGTGACGGGTGCTCGCCGCGCTGGAAGAGCGTGCACGCGAGGAACCGATCCGCCCCGCCGCCGTCGCGGTCGGCATCGATCAGCACGCCGATCTGTCCGCGCGTGTCGTCCTGACCGTTGTTCGGCTTCGCCGGCAGCAGGACGACGACGCGGAAGTCGTCGGACGGCGGCTCGCGCAGCTTGTCCGAGAGCACCCGGACGATCTCGGGCGCCCACAGGAACTGGCTTTCGAGATAGACGAAGCGCTCGGCTGAACGGAGCGCGCGCAGATAGCTCTCGAGAATCGTGAATTCGCCGTCGCGCAGGCCGTCGTACAGATGCTCGGGCACGGTCCGAACGAGCTGCACGTCGATACCGTCGCCGTCGGAGGGGAGCGGACGCTCGAGCGCGTGCGGCCAGCGGAGCCGGAAGTGCTCGGCGACGTCGGCGGCCGCCGGGCCCTCGATGCGCAGGCAGGCGTCGTGCCAGCCGAGTCCGACGCGCGTCTCGTGCACCGAATGGTCCAGGCGATTGCCCGCGAACGACGTCAGGTCCAAGCCGCCGACGTATGCGACTCGATCGTCGACGACGACGAGCTTCTCGTGGTGGCAGTGCATCGGCCGTTCCTTCGCATCGAGCTCCATCTGGACGGCCGTGCCGCGCGTCAGCTCGTCGCACATCGCGCGGACCTCGCCGCGATCGGGGTGGAAGAGCGGCAACGGCGCACCGGCCCAGGCCAGCACGCGCACGGCGCAGCGTGTCGCAGTCTCTGCAAGGAGGCCGCGCAGCGTCGGCCCGCCCTCACCCATCCGGAACGAGGGCGTGAAGAACCAGCCGGACACGTGCACGTGCGACTGCGCGGCCGTCACGTCCTGGACCATTCGCGGCAGCACCGAGCCGCCGTCGACGAGCAGCTCGACCCGGTTGCCTCCGCGCGGCGCGAAGGAGCCGCCGGTCGCCCACCCGCCCGCGGGAGCAGCGGCGGGACGATGACCGTGGCGCGCGAGCCGCCGCCGGTGGTGCGCGGCGACCGAGCGCTCGACCGCGTCGCCGAGGAGGCAGTCGATCCGCTCGAGGACGTTCTGCGTCAACGGCCGCCGCCGGGCGGCGGCGGCGCCACCGGCGCCGGATTCGTATACGTGTACGCGGTCGTCGTCGTCGGCGGCGCGCTGTACGTCGTCGTCGTCGGCACGTACGAGTTCGACGTGCTCGGAGCCGACACGTAGTGGCCTCCGATCACCGGCTGGTGGAAGTAGAGGATCGGCATCGTTGCCGTCGCCTGCGTCATGAACGCGTGCCAGATCTCCGCGGGCAGCGTGCCGCCGGTGACGCCGGCGACACCTTCGACGTAGCTGAGCGGGATCTCACCCTTCGGGTACCCGATCCACACGCACACGGCGAGCTGCGGTATGTAGCCGCAGAACCACGCGTCGACCGAGTTCTCCGCCGTGCCGGTCTTCCCGGCGACGGGCCGCGCGCCGAGCCCCGCGGCGACGCCGGTGCCGTGCGTGACGACGCCCTGCAGCGCGTAGGTGACCGTGTCCGCGGTGTTCTGCGGGATCGTCTGTGCGCCCGGCGCGTTCAGCTTCCCGATGACGCCGCCGCGGGGACCGCGCACGAGCTGGAACGCCTGCGGGTCGTGGTGCCGGCCGCGAGCCGCGAGCGTCGCGTAGGCATCCGTCATCTCGAGCGGGTTGATTGCCTGCGTGCCGAGCGTGATCGAGCAGACCGGCTGCAGATCGGAGGTGATGCCGAGCTTGTGCGCCTCCCTGACGACATTCTTCGGGCCGACGACGTCGACGAGCTGCGCGTAGATCGTGTTCACCGAGTGCGCAGTCGCGTCGAGCAGGTTCATGTAGCCCGCCGTCTCGTCCGCGTAGTTGTGCGGGTTCCACAAGACGCCGTTCGTCGCGCACGCCGGATCGTTGATCGTCAGCGACGGCGGCCCGTTGAAGCCCGTGTAGACGGAGATCCCCTGGTCGACCGCCGTCGCGAGGACGAACGGCTTGAAGGAGCTGCCCGCCTGGCGCGTCGATTGCGTCGCGAGGTTGAACTTCATCTGCCTGCCGTCGGGGATGTATGTCTGCATCGCCCTGACGGCCCCGGAGCGCGGGTCGATCGCCACGAGGGCGGCGGCGGGGTCGCTCTTCTCACGCAGGACGCTCTTGATCGCCGTCAAGGCTTCGTACTGCATGCGGGGATCGATCGTCGTGCGCACCTTGAGCCCGCCCTCCTCGACCTTGCGCGCGCCGAAGCGCTTGACGAGCTGGTCCGTTGCCCAGCCGAAGAAATTCGGATGGCGCTGCGAGCTGTAGAGCGCGCCGAGATGCAACCCGAGCGGCGAGGCGACTGCGGACGCGTACTCCGCCTGCGTGATGTCGTTGTTGGCGAGCATCGCACGCAGCACCTCGTTGCGTCGCGCGAGCGCCTGGGCGGGATGACGCACCGGGTCGTACACGGAGGGCGCCTGCGGAAGGCCGGCGAGCAGCGCGGCTTGCGGGATCGTGAGGCGCTTCGCGCTCGTCGAGAAGAACGTCTCTGCCCCGGCTTCCGCGCCGTATGCGTGCCTCCCGTAGAAGACCTCGTTCACGTAGGCCGACAGGATCTGCCGCTTCGACCAGATGCCGGCGAGCTTCTGGGCGAGGCAGGCCTCCTTCACCTTGCGGGCGAGCGTCCGCTCGTTGCTGCCGATATAGAGGTTGCGCACGAGCTCCTGCGTCAAGGTCGAGCCGCCTTGCACGACTTTGCCGGCCTGGGCGTCTGCGTAGAGCGCGCGGGCGATCCCCTGGTAGTCGAGCGCACCGTGCTGCCAGAACCGTCGGTCCTCGATCGCGACCGTCGCCTTCGGCAGCCACGGCGAGATCTGCGACAGCTGGAGCGGCTGCCGGTTGTGGATCGACGGGATGACGCCGAGCAGGCTGCCGTCGGACGCGAAGAGGAACGAGTTCTCGCCGAGCGTGATCGGCCGGAGCTGGTCGAGGTTGCACGAACCGAAGACGAGCGCTCGTCCGGTCACCGCTCCGCCTGCGAGGACGGCTCCGATCAGCGCCGCGAGCGAGAACGCGACGGTTGCGAGGACACGGCGACGCGGCCGCCGGCGGCGCAGGCGCGCACGGCGGAGAGCGATCAGCGTTTCCAGGTCGACGTCGTCGCGCACGGGGGAATCGTCGCTCGTTTTCTCCGGCTCAGTCGTGCAGAAACTCGCTGAGCAGGGCGCCGAGGATCGGCAGCACCACCGTGACCGCGAGGTTCAGCCGGCCGATCCGCACGAGGATCGGCCGCAGCGACTGCGGCTTGCCTTCGCGGATCTGGCGCGCGAGCCCCGGACCCAGGACGTAGTCGTGCAGATAGGCACCGGCCACCAGCAGTCCCACGAGGCCGCCCTTGACCGCGAGCACGACGTCGAAGCGCGTCGGCGTCGTGTCGAACGCGTGCTCGAGCCCGGCGATCCACGCGCCGGTGGCGATTGCGATCCCGAGCGCGCTCCAGCCGATCGGGCGCCAACGCCGCCCGAGCTCGCGCAGCATGGCGCCGCGCGCGGGGCCCTCGAGCCGTTGCGCAAGCGGCACCGAGACGAAGACGAGCGCGATCGTTCCGCCGACCCAGACGATCGCGGCGAGCAGGTGCACGATGCGGAGGACGAGCTCCACCGTCGATCAGTCTCTAGGAGATGACGAGCGCCGGGCTCGCGTAACCGAGCGCCGGCGACCAGAGCCGCACCTTCGTGCCGGGCGCGGCTGTGATCCTGCGGGCGAACGCCCCGCTCGCCCGCGTGCGGCCGGTCGCGACGCTGCGCCACGCCCTGCCGCGCGCCACCTGCACGACGTAGGCGCGGGTGCCCCGACCCGGACGCACTTCACCCCAGAGCGAGACGCTCGTGCCGTGGCGCGACTGCTCTGCGAGCGGCAGCGCGAACGCGTGCACCGCGAGCTTCGGCTCGCCCGCGGCCGTGTAGAGGCCGCTCTGCCAGCCGGCGACGTCGGGCTCGTCGCGGACGAGGTACTGGATGAGAATCGTCACCCCGGGCTGCCGCCAGACGCGCAGCGCGGCGGCACCGAGGTACTTCGCCTGCAGTGCCTGCGAGACACCGAGGAGCCGGTCCGGCGGGCTCGTCTGGTAGCCGTACTCCGTCAGCCAGAGCGGCTTCGAGCCGAAGTAGCGCGTCACGGCGGCGCGGATCGTCGGCAGCGTCGCCATCGTGAAATACCCGCACCGCGTGCAGGTCGTGTGCGTCGGCGTGTCGAGCCTGCTCAGCGGATACGGATTGGCCGCGAACGCGTCGAGTCGTGCATGCGCGGCGTGCATCCCCTGCAGGAACGCGAGGGGCGCCATGCCCTTCGGCGTCTTGCGGGGCGAGACCGGCCCGCCGGCGACGCGGTTCGCGCCGCTCACCTGGTGCAGGGCGGCGAACGCGGGATTGAGCAGGTCGCGAACGTACAGCGACGGAGAGACGGGCGCCGCGAAGACGCCGTTGTTCGGCTCGTTCCACACCGTCCAGAGATGGACCCACGGGAAGCGGTGTGCGGCCGCGAACGCGAAATCGCCGAAGCCGGTGAGCGGAAGATGGTTCGCTCGGCCGCCGCCGTTCGCCCACGCCGGTGCCCCGTAGAGCGTGACGAGCACCGTCATCCCGCGTGCGTGCAGCGCGTCCAGCACCTCGCCGTATTGGCCCCAGTTGTACGACGACTGATCGCGCGGCGACGCCGGCTCGGTGCGGGCGACCTGGTCCCAGCGCAGCGTGAAGCGGACGACGTGGGCGCCGAGCCCCTGCAGCGTCGTCAACCGCTGGTCGAGCGTTCCCGGCCCGTACATGATCCAGGCGTCGTCCTGGATGCCGAACTGCGCGCCGACGGACGCCTGCGCGGGCACGCTCGCGAGCGCGAGCACGGCAAGCACGACGACGACGAATGCTCCGACCCCCCGGCGCATGGCAGGCACCGTAGCGAGGGTCCGTGAGCGCGAGGTTAGGAGGGCGATTCCAGCGCGAGCACGGGCTCGCCGCCGTCGTAGTCGACCGAGCGGACGGTGTACGGCCGACCGTTCAGCGGCACCTGGTCGCCGACGTTCGGCAAGCCGTCGAGCGTGAGCCTGCCCGTGACGACGAGCTCCCCGTGCTCGTACGCACGGTAGATGCAGGTGATCTGGCCGCCGATCATCCGGTCGGACATTACCGAGACGGCCCTCCCCCGAGTTGGGTGTTTTTGGGATCGAGAGCGCGGGCACTGACCGGACGTGACCGGATCCGGGCTGCACGACATCTTCAACTCGACGGCATTCGACGTCGCGCGCAACTTGACGCTGTTCGTGCTCGCGGTCTTCTGGCTCGGCGTCGCATACTGGGTCCGCCGCGACGCGCGCCGCCGCCTCGACGACACGTGGCTCGTCTCCACCGCGACGGCGCTCGCCCTCATCCCGCTCATCGGGCCGCTCGTCTACCTCCTCTTCCGGCCGCCGGAGACGCTCGCGGACGTGCAGTCGCGCGAGATGGAGGTGCGCGCCCTCAAAAAGGCCCTCCGCGGCCCGGCCGAGGCGACCTGCCCCGTCTGCCGCAGCGGCGTGCACGCGGATTTCCTCGTCTGTCCGGTCTGCACGACCCAGCTCAGGCAGCCCTGCACGCAGTGCACCAAGCCGCTCGAGCCGCTGTGGCAGGCGTGCCCGTACTGCGGGACCCCGGTCGGCGCCGTCGTCGAGGACCTCGACGTCGCCCTGACCGCCGAAGCCGTCGCCATCCCGCAGAAGAGGAAGCGCCGCGCGGGGGCCCAGGCTCGCGCCGGCTGAGGGGCGGCCTCCTTTCGACCGGGGCGGAAGAGCCGACGCGCGGATTCGAACCGCGGACCCCTTCATTACGAGTGAAGTGCTCTACCAGCTGAGCTACGTCGGCACGGCGGCGCATTCTACCGCCGTTTTCCACGTGAGCCGGACCTAAGAGCATGTAAGAAAATCGCAAAAATGCGATGTTTGGGAATGGACTTTCGAGGCACCGCGTTCTATAAGACGAATAGGAGGACGGCGTCTTGCGGGAGGCGCAACTCATCCCGCTGCAAGCCTGGACTCCGGGAGGCCGTCGCCCAGGGCGGCCCCGCACCTCAAATCGAAAGGGATTCAACTGAGCGAGACGATTCATCTGCATGACCTGACGCCTGCCGAGCGCCTGCTCGAGGAGGCCGCCGAGCGCGGTTTCGTCGAGGAGAAGGAGATCGAAGCGCTGGCGGACGAGCACGAGCTCC
>Ga0157369_10006659_pt1 | contig 13350 bp, 27 predicted proteins | sample C25metaG_FD_113461 | JGI IMG/M metagenome (GOLD analysis project Ga0157369, IMG submission 113461) | Corn rhizosphere microbial communities from Kellogg Biological Station, Michigan, USA - C2-5 metaG | ecosystem: Host-associated > Plants > Roots > Rhizosphere > Soil | place: USA: Michigan...
CCCGACGCAACGCCCGACGCGGCGGTTGCGGTGCCATCGGGTACCGGCCACGCATCCGCCCCACCGCATCCGCAACATCCGCGAAGTAGTGATCCGCGACCGGCAGACCCAGCACAGCCTGCAACGCGACGAACTGCTGGTGGTGGCGCATCAGCCACCTGCACACCAGCCACGTCAGCACCTCCGCACCGGCCGGTGTCGTCCCAGAGGGGAACCCTGCGACGTCGCCGCCGTCCGGACGCCACGTCCGCACCTCCGGAGGCAGCACCGGCAGGAACCGCATCCACCCATCCACACGGTTCACCAGTTCGCTGTACAGGGCGTCCGCGTCATCCACAGCATCCGCACGGAACGGCAGCGGCGGGTCGGCCTTCGGCGCGCGCGGTGTGCCATCCTGCGCTGCACCGCCCGGGGTGACCAGGTGACGCATGTACCCGACCAGCGCGGGCGCCTTGTCCAGTGCCCGTGCAGCGCGTCGCTCGTTCAACGCCAGCAGTGCCTCGTTCTCGTCCATGAGCTACTCGTTCGGGTACGGCTGACGCGGTTCGGGCTCATCATCCAACTCCGGGAACTCCTTGACCGCAGCCGAGATCTCGACTGTGTGCCATGAACCCTCGTGCTGCAGATCGTCGCGAAGGCTCACGCGCACGTTGTCGTCAATCCCACCTACTTCGTCGACCAACCGCAGGAACTCCCGGAGATGCAGGACAGTCAGCGCCTTCGCGGCGCCGTCGTAGATGCGGGCACTCCTCGTGATGACCGTCGTCACCGACGCCTTCTTGATCGTGATACCCATCGTCTCTCTTCCTCAGTTCGGGACCGGCGCGTCATACAACACCGCCGGCCTATTCACCACACGGGCGAAACCGCCCTCCCACCGCAACGACACCCGACCCTCACGACCCGACCGGTTCTTCGCCACAATGATCTTCAACTCCGGCGCCTTCGACCCGTCCTCATTCACCTGCCGCTGCAACAGCAACACCACATCCGCGTCCTGCTCAATCGACCCCGACTCACGCAAATCCGCCAGATTCGGCTCCCGCCGCAACTTCCCCACCCCAGCCGACTCACGATTCAGCTGCGACAACGCCACCACCGGACAGTCGAGCTCCTTCGCCATGATCTTCAACTGCCGGGACACCTCCGACACGATCTCGTACTTCTTCTGCTTCGAATCCGTGCCCGAGATCAATTGCAGGTAGTCGACGACGACGCCGCCCAACTTCCCGCCCTTCCGAGCCACCGACCGCGCGTGCGACTTGATGTGCGTGATCGTCACATCCGGGGTCGCATCCACGAACAGCGGCATGTTCTCAATCCGCGGCTGCACCGCCTGCACCTTCGACCACTCGTCCTCCGTCAACTGGTGCCGGGTCAGCGACCCCAACGGCACATCCCCCATCGACGACACCAGCCGCTCCGTCAACTCGTCCTCACCCATCTCCAACGACGAGAACGCCACCGGGCCCGCAACACACAACGCCCGCGCCAACTGCAACCCCATGATCGTTTTCCCGTCACCAGGACGCCCACCGACCACGTACAGTTTCCCCGGGATCAAACCCACCATCAGCGTGTCCAACTCGTACCACGGCGTCGGCACACCCTTCGGCTGCTCCTCCAACCCCTTCACCACCCGCCAAAACGACTCCCGCACATTCCGGGCATCCGTCGTCGCCACCCGCACCACCCGGTCCAAATCAGCGCGCGCCGCCTCCAACGCCTCATCCGGGTCACCCTCCTGCCGGAACGCCAGAGCCGCCATCCGGTTCCCCACCTCGATCGTCCGACGCCGAATCGCATGATCCCGGACAATCGACGCATAATGCACCGCCTGATACCCGGTGATCGTCCCATCAAGAATCTCGCCCAGGTACACCTCAGTCCCAGCACGATCGATCAGTCCGGTGCGGCGGAGCTCATCGCACACGGACACGAAATCGGCCGGCTGCTGCCGGTCAGAGAGCGCCCGGATCGCCTCGAAGATCACTTCATGCTTCGGCAGATAGAAATCGCCAGGTTGCAGCACCCCAGCCACCTCCCAGACGACCTCACCGGACATCATCATCCCGCCGAGCACACGCTGCTCCGCGGCGACATCATGCGGCGGCACCAGTTCGTCGGTCACGATGCCTCCGGAGGGGTTCTCAACGTGATTAGCAGATCCGGTTCCCGTTGACGTGTCGTCTCACCAGCCACCACGATTCGGATGACCGGGCAGAGCACGTGCTGCACGTTCGCGTCGAAGTCGACGTCGAACCGTTCGCCGCGTCTGATCGGAGTGCCACATCGGCCGCAGATCATCATCAGCCTGCCGCCCTCTTGCTCGCCAACGCCTCCATCGACGCCACCCAACCCGGCTCACCACGACGCTCCAAATACTCCTCAGCCGGAATCCGCAACACCTGCACCCACCCCGGAACCGCCGTCAACACCGGAGCCACCCGCACCTGACCTGGACGCGCCTTGATCAACCACGTCGTAAACGCTGCATTCCACTGCGCTGCATGCCGGTCATGCGTCTCCGCGTGCAACCGGAAAGCCTCAGCCTCGGCCATCACATCGACACCCTTCGCCCGTGCACGCTCGATGTGAGACGCGTTCGGCGCCCACGACTTCGGCAGCCGTGTCTCCGGCTTCCGCTTAGACGATTCCGGCTTCTTCTTCGACGAAGAAACTTCTTCAAGGTCTATAAGAGGAACATTTGCCCCAGAGGGCACATCGAAGGTACCCATTTGGGCACTTCCATCTGCCCCAGAGGGCACATGGACAACCGGCCGATACGACGCCGTACGGTCATACCCCGCATGCTGCTCCCGAACCAAGAACCCACCCTCGATCAGAGCATCAATCGCACCCCGAACCTGCTTGACAGTCAGCCCAGTCTCATCAGCGACCGTCTGCAACGACGCCGCCCACCAATGCTCCCCACCCTGCTCGTACGCTGCCGCACTATCAGGCCCAACCCGGAAGTACACCCGCGACCACACCAATGCCTCATTCGCGCCACCGAGACGCTTCACCAACGCCGCCCGGACCATGATGAAGTCCCTTGCAGTCGCCTCGCTCATCGGGACACCGTTCACGCTGCCGTCTCCTTCTCCACGCGACCCCAACGACGACGAGCACCCTCACCCGTCATCCCCACAGACCGACCAATCACCGCCCACGACTGACCCCGACCCCGCAACTGAGCAGCAGCCGACACCAACGCCTCATCCAAAACCGCATGCAGAGCGAACAACTCCGCGAACTCCGGCTCATCACCCTCAAACTCGAACCGGCGAGCGTACGCACGCACCAGACGCCGAAGCATCTGCGCAGCCCCAATCAGATCCCTGCGGCTCACGACAACCTCCAAGCAGCAACTTTTGTTGCGCCTGAAAACGGCGTCTCCCACAGCCGGGTATCGTCATGCCCGGAACCGTCTCCAACCGGCTTCCACGCCCCGTCAGCGGTCAGCAGCACACGACCGAACAAGGCATGCTCAACCGGGATCTCAGCCGGGTCATCACCCGACCGAACAGACCAGCCCTTCTCGAACCCGGCCTTCGTGTGCGCCACACCGTGGTCACCCGTGTGGTTGCCCCACCCGCACAGGTCCAGCAGGTTCTCCACCGTGTGCAGCCCACCCTGTGACCGGAACAGCCGGTGATGCTTCTCCGTCGCACGTGCCCGCCCACACGCCTCACAGACGCCACCGGAGCGAGCCTCCACAGCCTTCCGCACCGCCTCTGGGATATCCGCGCTCACGACCACACCACCTTCCGGCAGTCAGCACACAACCGGCGATCATCCCCATGCCCGTACAGCGACGTGTTGGACGTGATCCCGCACAGGATGATCAGTAGCGCAGCACCCATGCCAATACCAGTTGCGACGAGTCCGCAGCCGTCACACTGCACCTTCGGCGGATCCAGTGACACCACACCGTGCACGTACCCGTCGAGGTCAGGCAGCGGGACCAGCAGATGCTCCATCGTCATCCGGCTCACCGTCCGCTCCCCCGCGGCAACCCACCGTTAGCGCGACGACGCGCCTCCCACTTCGCCTGATACACCAACCGCGCCTGATGACACGTCAGTCCGTTCTCCCCACCAGGGCACCCTTCACGGTCCGTGCAACCCTGCGACCAACCACGCATCGTCCCATGACTCCACGACCCCTTCGCCGTCGGGTCCTTCAACTTCCGACGCTGCCTCGGAGACAGGCCACCCCAAATACCGAACCGCTCATCGTTGTCCAACGCCACCTGCAAACACTGCGACCGCACCGGGCAGTCCTCACAGATCTTCAACACCGACTTCACGTTCCCGCCGACCTCCGGGAAGAACAGGTCCGGGTCCACCTGCGTGCACAACGCATCCTTCATCCAGTCCAACGCCGTCTCAGCCCGCGAATCCGGGGTGGTGTACGCGGACAGCCGCGGCAGTCCCCCGATCACGATGCACGCTCCTGCACCAGCTCCGCCTGACCGAACGCCTGCAGCTCAAGCTCCTGCCTGATCCGCAGCACCGTCCTCTCGTTGCAGCCCAACATCTCCGCAGTATGCGAATCACTCCACCGCTTCGCGTGCGCCCGCGTCACAGCCTCACGACGCTCAGCAGACGACAACCGCACACGCTCACCCATCAGAGCCAACTCGACAGCCATCTCATCCACAGCGCCCTGCTCGCCCTCAGGCACCGGAGGTTCGACGTCGTTGTCGATGTCATCCCACGCCATCGGCGGAAGCCACCGGTGAGCCTTCGCGAAGTTCAACGTTCGCGAATACGCCGCCTTGTCGTGCCACGCATCATGCGCCGGCGCCATGTTCCACAACTGGTTGAACAGCGCTTCCACCTGCCGGTGCCGGCCAGCGCTCACCGCCTGCTGCTTGTACAGCATCGTCTGGAAGTTGCTGATCTCCATGCCGAGACGATCCGCCAGTTTCGACTGCGACCAACCCATGGCGACCAGTGCCTGAATGCGGCGATGTGTTCCCCGCGCAGGGACGGGTGCGCGGCCGGCCAGGTTCGAGATGTCCGGCTTCACCGACAGGATCGCCTCAGCCGTCTCCCGCTTGACCCTCTTCTGAAGCTCCCCATATCGCGGACCGGTCTCCTGCCGGCCCCAGATCAGAGTCCGTCCCGCCGTCACACCGATCCCCGCCAGCGAAGCAACACGCTTGTACCCCAGCCCAAACTCGCCCAACAGCATCATGTGCTCCCGCACCGGCTCGGCATCAACCAGGCCCGTGTCGAACCGTCCGTACGCCTTCAAGCGGTTCCGACGGCTGGTCATCTGCGAGTGATGCTCTTGGCATGGCACGCATCGGCACTGATGCTGGATGTAGCAGGTAGACGACTCGGCATGCTTGTGATCCGCAGCGCACACCGTGCGACCCGGCACACGCGGAGGCAGTGGTGCGTTGACAAACTCGCCGGCCTTCCACGCTTGCTGATAATGACGTCGGCACAACTTCCGGCCGACCACCCGGTCTGTGCATCCAGGGCGTGTGCAGTGTCTGCGGTTCACAGGGCTCGCCTCCCCCGACCCTGCTCATGCAACGTCAGCTCGGCCTCAAGCAGCACCGCCAACGACCGCGCCCGCTCCAACTCGGCGCGCAACCGCGCCTCCACCACGTCCGACCACTCCGGGTTCACCATCAACGCATCCCGGATCTCCGTCAGCACAATCGCCAAAGTCGCCCCCGATGTGATCCCGAAGGGGTCAGCCAGGCAGAGCGCCAGCTTCCCGTCGATCACCTGCAACGCATCCGCAGCAGACATCACACGCCCCCCGTGTATCCCTGCGCGGACGCACGGTCACCGGCACGCATGTCCGCCCGGTTCGTCCGGTGATTATCGAGAGCGGACTCAAGCGTCGACAGGAAATTCCGCATCGAACGCTCCCGCTGCTCACCCATCAGGTACTGCAGCTTCAGCTCATACGCGCGATCCGTCGCCCGCGCGATCTGCTCCGCCTCCGCCCGCGACGTCTTATCGTCCTTCGCGCGCTGCTTGACCGTCTCCCGGTCGATGTACACCTCGTAGTCCGTCTTCGCCTTCGCGTAGATGCGGCCGGCTTCGTCGAGCTCCCAGTTGAAGACGAACCGCATCGCTGAGATGCGGTCACCGAACGACGCCCCCACACCCAACCGTGCGAGCGTGTTCACCAGCTTCACGTGCAACGGGTTCTCCGGGTCCGGGCCGTCCATGCCAATGTCGCGGAGCACCGACAGCAGCCACTCCGGAAGCGGTGCAGGGTCGCTCACGGCTTCCACCCCCCGAACACGAGCGCCGCGAGACCCACCGTCGAGATCGCCCACGACACCATCAGCATGCCGACAAGGACGAACCCAACCCAATCCCAAACATTCCTGCCGCCGGTCCCCAGATTCGGCCACGCAGAATTCGGGACACCGCGCCTCACGCCATCCACCCACGCATGCCCGCCCATATGACCAGGCTTCTTCGTGCAGAGGAACCCGGGACCGACCGGGTTACGGTCACAGCAGACATCGTCCGTCATCATGACTGCTCACCGCCAGGTGTCGCAGTCGGCCAATCCTCCACCGGGTCACCCAAAGCCATCGGCTCACCAGGCTCCTCGGTGGTCTCAACCATCGGCGCGGGCTTCGACTCCATCGCCACCTTCACCGCGACGATCATCTGCCCGACCTTCACATCCGGGGTCGGAGACTCCAACCCGTGCAAATGCACCAACGCATCCAGATGCGACCGGTACTGCGGGTCGAACGGACGCCCAACCTCACCCTTCTCCTCCACCTCCGCGAACACGTCACGCAAATCCGCCACCGACGCCGCATCAATGATCTTCGCCGCCCAGTCCACCGTCGCCGCCTGGAACGTCGGCTTCGCAGCAGGCTGTGCCTTCGGCTTCGCTGCCGCACGCTGCTGCCGCGCCGGTGCAGCCGGTGCCGACTGTGCGTCATCGTCATCCCCACCCGGCGCCACACCCGTGATCGCCGTCAACGCATACCGGCGCGCATACGTGATCGCAGACCCCAGCTGCTGCGGCGGAGTCGTCGCATCCGGCAGAGGGTAGATGCCCTCCAACGACTCCCCGGACTCGTGCGTGAGGGAGTAGTGCAGCACGAACATGGTGTCCATCAGGGTCGGTTGCGCCGACCACGCCAACCCATGCTTCCCCAGCAGCGGCAGAGCCACCTCCGACACGTCCGTCAAATCCGCGTACGAATAGCTGTACTCGGTGTTCGTCCGCTCGCTCTTGACCTTCGCCGTGTTGCCCTTCCGGATCGACGGCAGTTCCGACTGGAACGCAGCCAGTGCCGCCGCCAGTGTCGGATGCAAGTACGTCGTCTCCGTTGTCTCAGCCATTCGCCTTCATCGCCTTCCCCGGCGTCACACGCAGCGACGCCTTCTTCGTCACGACACGCTCCGTGCCTGTCTGGATGCGGTACTTCGCTTCGTGTGCCTTGACCGCTTCTAGCGCCGCCTCGTGATCCGCCTGCGCCCGCACGAGGTACATCGCCGCCTCGGTCAATGCCGCGTAGAGACCTTCTGGCGCTTCCGCCTCCGCCCGGTCCCGGTCGAACGCGAAGACCGGCTGGTCTTCCACCGTCGCCGGGGTGAACGACACACGAGCCAGCGGCGACTCCTGCACGAACGACTCCCCCGCATCCAGACGCTCGAACAGATCCCGATACGCCGGCTCCTTCAGCGCCTTCGCCTCCTTCTCGAGATCCAGACCGCGCAGGTAGTTCACCGCCAGCGTGTCGACCTCCTCATCGATCACCGGACCGTCGAACGGCTCCGACGCGGCCTTGTCCAGTGCCGCGAGGAGGTCGCCAGCGATCCGATCAAGCTCCGCCGCGAGCTCCGCCACGCCCTCGTCGGTCCAGTTCAGCCAGTAGAACTCCTGCGCCCCCGGCCGATACCAGGTGCTGTCCGGCAGCCGCACCTCCGTCGCGTACAGGCACCGCCGAGCGCCCGTCACACGCATCTGCCACACCTTCTGCGCCCGGTACCCCTTCTTCCGGTACTCAGCGCTGCCCGGTGCGATGTCGATGTCCTCGCCGTGCGTCTTGATCTCCGCGACCTGGATCTCGCCGTCGAAGTTCGCACCCACCCCGTCCGGCGACGCCAGCTTCCGCGGATTGTCGGCCGCGTGGAACACCCGGTGCTCCGGCTGCATCCCGTACCGGGCCAACACCTCCTCCGCGATCTCCGGCTCCCGCTGGTTACCCCACGCGGCAGCCTTCCCGAACCGTGCACCCTCAGACGGGTCAGGCTCACGGCCGAGCTTCCGCGCGACGAGACGGTCGATCGTGATCTTGTGCAGGTACAGGTCCCGCACATCCGTCGCCGTGCACCCCGTGCGCCGGACCGCGAGCCACGACGGGCGGTCCTCATCCGACGCGAGCGCTCGCGTCTCGAGCTCCGCAAGCCCCGTCAACGTGTCGCCCATCACGGCGCCACCGCCTGCGCGCGAGGCTCCACGAACGAGAGCCGCAGCCACGACTCGTAGTCGCGCGGACGCCACTTCTCACCCGCGGGGAACAGTCGCTCCATGAGGTCGCGAACCGTCTCGTCCTCAGCGACTTCGATCGAGCGCCACGTCGTTTCCGCGTGGTCGCCCATGTTGACGCCGACTCGCATCAGGATCGCGTCGATCCGGTCCGGCTCGCTCTGCGGCGTCTCCTCGATCTCGCTCATACGTGCTCACCGTCCTTGACCACGTTGCGGAACGTCGGGGGCCCGTACACGGCCGGCACCACCGTCCGCACCGTCTTCTCGACCAGCACCGGCTGGGAGCGACGCGCAGGCTTCCCGTCCTTGTCCTTCACCCGACGCATGCGCAGCACCGTCACCGTGTCCTCAGACACCTGCTCCGGCTGAAGCACCGGACGAGACGCATTCAGCCGCCACGACAGCAGCGGGAACCAGTCACGCGCGGACGGCTTGAACCGCCGCTCGATCTCCTGACGCTCCGACACCACCGCGGGCGCCGCGTTCAGCCTGCGTGCCTTCACGCTGCATCACCCCCGTCGAACGGTGACCCCAGCGCCGGCTTCACGAACGGGATACCCGCCCGCTTCCGCGCCTTCCGTGCCTTCGTACCCATAACCAGTTCCCTCCTCATCAACGTGAGCGCCCGCCCCGGACTCGAACACGGGGTGTCTGCCAAGCCGGGCAAACCATTCGTCAGTCGCGGACCAAAGCCCACTCACCCTGCCACTCACGCTGACGACCAACCCGGTACGTCCCCGGAGTGATCTGCAAAGCACCATGCTCCTGATGCGACACCAGCGCCGACGAACCCTCCGGCACCGTCAGCACACCCAGCAGCAGCGACCCATCCGACCGGTAATCCCAGAACACCGAACCATCCGGGTGCAGCGAATGCGTGTTAGCCGAAGCCTCCGAACGCACAATCACCACACCCTGCTTCGGCATCGGCGTCGTGGCCGGCGCATCCTCCGAACGGAGGAACGACACGTCCCCCTGACACGCAGCCTTCGTGACCACCGGAACGGAAACATCCCGATCCAGGTAATCCAGCACATCCTTACCCGTAATGCGGATCGCATCCGCGAGAGTCAGACTCACCATTTCTTTCTTCCTTCCCGGACGTGCCCGCTACCTGCGGACTTCCAACGCCCTGTATTCATCCGCCGACCAGCCGTACAGGTCAGCGGCAGCCGCAACCGGATCATCATGATGAGCCGGCACAATCAACCCGAATCTGTGGTACGAACCATCACGCTCCGGACTCCCGTTCGTACACAGCAGCACACGCGCCGGCTCGTCATAGAGATCCGCGAGCTCACCCGTCAGGTCATAAAGACTGAGCTCGTTGTCACCATTGCCCGGGTCCTTCACCGGACCAGCCGCCAGAGTCATGCCGGCCACGTGCACGAACTCGTCCCAACCAAACCGTTCAATCGCCGCACGACGAACCTCAGTGTTCGACTCCGCGAAGATCCGCTCCGGCGTCGGATCGGTGATCACCCACTCGGGAACGCGAGTGCCATGCCAGGCGTGGAAACCCCACCCATCCGGCCACGACATCGCCGGGCCGGAGGCCGAGTGCAGACGCCCCTGCGTGTCCCGGCTGATCCGGTTCGGACGCTCAGATAGGACCACGAATCCCTTGAAGCACCACCACCAGTACGCATTCGCCGCGACACGCTCCTGTCCCTCCCACGGGTCAAGGCCCGTAACGCCCAGCGCCCTCATCGTCTCAATCCACGACGACCACCAGATTCCGTAGAAATCCGAGATGAGGGCGGAGCTCCAATTTCGGACCTGAGCCCAGACCTGATCCCCGACCTGAGCCCCGACCTGAGCCCCGACCTGAGCCCCGACCTGAGCCCAGACCTGAGCCCAGACCTGATCCCGGACCTGATCCCGGACCTGATCCCGGACCTGATCCCCGACCTGATCCCGGACCTGATCCCCGACCTGATCCCGGACCTGATCCCGGACCTGATCCCGGACCTGATCCCCGACCTGATCCCGGACCTGATCCCCGACCTGATCCCGGACCTGATCCCCGACCTGAGCCCCGACCTGATCCCGGACCTGATCCCGGACCTGAGCCCAGACCTGAGCCCAGACCTGAGCCCGGACCTGAGCCCGGACCTGATCCCAGACCTGAGCCCAGACCTGAGCCCCGACGCCGAAGGCCGCTAGCGTCGCGCTGATGATGTTCGGAGCGATGGCTTGCGCGAACGCTCCGGCGTAGGGCGAATCCACCCAGATCATGAACTGTGGGGCCGGTAGGCCAGCAGCCTCGTAGGCCTGTCGTACGCCCTGCTCCGCCTCCACGCGGTTCGCGGGTTCCGTGGACAGGCCCAGTCGAATCCACTTGTCGCGCTGCTGCGGCAGCAGCGCCTCCTGTTCGGGGGTTAGTTTGTTCAGCCAACTCATTTCGGTTCTCCTTCACTCACTCGGCCGATGCGCACACGCACACCCGGCAAATCTCCGTACTGTTTCCGAATCCGCATGTCGACGACCTGGCAGTCATCTGCCCATAGACCCGAGTCCGTCACCGCGTCCATCACCGCGCGGATCAACTTGTCCAGATCCGGTTTCACGGTCGGGAATTCCCGCTTCACCGTCTTCGGACGTTCGAACGTGAACACTGCCGACACCGCCACCGCCCGCTCACGCGGAATCGACCGGAACCCGACCGACCGCACCACCGCAGCCACCGCCGTCCGCCACGGCTTCAACGCCTTCGAGTTCGCGTCGGCCAGGACAGGCTTGCCCTTGACCATGAACACCGTCTTCGACCCCTGCGGCACCGGAACCCCGCCGACTGCGAACTCCGCCACCTTAACCGCGCTCATCGCCCACCCCAGCCGTGGTGCTCCACCAGAGCCGCGACCACCTGATCGCAGTGCTCGTGCGTCGGCGTCTCAACCTCGTCATGCATGGCAACCCCGCAACGACATCACGTGCAGGATGTCCGCCAGCGTCCGACCGCTATTGCCACAGGTGAGGCATATTGCGCTGCCGTTCGACTCCTCGACTTGACGTTCCAGTAGATGGAGATGGGGGGTGCACGCCCAGATCAGATATCCGCATCCCCAGCAGCGGCCCACCCAGTCGGCTGGCTCACCTGTCGCAATCGTGCAGTTGCACGGGATCTCTTCCTCGAAGTCGAGGTGCTCGATCGTCTCGACGGCCGGTTCAGTTGCCTGCGGCATGGGACACCTCCCACAGCCACCGCACGAGCGCCGACAGCACCAGCAGCACTGCCAGCAAGCCAACCCCGTCGAACCGGCCACGACCCAACGCCACCGCCGACAACAGGAAAGCCATCAGCAGCAGCACAGCTGACATGCGCACCCGCATCAGCGCACCACCTCAACCGCTGCATCGAACTCCGCGAACTCCGCAACGATCTCGTCAACCGCCCGCATCACCTCGTCGAACAGGACGAACTCCTCCGGGACGATCCGCGCACCATCGCGGCCCCGCACCGCCCCAGTCATGCCAGGTCCGCCGGCCGCGGCGGGTACGGGATGTGCTTCGACCGTTCAACCACGGTCAGATCGAATCCGTGGTCCCGGTAGTACCGAAGCGACCGGCCGGCCTGCCCCACGAACATTTCGCCCGTGTAGAAGATGAGCCGGCCACGGACCTTCTCTTCCCCGTTCGTGACCTCCACGAGATCACCGGGGGCAACGTCCGCGAGAACGCCGTCACTTGTGTGCGCCATGACTTGATCGCGCCCTTCCGATCAGATAGCTGCAGGTCGTTTCGGGCGCCCGGCAGCGTGGAACCTTCTAGTTGTGGGATTCGCTCCGAGCCAACGGCTTCAGCAGCGAATCGACGGCCTTCGACGGGATGCGGACCCGGCGACCAACCGGGAGAACAACCGCCGGGAGCTTGCCGTCAGCGATGTACCGGTCAACGGTGCGGGTGGTCACCTTGAGGCGCTTCGCCGCATCATTGCGAGTAAGAAACTCGGTGGCTACTTCTAAACGCTCCGTTGACATGGTGGCTACGCTAAACGGTCTGACGACAAAAGTCAACACTCGTCAAGAACCGACATGTTCTGTCGATTTTCTACCCCAACACTGGGGCACTTGTCGCTGTGTCTACTTCTGTCGTATTCTGTCGGCATGACAAACGCAGAAGTCACCCCGCTACCCGAACGGGGCACCGACTGGACCATCGGCAAAAATGTCGCGATCCTCCGGCTCCGCGCGGACGAAACCCAGAACAAGCTCGCCGCAGTGCTCGGCATGTCGCCGCAGCTGCTCTCGTACAAGCTGAAGGGGCGCCGTCCCTGGACGGCCGAAGAAATAGAGGGAGCCGCCCGCCACTATCGCGTGACGATCGACTCCCTCTTCAGAAAGCTCCCCGACTTGGACTCGAACCAAGAACCTGCCGGTTAACAGCCGGCTGCTCTGCCAATTGAGCTATCGAGGAATGCTTGATCAGCGAAGCTACTCTAGCAAGCTTCGCGTGTGCTCGGGAAATCCGGCCGGCATCCCGCGCGCGTCGCCACTCAGTAGCCCGCGACCGGGTCCACGACTCCCACGAAGCGGCCATCGCCGAGGAACGCCTGCACGTTCAGGCGGACGCGCTCGGCCAGCAGCGGAGCCGTCATTTCGGGGGTGTCCGCCTGGTGCGGGGTGATGAGCACGCGCGGCTCGTCCCACAGCGGATGACCGTCCGGCAGCGGTTCCGGGTCGGTCACGTCGAGGCCCGCGCCCGCCACAGCGCCCGAACGCAGGGCGTCGAGCAGCGCGTCCGTGTCCACCAGTCCGCCGCGGGCGATGTTCACCAGGTAGGCGGTCGGCTTCATCGCGGCGAACTCCTCCGGGCCGAAGAGGTGCCGCGTGCTTCCGGTCAGTGCAGCGGC
>Ga0157369_10006660_pt1 | contig 13350 bp, 10 predicted proteins | sample C25metaG_FD_113461 | JGI IMG/M metagenome (GOLD analysis project Ga0157369, IMG submission 113461) | Corn rhizosphere microbial communities from Kellogg Biological Station, Michigan, USA - C2-5 metaG | ecosystem: Host-associated > Plants > Roots > Rhizosphere > Soil | place: USA: Michigan...
TCGGAACGGACGGCGGCGGTCTGGCGGCGTGGCGCGCGGGCGCGATCGTGCGGACTGTGACCGCTCGCGACGGGCTGCCGAACGTTTTCGTGCGCACGATCCGGCGCAGCCGCGACGGCAGCCTCTGGGTCGGAACCGACGGCGGGCTGGCGCGCCTGCGCGGAGACCGCGTCGAATCGATGGGCGTCGCGGAAGGGCTGCCCAGCCCGGGCATCCGTTCGATGATCGAGGATCGCGAGGGAAGTTTGTGGGTCGGAACGACCAGTGGCCTCGTCCGCCTCAGCGATACGCGCGTTCTTTCGTTTACGCGGAAGGAGGGGCTGCCGGTCGACGCGGTCCGCGCCGTTTTCGAGGCGCGCAACGGCGATGTCTGGGTTGGGACGGAAGGCGGCGGATTGTGCAGAATCCTCCCGGGGCCGATCCGATGCTACGCGGCCGCCGACGGCCTTCCGCACGGCACGGTGTACGCGCTGATCGAAAGCCGCGATGGCAGCTTGTGGGTCGGAACGGACGGCGGCGGTGTTGCCCGCTTTCGCGGCGGCAAGTTCGTGGAGACGATCGATGCGCGCACTGCCGGCCTGCCGAACGACCGCGTGCGCGCGCTCGTCGAGACGGCGAATGGCGACCTCTGGGTCAGCACGGCGGCCGGTCTCGCGCTCGTTCATGGAGGTCGCGCAATCCGCATCAAGGGGTTCGAGGATCGTCAGCTTCGCCCGTTGCTGGCGTTGCCCGATGGCAGTCTCCTCGTCGGAACGGACGGCGCCGGATTGTGGCGCGTGAACGGCGATGGGTCGCACGCGAACGTGGTGGCCAGTCTGGGCCATGGCCTGCAGAGCGATCGCGTCTTCACTCTGGCCATGGACGCCGAACGCCGCGGCGTCTGGAGCGGAACCTCGGGTGGCGGGCTCGCGCATCTCGATCTCGCGAACAATTCCGTCCACTCGCTGGCCCGGCGCGACGGCATGCACGACGACGTCGTCTTCGAAGTCGTCGACGCCGGCCTCGGCGCGGACCTCTGGCTGACGAGCAATCGCGGCGTCTATCGCGTGAAGCGCGATCGCGTCCTCGAAGCGATGCAGGGGCGGAAAGCGGATCTGTCCGGAATCGTTTACGGAACGATCGACGGGATGCCGTCCAACGAATGCACCGGCGCCTTTCCCGGCGCGATGCGATCGCGCGACGGCCGCATCTGGATCGCGACGTCGCGCGGCCTGGCCGTGATCGACCCGAACGCGAACATTCGCAATGACGTCCCGCCGCCCGTGCGCGTGGAGGAAGCGCTGATCGACGGCGTGAGCGCCGCCGAAGGCTCGCTGCGCGTCCCGGCCGGCACCGGCCGCCTCGAGTTGCGCTATACGGCGCTCAGCCTTCGCGCGCCGGAACTCGTGACGTTTCGCTACATGCTCGAGGGCTACGACCGAAGCTGGGTCGAGGCGGGGACGAACCGCGTCGCGACGTACACGAAGCTCGCGCCGGGCAGCTACACGTTCCGCGTCGTGGCCACGAACGAAGATGGCGTGCGGAGCAGCAGCGAGGCGCGTCTGCCGGTGGCCGTCGATCCGCGATGGTTCGAGACGTGGTGGGCGCAGCTGCTGGCGTTCTTGCTTCTCGCCGCCGCTGTTTGGGGAATCGTGCGGCTGCGCGTCGCGACGCTCCATGCGCGTCAGGCCGAGCTCGAAGCACTCGTGGCCGAACGGACGAGAGGCCTCGCCATCGCCAACGAACGCCTCCGCGGGTTGTCGTATCTGGACGGACTGACCGGCGTCGCCAATCGCCGCCGCTTCGACGAGGCGCTGGAAGAGGAATGCAACCGTGACGCGCCGATCTCACTCATCCTGATCGACCTCGATCACTTCAAAAAACTCAACGATTCGCAGGGGCATCAGGAAGGCGATGAGGCGCTGCGCTCGGTCGCCGCGTGCCTCGCCGAGCGAACGGAGTCGCGCGGCGGCCTGGCCGCCCGCTTCGGCGGCGAGGAGTTCGCCTGGCTGCTTCCCGGCGTGACGCTGGAAGAGGCGATGGCGGAAGCAGAAACGCTGCGGCTCCGAATCCGCGACGCCAAAATCCGCCACACCACCGCCGCCGACGGCATCGTCACCGCCAGCCTCGGCGTCGCCGCAGGCGCACGAGTTACGCCGTCACAACTCGTAGCCGCCGCCGACGCCGCGTTGTACCGCGCCAAGTCAGGCGGGCGGGATCGGGTGGAAGCGGAGCGGATCGAGCCTCATCACGAAATTGTGTGACGGCGGATGCAAAGGCGCCGTCGCGAAGGGAGCATCGTTACGTCATGAGTCCGATCACTGTGTCGTTTCCGGGTGGTGTCGCCGTCGACGCGACGTTTGGAAGTCACACCGTCCGCACCGATCAGCCGCGGTCTTCCGGCGGGATGGACGCGGCGATGTCGCCATTCGATCTCTTCCTCGCATCCATCGGAACCTGCATGGGCTTCTACGCGCTGCGCTTCTGCCAGGAGCGTGACCTTTCTACCGAGGGGTTGGGACTGACGCTGGAACCGCTGCGCGAGGGCGACGGGAAGCGCATGACGGCGCTGCGAATCGCCGTCGAACTTCCGAAAGCCTTCCCCGAAAAGTATCGCGACGCCATCGAACGCGCCATCGATCACTGCGCAGTGAAAAGCCAGATCGTGAATCCGCCCCGCTTCGATCTGCTTCTGAGCGGCGGCGAGCCGGCGAAGTGAATCACGATCGAGGCCCAAGTTCGGCGGTGAGATTCTCAATGTAGCGGAAGTAACTGAAGACGCGTCCACGCTGCCGGTTCGTCAACTCACTCACGATCTCAAGACTAGCGAGGTGGGCAAGCGATCTGTTAACGGTCGCAGCGGTGAGGCCGGTTGCCTCGACCAGAGCGCCGGAAGTGACTATGGGCTGCCTTTGCAGTGCCTGATGAACGACAACTGCCGACGCAGCGGCACGTCCGAGAGTGGCGATGCGGACGTGATCCTCGTTCACGAGTTGAAGGAGCGCGTTCGCAGTGGTGACTCCTTGTGTGGCGCTTGCCTCGACGCCCTCCGCGAAGAAATCGAGCCAGCGCTCCCAGTCACCATCCATCCGGACAGCGTTCAGCAAATCGTAGTAGGCGGCCCGGTGACGTTTGAAAAATAAACTCGGATACAGCATCGGCTCGCGAAGAACTCCGTCCGCGACCAGTTGCAGAACGATGAGAAGCCTGCCGATGCGCCCATTTCCGTCGAGAAACGGATGGATGGTCTCGAATTGGACGTGCGCCAGTGCGGCTTTGATCAGTGGAGGTACGCGCTGGGGTTGGTCATTGAGGAAACGTTCGAAGTGTTTGAGGGCATCCGGTAGCGCGTCGACCGGCGGTGGAACGAACACCGCGTTTCCGGGACGGGTGCCGCCGATCCAGACTTGCGACCGCCGGATCTCGCCGGGCGTTTTGCCACGCCCGCCTGGATGTGCCATCAGTACTTTGTGCATGTCACAGAGCAGGCGAACGCAGAGCGGAAAACCGGAGCGCAGTTTCCTCAGCCCGAGTTCCAGCGCGGCAACGCAGCGGCTTACTTGGCGTGCATCCTCGACGGGAACGCCTGGCTGTTCGTCGATCTCGTACAGCAGAAGATCCGCCAGCGAGGACTGCGTCCCTTCGATCTGCGACGAGAGCACCGCTTCCTTTCGTACGAAACTGTAGAGAAGGAGCGAGGCGTTAGGGAGAAGCGCAGTCACGGCGTCCAGCCTTCCGAGCGCAAGTAGCGCATCGTCGAAGCGCCGCCGAAGAGAGGATGACCAGACCAGCGGCGGTTTCGGCGGAAGAGGCGTAGGCACGAACGCCTTAAACCGCTCCGACGCCGCGGCGATAGTCCGGTACTTTCCTGTTGGTTTGCGCCGCATGCGAACCTAAAATTAACCTGCTCGTTATTTTAGGTTATGCGGCTTTCGTAAATCAACGATGGATGTTGAAGAGCCCTCAATCCCTAAACCGGTACCAAACCATCACCGCCACCTTCACCACCCCGGCGGTGGCGACGATGGCGAAGAGGTCCCAGCGGATGACGTTGTGGGAGAGGTTGTAGAAGAAGAGGATGCCGGTCAGCAGGACGGCGGAGAGGCCGCCGATGCTTGTGGAGCGGAGGCGGTGGGTGAGAAAGCGTTCGTCGATGGTGCCGAGGATGGGGAGCTTCATTTCTTCTCCTCCAGCTGGAAGATGTCGTCGGTGGCGTAGCCGAAGACGCGGGCAAAAGTCAGGGCCAGCGCCAGGCTCGGTTCGTAGCGCTGGCGCTCGATCGAGTTGATGCTCTGCCGCGAGACGCCGACCGCATCGGCGAGCTGCTGTTGCGTCCAGCCGAGGGCCGTGCGGAGCTCTTTGACGCGGTTCTGGACGGTGTGGGCCATGTCAAGTGCGCTTCACATGATAACGCCTTGCGATAGGCTCACGCGGAACCGCGATGACGACGCACAGCGTGCTTGGCGCGATCGCCGATTTGTTCAATCCGCTGCTGGCGATTCTCGCGCTGATCATCCCTTTCCTGCGGACGCCGCGAACCGCGCGCTCGACGATCGCTTACTACATTTCCACCGGCGCAGCGATCGGCATCGTGTATCTCATTCGGTTCGTCGACGATCGCAACCAGCTCTGGGCGTCGTTCGGACTCGACTACAGCACGCACTCAGCGTTTGCGGCGTCACTGGCGGCATCGATCGGCGCGTTCGATCGCCGATGGGCGACTCCTCTTGCGCTCGCGGTCGTTCTCTACTTCGCGCTGGAGATTGTGATGCGTTACCACGGCATCCTGGACATTGTGTCGTCGGCGGTGCCGGCAGCGATCGCGGCACTGCTACTTCACAACTCGTCGCGCGTCAGAACGGACAGTCCGCGCAGCCCGAACCGCAACACGTAGGCTCGAAGGCGGCGCGGATTTCAGGCCGCGGCGTTTCAGCGGGCAATGGGGAATCGCACGCGGGTTCCGCGCGCGGCGTCTCTTCGGGAGGGAGTTCCGGTTCGTTCAATCGTGGACGATTTCCGACCAGGGGAGCTTGCGGACCTGGAGCACTTTCTCGTCGATCTGCTGCTGCGTGGCGCGCTCGCCGAGGACGCGTCGAAGGTAATCGACCTCGGGCGATACGAGCTTGTTGTGATTCGGCAGCAGGCGGAGTGCGGCGCTTTGCAGGTTGCGTTCGGACACGGTGACGGTCTTGGAAGCTTTCGTGGCCTTTTCGCTCATGGAGAGCGCAACGACGGTTTTGACCGAAGTAATCCTTCGGTTGCGCTTACCGTTTCCGGCCGATTCGCGCGGTGCGGATCGGGAGCGCGCTGCGGAACACGAGCGATTCCTGCACCACCGCCGGCCGCTCCGAGCTGCAACGGCACAACGCGCAATGAACCCCGTCGACATGCGCCGCGCGCGAATGACCGCAGATATCGCAAAGCCGCTTTTCCATCACACCCTTCCTTCTCAAGGTTCGTGCCGGAAATTGTGCGGGAGGGGAGGCGAGATCGAACGAAACTCTGCAATAGGTGGAGCTGTCATTCCGAGCCGGCGGCGCCCCGGATGGGGCAGAGCGCGGCGAGGAATCCCCGGTTGCAACCCGGACAGGGAGGGGAAGGTACATTTACGCGGGCCGTTCGTCTCCGCCGCCCGTCCCGGGTTATCAGCCGGGGATTCCTCGCCGCGCTCAACCGCTGCCGCGGTACCGCCGGCTCGGAATGACAGTCAGCCGGACCAGCCCGCGGAGAGGTCGTTCCACTCAGGATTTGTGGTCGCGATGAGTGCTTCTTTCTTGTCGCGCGACCAGCCTTTGATCTGTTTCTCGCGCGCGATGGCGTCGCGGATATCCTGCGACCATTCGAAATAGACGAGACGGTGGCAGTTGTATCGGGCAGCGAAGGCTGGGCCGCGCGAGTTTCGATGCTCCCAAAGCCGTCTCTGCAGGTCATTCGTGACGCCCGTGTACAGCACCTCGAACGACTTGTTCGTCGTCATGTAGACATAGAAGTTGTACGCTAGCCGCACGATTAGTAACTTACCTCGGGCTCTCCCGAACGACAGCGAACTCTTCATGGAGTAGATCGCAGAAAACCAGCCTTCCGGGAAACGTCTGGAACGATCATTCGTCGGAATCGACATGCGCAAGCTCGCCATCCTTCTCGCCGTCACTGCTTCCACAAACCTTTATGCCGCGATTACCGGCACGATCCTCGATCCCGAGGCGAAGCCGATTGCTGGCGCGACGATCCGGGCGTATGCCGCGGAGAACGCGTCGGTCATGCGGGCCAGGATCGTTGCCGGGAAGATCGATCGCGAGCCGATCGCCAGCGCGCAGTCGGCGGAGAACGGGACGTTCTCGCTGGATGTGAAAGGCGCGGCCGCGGTCGACGTCGTCATTGATGCTCCGTCGCGCACGCACAACGCGATCGCTGCCGTCGACGGCGATGACCTCGGCGCGCTCGTTCTCGCTCCGCCCGCCGCACGGAAGCTGCGCGTCACCAGCGCCGGCAAGCCGGTCGCGAATGCCATCGTCGTCTCCGGCATCGACGTTTCGCGGACGGACGCCGCGGGCGAGGTGCCGGCGCCGTTCAGCACGACCGCGTATGTCGTTCATCCCGACTATGCGATCAGCAAGCACACCGGGAACAATGGGCTGGAAGTGAAACTGTCGCGCGGCGTGGCCGTGCGCGGACGCGTCGTCGACGCGAAGGGTCCGGTTGCGCATGCGACCGTTTCGATCAACGGCTGGCCGCTGGCGCAGACGGGCGACGACGGCACGTTCGCCATCGCGCACGCGCCGGACGGCTGGCAGTCGATCGCCGCCGTCCGCGGCAGCGACGCGGGGACGGCCACACGGCCGAAAACGGGAGCGCTCGAAATCCGCATCGCGCCCGGCGCCACGTTCACCGGCACTCTTCGCGACTCCAGCCGCGGCGGAGCCGTGGCCGGCGCGCGGATGACCATCAGCAATACCGACGATGACTCGATCGTGTCCGTGACCGACGCCAAGGGCAGCTTCACCGCCGGACCTCTCCTTCCGCGCGCCTACCAGATCGCCGGCATGCATCCGGCGTATTCGATCGAATCGGCATCGGTGACATTGCCCGCCACGCGCACGCGCTCATTCGCGGCGCAAGCGTTCGCGCGCGCGAAAGGGCGCGTGATCGACGAGGATCGCAAGCCGGTGGCGATGGCATTCGTCTCGTCGAACAGCGCGGCCTCGTCGCGGGCGCACACCTCGGTGACGAATGCGAATGGCGAATTCGCCGTGCGCGTCATCCCCTCGCCGCAGTTTCCGACGCCGCTGCTGGCGAACAAGCGCGATTACGTCACGGTCTCGACGGCGGCGCAGAGCTGGAAGGCCGGCGAGGTCAAAGACAACATCGTCATTACGCTGCCGCACGGTTTCGTGGCCCAGGTGCGCGTGATCGACAAGCAGCGGCAGCCGGTTCCGAACGCGATGGTGAATGTTTCCAGAACGGGCGAGGGGATACGTCGCTCACTCGCGGTGGGCTGCGCCGATCCATCCAAACCCGATTGTCACCGCACCGGCGCGGACGGCCTCATGACCGTGCGCACCACTGAAGGGAAGCATGAGGTCATGGTGTACGGCGACGACGTGTCGCCGGTCCGGATGCAGAATCAGATGCTCACCGCAAAGGCGGCAACGATCGTCGTCACCGTCGATCGCGGCATCGAGATCAGCGGCCGCGTCGTTCGGCCCGACGGCACTCCCGCTGCCGACGCCATGGTCGAGACGCCGACCGGCGTGATGCCGCGCTCGGCGCAGACGATGGCCGACGGCACGTTCAAATTGACTGGCATCGCTTCCGGCCCCGCCGTGCTGACCGCCCATTCGAGCGACGGCATTCTTTCTTCGCCGCCGCTCACGGTCACCGCGCCGGCGAAGAACGTCACGCTCACCATTCCTCGGGGCGCGCGCATCGAAGGGCGCGTGCTCGACCGCGCCACGCAGCAGCCGGTCACCGATTTCACGGTCGGGTTGCCGACCCGCAGCCAGCGCATGGTCCCCGCCGAGCCGCGCGCGGAAAAAACGATTCATGCCGACGACGGCAGCTACGCCATCGACAACGTTCCTCCCGGCGCCGTCGACCTGGTCGTCCGCGCCGCCGGATACGTGTCGGGCACGCGCGGCGATATCACGGCCGAGGATGGGAAGACGGTGACGGGGATCGACATTCAGCTCGATCGCGGCGCCACGATCTCCGGACGCGTCACCGCCGGCGGTACACCGGTGGCCGGCGTGGATGTGCGGCCGGCCTCGCAACGGATGGCGCCGATGATGTCGCAGCAGCTTGCCGCCAGCGGCGCGGGCGCTACGACCGATGGCGACGGTTTCTACAAACTCGACGGCATTGCCGAAGGCGACCGCCTCATCGAGTTTCACAAACAGGGCTTCGTCACCGCGCAGAAGCCGGTCGAGGTGAAGGCCGGCAACGATGTCCACCTCGACGTCGAGCTCGATCCCGGCAAGGAATTGCGGGGACAGGTCGTCGATCGTTCCGGTCGCGGCATCGCCGGCGCGAACATCTCTGCCTCGGCCGCCGGCGAGCGGCGCGCCGGGCCTATGGCCGTGACCGACGGCGATGGGATGTTCGTGCTGACCGGCCTGACCGACGGCAAGTATCAAGTCAGTGCGCGCAAGGAGGGAATGGTCAGCAGCGACGCCACCGACGTCGATCTGCCGCAGACGCATCCGCTCACGCTGACGCTCGATACCGGCGCGACCATCAACGGCCGCGTGAGCGGCGTTCCCGCCGAGCAGCTTCCGCAAGTCGTCGTCACCGCTTCCGGAGGGACGTCACGCAATCAGACCACCGCCGATTCGAGCGGCAACTTCACGCTGCCCGGCTTTCCCGATGGCCAGGTGCGCGTCGACGCGATTCTTACGACGGCCGGACAGCGCCGCATGGCGCCGACGAAAACGATCGTCATCGAAAACGGCGCCGCGCCAGCGGTAGAACTGAATTTCCAGGAAGGGATTACCGTCAGCGGACGCGTAACGAAGGGCGGCGCGCCGGTGTCGAACGGAAGCGTCAGTTTCATCCCCACCGGCGGCCGGCCCGTCCGATCTGCGCCCGACGTCACCGGCGATACGTCGGCGTCGGCGCGCCAGTTCGTCAACACCATGATCTCCTCCGACGGCACGTACACGGCCGCGGGTCTTTCCTCCGGCGATTACTCCGTGCGCGTCAGCACGTCGGGGATGACGATGTATCAGACGAGGTACACCGCCGCCGCGAGCGGCACCTTCGACATCGACATCCACGGCGCCACGTTGCGCGGCCGTGTCGTCGACTCGAAATCGAACGCGCCGCTGTCCGATGCGCGCGTGATGCTGACGTCGCGATTGCCGGCCAATGGCTCCGCGGTTAGCGACTCCGATGGCCGCTTCGTCATCGACGCGCTTCCCGACGCGAGCTACGACCTGCAGGTCAACCGCGAGCAGTACGCGACCGCGGCGCAAAAAGTCGTGATCGCAAACGGTTCCGTCGCCGACGTCGAAGTGCGGATGGAGCAGACGCCGGCGATCACGATCCGCGTCACCGATTCCGCCACCGGCCAGCCGGTCGACGCGACCGTGATGATTCAGGAGGCCTCGGGCAGCTATCGCGGCCAGGCCACGCGCGTCGAGAGCGGAGTGTTCCGGGCCTGGTTGCAGCCGGGAAGCTACAGCGCCGCCGTCAACGCACGCGGCTACGTCCTCAAGACGCAGAATTTCACCACTCCCGCCGACGTGACCGTCACGCTCGTCCGCGCCGGCGCCCTCCTGATCCGCGCGCGCACGCCGCAACGCGCCCGGCTCGATCTCCCCGGCGGCGGCACGCAGCGCGGCTTGGGCATGCTCCACGCCGGAGCGAACGGACCATTCGAAATGGTCCCCCCGGGCTCCTACATGCTGACGCTGACCGGCAGCGACGGAAAAGTCACGCAGACCATCCCGGTCGTCATCAACGGAGGCGAAACGACGACCGTCGATACGCCGTGATCTGAGTTACCACGCTCTGACTCTCTCCTTCGGCGCGAGGTACAGCTTTTCTCCCGGCTTCACGTTGAACGCCGTGTACCACTCGTCGATGTTGCGGACCGTGTCGGCGCGGAACTCGCCCGGCGCGTGGCCGTTGGTCATCAGCGACGTGCGCAGCGCCTCGGGGCGGTACTTCGTGCGCCATACCTGCGCGAAGGCGAGGAAGAAGCGCTGGTCGCCGGTGAGGCCGTCCGCCGATGGCGCTTGTTTTCCAGAATAGGCACGGCGGTAGCCGTCGTATGCCGCGGAGAGGCCGGCGACATCGGCGATGTTTTCGCCCAGCGTCAGCTTGCCGTTCACGTGCATTCCGGGCAGCGGCTCGTACTTGTCGAACTCCGCGGCCAGGCTCTCTGCGGCCGCGCTGAAATGTGCGAAATCCTCTTTCGTCCACCAGTTCCGCAGCCGTCCCTCGGCGTCGAACTGGCTGCCCTGGTCGTCGAAACTGTGGCTGATCTCGTGGCCGATCACGGTACCGATGCCGCCGTAGTTCACGACCGGATCCGCGGTTCCGTCGAAAAACGGCGGATTGAGAATCGCCGCCGGAAAATTGAGCGCATTCTGAATCGGTACGTTGAGCGCGTTCACCGTTTGCGGCGTCAGCCACCACTCCGTCTTGTCGACCGGCTTACCGAGTTTGGCCAGGCTGGCGTGGTAGTCGAAGAGCTGCGAACGAATGGCGTTGCCGAGGGCGTCGTCGCGCTTGATCGTGAGGCCGTCGTAGCTACGCCAGTGTTCGGGATAACCGATGCCGACGTAGAGCGTGCTCAGTTTCGCCTTCGCTTTCGTCTTCGTCGCGGGCGACATCCACGCCAGGTTGTCGATGCGATGACCGAACGCGGTGATGATGTTTTTCACCATCGCCTGCGCGGCCGCTTTCGATGCGGGCGGGAAGTAGTGCTTCACGTACAGCTTGCCGACGGCGTCGCCGAGTGCGCCGTTCGTCGCGCTGATGCCGCGCTTCCAGCGTGCGCGTTGCTGCGGCGCGCCAGAAAGCGTTGTCCCGTAGAACTTGAAGCGCTCGTCGGCAAACGCCTTCGGCAGCAGATACGACGCGCGGTCGATGGCGTGAAACGTCAGGTAATCCTTCCAGATCGCAAGCGGCTCGCTGGCGGCGAGTGCGGAGATGCCCGTGACCGCGGACGGCTGCCAGACCATGATCATCGGCTGCGCGGAAAGGTCGGCGGCCTTGAAGTACGCGGCCCAGTCGATGCCGGGCGCTTTGACCGCGAACTGCTGCAGCTTCCACGGATTGTTGGCCTTGTGCACGTCCTCGGAATCGACGCGGCTGACGTGCGCCTCGGCGATCTTGTGCTCCAGCGCGTAGATGTGCGCGGCGCGCTCGGCGGCATTCGCGACATGCGCGAGCTCGAGGACGGCCGCGATGTGCGCGCGATACTTCGTCTGCAGCTCGACGTCCTTCGGATCCTTGCTCAGGTAGTTCTCGCGATCGGGCATCCCGAGGCCGCCCTGAAGCAGATAGCCGACGTTGCGAGTGGGATTGTCGAAATCGGGCGAGACCCAGAGTCCGAAAAGGCGGTCGGTATAGAAATTCGTGTTGTTGAGGGCATCGACGTCGGCGCGCAACTCGCTGCCGAGGATGCGAGCGAGGGATGACTTGTCGGAGATCGCCGCGATCTGATCGAGCTCCGGTTGGAGCGTCTTCAGCCCGCGCGCCTCGATCGCCTTCTCATCCATGAACGCCGCGTAGAAATCGCCGATCTTGCGCTCCTCGGAATTGGCCGCGGCCTTCGATTTGTCCGCATCCTGAATCAGCTTCGACGTCCGCTCGTTCGCTTTCTCCTCGAGCACGGTGAAGACGCCGAGAACGGCGCGGTCGGGCGGCATCGGCGTGTTCTTCGTCCACGTGCCGTTCGCGTACGCGTAGAAGTCGTCGCCGGGCTTCACGCTTTTGTCCATGCCGGCGGGATCGAGGCCGTGATTCGGCGCGGCGGCGGTGACGGCGAACGCGGTGAGCAGAATTGCGGCGAGGGCGAATTTCCGAGAGGTCATTGCGCTATCGTAACTCGCTGCTGATGCTCGCATTTCTCGCCCTTTGTGCCGTTCTTGTTGACGATCCCCAAACATCGCCGCCGCCCGCGTCGGAGACGATCGTGGTGACCGCGACGCAGACGAAGACGCGGCTCAGCGACACGCCGGCGAGCGTGGTGGTGATCACGCGTGAGGCAATGCAGACCACCGCCGCGTCGACGACCGACGACGCGCTGCGCCAGGTGCCGGGCTTCACGCTCTTCCGCCGCTCCGGCAGCCGCAGCGCGAATCCGACGTCGCAGGGCGTGTCGCTGCGCGGCGTCGGCGCCAGCGGCGCGTCGCGTGCGCTCGTGCTCGACGACGGCATCCCGCTCAACGATCCGTTCGGCGGCTGGATTTACTGGGGACGCGTGCCGCGCGTGGCCATCGATAGCATCGAAGTCGTGCGCGGCGGCGCGTCCAATCTGTACGGCAGCGGCGCGATGGGCGGCGTCGTGCAGTTCATCCGTCGAAATAATGACGATGTTGCGTTCGAGACGAGCGCGGGAAATGAGGGGACGAGAACGGCGTCGCTGTTCGCGGCGATGAAGCGCGGCGATTGGAACGGCAGCGTCGACGCCGATCTCTTCACGACCTCGGGTTACATCCTCGTTCAACCGTCGCAGCGCGGAAGGGTCGACGTCGATGCGGATGCGCGCCACACGACGTTCGATGGCATCATCCGGCACTCCGGCTCGTTCCTGCGGCTCTCGCACTACTCCGAGTCGCGTAACAACGGAACGCCGCTGCAGATCAACGACACAGCCATTCGCCAGATCGCCGCGGGAACCGACATTCAAACCGGCGCAGGTTCGCTCGTTCTGCGCGGTTACGGCAGCGATCAGGATTACCACCAGACCTTTTCCGCGATCGCGCCCGACCGCAACAGCGAACGATTGACCGTCGATCAGCGCGTGCCGTCGTCCGGCCGCGGCGGATCGCTGCAATGGTTCTCGACGATCGGCCGCAATGTCATCGTGGCCGGCGGCGACGCGCGTCAGGTCAGCGGCGCCAGCGACGAGCTGCAGTTCGCCGCCGTCAACAACAAGATCACGCACTCCGACGTCTCCGGCCGCCAGCGCAACGCCGCCGCGTATGTCGAAGACGTGGCCACGCTGTCGCCGCGCATCACGCTGAGCGCCGGAATCCGTTTCGATGCCTGGCGCAATTTCGACGCGCAACGCAACGGCACGCCGCTCGCCGACCGCAGCGACGACGCCTGGAGCCCGCGCGTGACGCTGCTCGTTCGCGCTTCGGAACGTCTCGCCTTCACCGCCGCCGCCTACCAATCCTTCCGGGCGCCGACGCTCAA
>Ga0157369_10006661_pt1 | contig 13349 bp, 19 predicted proteins | sample C25metaG_FD_113461 | JGI IMG/M metagenome (GOLD analysis project Ga0157369, IMG submission 113461) | Corn rhizosphere microbial communities from Kellogg Biological Station, Michigan, USA - C2-5 metaG | ecosystem: Host-associated > Plants > Roots > Rhizosphere > Soil | place: USA: Michigan...
CCCAACGAAGCGCAAAAGTCCGCTTTGGGTCATAAGCGGACGTACTGACAAGTCCGCGCCATGTCCGCTTTACCCCCAATAACGGACGTTGGACGGCACGTCCAAGTCAGCATTTTGGCTGTGCGCTTATGAGTACACGCCCTAGTTCGAGGATGTAATCGTCAGGCCCAGTATCGTCGGTGTTGGCGGACGCCGGCCAGTTCTCCGTCTGAAGCTCCCTCTTCACACTGAGGGGCCGCCACGCTGCCTGCTCTGGTATTGTCGCCGGGCGCAGCGCCGGCTTGTCTGAGCGCCTATTCATCGTCGCTCATTTCAATTAGCCACAAGACGACTGCTCCAATCATCAAGCCGGCGCCGACAAGCAGGAAGGGCCGTATCCCCTCAGTGCGAATGATTTCTCCGGCGGCTAGGGCAAGCCCGGCGAGTAGTATAGCGCTTGCCATCATCAGGGAGAGAAAGCGACGCATTTTGCCGGCCCCCTATATGGTCTGGGATTCCTACGAAAAAAGGATCGTTCCAATGGGTCCCCCCTCTGCGTTATTTGTCAGAACGGAGGTTTTGACTTTGAGCGGCCTGAGGTTTCACCATCTTATTATCCCGATCGCTGCTGCCATGGTGGCGATTGGATTGGCAGTGATCAAGGCGTCGAGAAGTTTGGGCATCCTGGAAATTCTGGGGCCCGATCTAGTATTAGCTATTGGTAGTGTCCTGATCGTCTTTGGGGTCTTCTGCATCGCATCGTATGGCCTAGTGAGGGCGATAGAATGGGCAGACCAGGGTATCAGCCGCGAAGAGCGCACGCAGGCATCGAGCAAGGGGAAGAGTGAGCGACTTCGGTAAATGCGTAACTGCCGCCCAAGCTCTCATCGAGATTGACCACTACAGCGAGCGCCTAGTTGGCTGCATGGAGTGCAACAGATGGAGCTGGCGCGGGAGCCAGAAGCTGCTACTCGAGCTGCCCGACGACGACATAGACGCATTGAGGGAGCGCGTCAGACGGGCTAAGCAAGCGGGATGAGTGACCGTAAAGCGTTAGCCCGCGAGATTGCTGCGCGCAGCAGACCCCGCTTCATCGAGATTAAGCCAGAGCCCCGTCGTAAGTTGCCTCTAACGAAGAGGACTATCGAGGTTCCGCGCGAGCGCCGCAGTGGGGTGCCATTCACTGAGGAGGAGCTGACCGCCATCCGCGGCGGCATGACGGCCGAGGAATATCGCCTCTACCTCATCCGCACTTTCTTGAAAGACTGAAAAGAAGAAGCCCCGGTAAGGTGGTTGGCTGGGGCTTCCAAACCAAACGAGTGATCGCAGGGAACGATCACCGCGCAAGCGCCATAGCACAGCCTACGCTGGCGCGCCGCCGGCCTTCTTGTGAGCTTTGTATTCTGCTTTGCACTGCTTCATCAGATCACTATGCTTGCCTGCCATCGGGTGCGTCATGAGCGCCTGCTTGCAGATTTTGCGAGCCGCCCCGGCATTAGCGTCGGTGGAGGCCAGTCCGACGGCGAGGCTAGAGCCCGCCAGGACCAGCGCGAGTGCTAGTGCAATATTCTTCATGGGTACTTCCTTTCTTTATTCTTCATGAGGTACTTCCTTTCTTTCCCCTAATAGGGTTTTTCGTCGGTATGCGTGGAATCAGCGTCGGACGCTGGCTAACCCGCTAACCTTCCCGCGGTGTTCCCAAAAAGAAGAAGCCCGGACTGCCTGAAGATCCGGGCATCTCCGTAGGGGTATTCCCCTCTAGCGGCCTGGGGGGCCTGGGGAGCTTGCCCGCCGCGCCATGCCCCCAACCGATACCCGTTACGCGCGGCCGAGCCTGGTCGCCCAGGAAGACCGGGGGCTACCAAGCTCAGATACGGAGACACTCTCACCTGAGGTTCTTCAATAAGTAGATGTGGCCGGACGGTGGGCCCGATAGTTGTGGGCATGCATCGCGTGCTTCGACGGAGCAGGCTTCACCGAGCCTTCGGGTTTGATTGGCGTGAGCGCACCAGGGCAACCGGCGCCCTCAGGGTTCTCGACGCACGGGGCGTAATTGGCTGAGGCCGGCTGAAATGCCGCTGCGGCGAGCGTGAGCGCGACGGCAGCAAAGCCTATTGAGATTTTAGGGGACATACGGGGGCTCCTTGCTTGCAGGGAACGCGGCGGTCACGGCATGTGGCGCCTGCTGTAAAGCAAACACCCGTTGCCTTGCGCCCTGTGAGGTTTGGATGTCGCACTCCCGTGCGACTTTGCCGCGTGCGCCGATTGCCGCGGAAATCTTGAACACGAGCTTTTCTGCGGGTTACGCGGCGTAATCGTTTCGCCTGTCGAGTCCGCGCTATAAGGTCACACGAGTGCGCGGCCGAGGACGCAGCATTCAAGCCGTGGTCGATGCTCTGGGGAGAGCGGGCGTCGAGATTGAAGCCGACGGCATTCGGGTTAAGAAGAAGCCCCGCCGCTAACAGATGACGCTCACACCTGAAGAAGCTGAGCGGCTGTTTTGCATCGCGCGCGACCTCCTCAGCGAACCCCGGCTCGCGGATCGAGCCAACGAGCTCACCGCTGAGGCGTGTCGCTTGGCCGGCAAGCAGATGGCGACGATGACGGCACTTAGGTTTCTGGCCGCCCGCGGCCACAAAGAAGCGCAAGGCTTTCTTGCCGCGCTCGAGTATCGCTATGCCAAGCCCCTGCCCCGTAAGCGTGACGCCCAGGGCACGTAGGCACTAGGGCGGCGCGGGCTACACGCCGCTTCTTGCAACCGGAATTGCAACCGGAACATCGCTAGGGTTCCTGCGCCCTTAGCCTGAAAGCCTGAATTTCCGGGGATAATAAGCAGCTGCCTAAGACGGGATGCCAGAAGGACGGACCTCAGCGCTTTATTTGACCGTTTGGAACAAGGGCTCGGCCTTCGATGAGGCCCGTGCAAGCCCGATCACCTGGCTTGTCGCTATCGCGCGGAACCGCGCCATAGACCGTGCGCGATCAGGTGCGTTCGCACGCCGTAGCGAGCCGATCGAAGCGGCGGCCGATGTGGCGGACCCCGGAGTCTCTGCGTTCGAGTTCCTCGCCTCGGCCCAGCAGCAGGAGCGGCTCAAGTCCTGTTTCGATGAGATCGAAGAACGCCAATCCTTGGCGATCAAGGCTGCCTTCATGGGCGGCTTCACCTATGACGAGCTCGCCGAGCGATCCGGCGTGCCGCTCGGCACGATGAAGAGCTGGATCAGACGCGGACTTGCCAAGCTTAGAGAGTGCCTGGAGCGATGACCGACAACGGGGCGCCGAAGAGAGAGGACAACCAGCTCATCGCGGCCGAGTATGTGCTCGGGGTGCTCGGCGTGTCCGAATGGCGCGAGGTCGAGCAGCGGATCGCAGGCGATCAAATTTTCGCCCGCGAGGTCGCCTTCTGGGAGGAGCGGCTCGGCGGACTTGCCGAGGGAACTCCTGCTGTCGCGCCTCCGGCGAGCGCCTGGGCGCGCATCGCGGCAGTTCTCGACAGGGCCGAGCAGCCGGCGGCAACGCGTGCAGGTATATGGCAAAGCCTCGCCTTTTGGCGAGGCCTTGCTTTGAGCACGAGCGCACTTGCAGCGGCGTGTCTTGCCGCACTGATCTATGTCGGCGCCGTGATACCGCCACGTACACCGCTCGTCGCGCAACTCCGCGCCGAAGGCGGAAAGACCGGGTTTCTCGCTGCGGTAAACTCGGGCGGCGGCACGCTCGCCATCGTTCCAGCCGCATTGCTCAGCGGAGAGGAGCAAAAGGCGATGGAGCTTTGGCTCATTCCGCCCGGCGATAAGCCGCACTCGCTCGGGCTCATCGATCCCAGCAGGCCGATCACCATCAAAGTGCCGCAGGACCTGCTCAGCCGAGTCAACAGGGAAGCGGTGCTCGCGGTCTCTCTAGAGCCGCCCGGCGGCTCACCAACTGGACAGCCGACTGGTCCAGTAATCGCCAACGGCAAGCTCGCCCAGCTTTAGCTGGCCAACATCACGAAAACGTCATCGCCGGAGTCCGCATCCGGACGCGACCGCGCCCCCGTAGCTGCGCCGTACCCCTCAATGGGACAATCCGCAACTTACAGGAGGATGACATGAAGTTTGCCAAATATGCTCTCGCCAGTGCAGCCACCGCCGGCCTAGCCTTTGCTGCTCTCACCGCCCTCCCGACCTTCGCTAAGGAAATGACGGTGATGGTGGGCGGCGCCCCGATGTTCCCCTCCAAGAACATCATCCAGAATTCGGTCAACTCAAAGGACCACACGACGCTCGTCGCCGCAGTCAAGGCCGCTGACCTCGTCGACACGCTGTCGGGCAAGGGTCCTTTCACCGTGTTCGCGCCGACTAACGACGCGTTCGCCAAGTTGCCGGCGGGCACCGTCGAGACGCTGCTCAAGCCCGAGAACAAGACCCAGCTTACTCAGGTCCTGACCTATCACGTTGTTCCTGGCCGCATCACCGCGAGCGACCTCACGGCGATGATCAATAAGGGCGGGGGCAAGGCCATGCTTAAAACCGTCGAAGGCGAAGACCTCAGCTTCGGAATGAAGGATGGCGCCATCTGGGTGTGGGACGCCAAAGGCGACTCCGCCAAGATCACCATCAAGAACGTGCTTCAGTCTAACGGCGTGATCCACGTCATCGACACAGTGCTGTTGCCGAGCTAACCCCGCCTCAGCATCAGCTAGCCCCGCCGCGTGCCTCGCGCGGCGGGCTTCTTCCTGCGTGGCGAGGCGGCGGCCCCCTCAGTGATGGTTCTCGCGGCTTCGCGATGCTGTCCGACCCACGTGCGATCCGAGCTAGCCCAAGGCGGGGACCAGAACTCCAGTCGCGTATTCGACCCGCAAATCGAAGCATGCCGCCAAAGCAAAACGTCATAGAGCGAGCCATGGCTCTTATGGTCGCCCACGGTTCGCATTTCAGATTCTTCTTAAGGAGGAGCTTTATACGGTAACGAGACCGATGTGCGCTTATGGCACTTAACGGACATAAAAACCGGGTTGAAAAACGTGCGCTCTGAGCGCAAAGCAGACGTTGATTATGCAGACCCCCAATGCTCCGTAAGGCCTTCCGGTGAGTGGCTTGCCCTCACCGGGGAGCCTTTCAACTGGGCGTGGAGTGCAAACCTCTTTTAGTGAGAGGATGGGACTGGGGCATCTGCTGGCTTAAGCTCCGCTGCCATGAGACCATTGGCTCCTCTGCCATATCGCACGAGGACAGTCTGGCCTGGCTGGAGTTCGGCGAAGCCCCAGCGGCGGAGCGTCTCCATATGCACGAAGATGTCGGCTGTCTCAGGTCCGCGCGTGAGAAAGCCAAACCCGCGCAAACGATTGAACCACTTCACCACTGCTCGTTCCCAGTCACTCTCTGCGACGACGACGACATGGGTGCGCTGTGGCAGCTGCGCCGGGCGAATTGCCGTCGAATCATCCATGCCGCGGATGCGTGCTGCCTGTAGACCTTTGGGAGTTCTCACTACGTCACAGATGATGCGCGAGCCCTCATAGGCCGTCTGAAAGCCACCGAGTCGCAGACAGCTCACATGCAGGAGAACATCAGGCAGATCTTCATCAGGGAGAATGAAGCCATAGCCTTTCGCCGGATCGAACCACTTGACCGATCCTGACACCTCAAAGACCTCGGGTCTGATTTCCTCATCGCGTGGGACATAACTTTCCTCACGCGGCGGCTCTTTCACCCCCATTTTGCCAGACGCCCCACTGTCCCCGATGATCCCCTACCAAAAAGGCAGCAGCGCTATTTAGCAATATGGCAGCGAAGGATTTTCAGGAGTTGTGGCAATTCCGCCACCGGGGCACCAAGTGACAGCTCGGGTCCGGCTTCAAGAGCTAAAAGTCACTGAGTGACAGCATCTTGCCAAATTTCAGTCTATTGTTTTGGAGCCCCCCCTTTGGGGTCGGGACGTTATCCTCCCGGGAGGCCGTCCTCCCGTTATTTGTATTGCGTAAAGGAGGACGGTCCTCCATGGCGTATGACCGCCCATGGAATGTCTCGCAAATGTGCAAAACGTCCGCGCAGCGGCTCATCGAATGCTGGCCGCACGGGTGCGGAAATCCTCGCACCAAAATACCGCGGCGAGGCCCTGGACCGTGCGAAACGGCTTGAGCCGATTATCCGTGAGATGCAGAACGAGGGCTATTCGATTCGGCGTATGGCAACCGAGCTGACCAAGCGGAAGGTGAAAACGCCTCGCGGTGGTGATTGGCACCCACAGACAGTGAAGATGGTGATACAGCGACTCGCCGCTTGAAACTTGGCTCATGAGTTCTTGGAGTCCTTCAGTCCGGCTACTTCTCCAAACGTGAGGAGAGGTAAGCCGGGGGGAAGGGGGTCGATGACGCACGCTTCCTCGGATGGAACGCCCCTGACTAGATCGTGGCGTTGCGTTCAACGACACGCGGGATTTCGACATAGAGTGAGCTAGGCAACCTGTAAGGTGTGATAAAAATCGCGGCGGCCCCACTTGGGGTGTTATCGCAGGGGGATCAATACATGCGGCTCACACCACCAAAACAGGTGACTTTCTATATCTCCATATCCGTGGCCCTTATCTCCGTGGTGCTTAAGGCCATGGCAGTTACGGGCGTCACCGTTTTCCCTACTGGCGGATATTTCACGGGCGGGTACCTTGTGCTGCTGGTCGCTTATCTAGTGCTCCTTGCCGGGATCACGCTTAAAGGGGTGTAGACAAAAAGGCGGAGACATTCGTGCCGGTCTGAGGATCAACCGGCATAACTGTCTGAAAGTCAGTCGTTCGGTCGATGGGCTGGTCCTCGACCGTGCTATCCTTGACCACGCTTGCGATTCTGGGCTGTGATCAGGGAAGATCCTCCTGAAGACCGGCATCAAAATCTTTGCGGCCTTGCTCGGCCTCGCCGTTGCGACCTTCTTAGCCGCGCTTGCCTTTGCCCTGGCGGGCTTGGGTGATATCGCCGCAAGCCAAGGTCATTGGCCGTTCGTCGAGCGCTTCCTCGATTTCGGGATGCGGCACGCTGTCAAGCGGCACGCGAGCGGGATCGAGGTGCCGAAGCTCGACGATCCGAACATGATCAGGCTTGGGGCGGCCCACTTCCACCGGGGCTGCGCCTTTTGTCACGGCGCGCCGGGGATCCCGGTAAACCCAATAGCCAAGCACATGCTGCCGCCACCGCCCGAATTGGCGGTGACGATGCGGCCGTGGCAGCCGAACGACCTATTCTGGATCGTCAAGAACGGCTTCAAATATACCGGCATGCCGGGATGGGTCGCGATCGAACGCGAGGACGAGATTTGGGCCGTCGTCGCGTTTCTCACGCGTATCAAACGCTGGATGCCGAGGCCTATCGCGACCTAGCGCTGGGAAACGTCCAATTGCCGGAGCAGAGCGGCGCCGAACTCGCAACCGTGGAATCAAATCCGAAGGCCTCCGGTGCTTGTGCGCGCTGCCACGGGGATAAGGCTCAATTGCCTCTCAGTATCTTGTCCCAGTGTTGAATGGCCAGCCGGCGGACTATCTGCTCGCTTCTCTCAAGGCCTATGCGGAGGGCAAGCGGCGGAGCGAAATCATGCAACCCTTGGCCGCAGACCTACGTCCGGAGGATATGCGTGAGCTTGCAGACTACTATGCTGGTCTGCCGCCACCACAGTTGCAGTCAAAAAACTCAGATGCAGCTTTGGTGGAGCGCGGCCGAAAATTGGCTGTCGAAGGTCGATCCCACGCTGGCGTTCTGCCTTGCGCAACGTGTCACAACAATGTTGGGCACTATCCTCGCCTTGAAGGTCAATATGCCGCTTATATGGCCGGGCAATTGCGGCTTTGGAAAGCAGGCATCGGCCCTTCCACAGACGGCGGGGCTACGATGATGGCCATCGCGCAGAAGCTCAGTGATGAAGACATCAAAGCGGTGACGAGCTACTTCGAGACACTTCCGCGCGAGTGAGCGAAAAAGGCATCGTCGGGCTTTGGGTCAGACGTCCCCGCCCGCTGGAGAAATCTTTTTCTCCCCTTGCGACCGGCATGCTTATCGGGAGCATCGATGTCAGGTCGGTGCGATAACAATGTGGAAGTCACGGAGCGCCTACGGGGGACAGAAAAAGGAATGCACCGCTTCCTCAATTCCTCTCGAAGGCACGTTGCAGTTCTACTCACGGCTTCAAGAAGCAATGAGCATATAATTCTACTCCTGATCAGTGCCCCCCAAGAAGCCGCTCAACCGGTCATCAGAGACCTGCACCAACTCAATTGACGCAAAAAGTTGGCACCGGAATTGGCACCGGACGGCATAAAACGATGGGGTACAATCAGGGAACAGTGCCGACGTTCGCCCTAAAAAACTGAGGAAAGGCAAGGCGGCAGGTGACAGGAGGGCACTAGCAGGAAGGCCTCTTTAGTCCTTGCGAATTTGTCATGAACCACTTTGGCGGCAGTGGCGCTCGACGCACTTAAAACAGCGGACCGCCATACGGGTAGTAATGCTGCCAGTAGTAATAGTGGTAAGGCCGCCAATAGGGATAATACTGCCAATTGTAGCGGCGCGGCGCGGTGTAGACGTAGCGCTTGTAGTGGCGGGCATAAGCGTGGCGATGCGCAACCTGCATGACGGTGGTGCTCATGTGGCGACTTAGGGCGGCGTGATCGCCGAGGGTGAGCGGCATTGCCGAAACCGCTTCCGGCGTCATGACTAAGACACTGGCGATGAAGGCAAGGGCAGCAGCGATGCGCATGGAATTTGCTCCTTCGTCAATTTCTACCCAGTTTGGCTCGGTGGCAACCCCGTAACCTAAGTCTGGTTTCCCGCGCGTTAGTATTCCTCACAGCCAGGCGGCCGCGACGAGCAGGATCAGGACTTCGCTCACCTGCTCGACGGCACCGAGCACATCTCCAGTCTGCCCGCCGATCTGGCTCATGCAGAGCCAGGCGAGAACGACGATCGCTACGGCGACGAGCATGGCAGCGAGCAGTCCGCCGCCGAAGCCGAGGCAAAGCACGAGCACGATGAAGCCGATCAACGTCGCGATCAGCGCTGCGCGCTGCGGCGGCTTTCCTGCCTTAGCCGACAGTCCATCCTGTCGCGCGGGCGGCACAAGTCGCATGAACAATGGCATGGTCGCGCGCGCGCCGGCCTCCGCGGCGATCAGCGCCGGTGCTATGAAGCTCGGGTCGGCGAGGCTCGCGATCGCGCCTGCACGCAGCATGAAAGAGAGAATGAGCGCGGAGGTGCCGTAAACGCCGACTCTTGAGTCGCGCATGATCTCGAGCTTGAGCATTGGGCTCCCGCCTCCGCCGAAGCCGTCCACCATGTCCGCCAGCCCGTCCTCGTGCAGGCAGCCGGTAATAAGCACGATCGCGGCGATGGCGAGCGTACCGGAGATGAAAGGATGCAGGCCGAGCCCGTCGGCGATCCACACAACGAAAGCACCGATAAGACCGATGCCGACGCCGATGACGGGAAAGCTCCAACTCGCCCGCGCCACATTGGCGCCAGAGGCCGATGGTGTGCCTACGAAGGGCAGGCGGGTCAGGAAGGCTAGGCCGACCTTGAGGTCCGTGTTAAGGGCTTCGATCGAGGCGCCGGCTGTCATTCCCTCGTCCCCTCGGCACCGTGCTCATTCGAACGCGGCTCACGAAGTCTTCTGGACGCATTTCCGACTGCAATAAGTCTATCCTCAAATGACGCGTTTTGCCTCATTCGCTGAACTGCGTGCGGTCTGCCTCGATCTGCCCGGTGGCGATCCCGGCGCTGCCGCAAAGGTCGCGGCGCGAGAGGCGCGGCTGACCAAGCCGCAGCGCAGCCTGGGCCGGCTTGAGGAACTGGTCGAGTGGCTGAGCTTCTGGCAGGGCCTGGCACCGCCGCGGCTCGACAAAGTCGAGATCCTGGTCTTCGCCGGCAATCACGGCGTCACTGCGCGCGGCGTCTCGGCCTATCCCGCCGAGGTCACGGCGCAGATGGTGGCGAATTTCGCCGCTGGCGGCGCCGCCATCAATCAGCTCGCGCGCGCCGCCAATGCTGAATTGCGCGTGATCGCCCTCGATCTCGAGCGCCCTACGGCTGATTTCGCCGAAGCCCCTGCCATGACGGAGGCTAAATTCCTCGAAGCCGTTGTGGCGGGCTACAAAGCGGTTCCGGAAGAGGCCGATCTCGTGGTGCTCGGCGAGATGGGCATCGGCAATACCACCGCAGCTGCAGCGGTTGCCGCGGCTTTATTCGGCGGCGGCGGCTCACGCTTCGCCGGTCATGGCACCGGCCTCGACGAAGAGGGCCTGAGGCGCAAGCAAGTGGTGATCGATGACGCGCTCGCTCGTCATGCACCGATCCTCGACGATCCTTTGCGCATCGCCGCGGCGCTCGGCGGGCGCGAGCTCGCCGCACTCCTTGGCGCGTGCCTCGCCGCGCGGCATGCGCGCGTGCCGGTGCTGATCGACGGATTCGTGTCGACGGCCGCGGTCGCACCGCTTGCGAAGCTCCGCGCTGATGCGCTTGATCATGCCCGCGCCGGGCACAGATCGGCCGAGGCCGGGCATCGCCTGCTGCTCGATGAACTCGGGCTTCATCCTCTGCTCGATCTCGACATGCGGCTTGGCGAAGGGTCTGGCGCCGCGGTCGCCGTGCTTGTGCTTCGCGCGGCGCTCGCCTGCCATACCGGCATGGCAACCTTTGCCGAGGCGAAGGTGTCCGACAAAGAGAGTTGAGGATTAGGCGGCGGCGATGGCGTGGAAGAAGGTGCCGGTGACGTGCCCGCGCCAGCTCCCCGAGGTTCCGAGTCTCTGGCCCTGTCCGTCGGCAAGCTCGACTAAAGGCTCGTCGTTACAGGTCGCGACTAGCGCCGCATAGTGGAACTCGTGTCCGCGCAGCCGCGAGCCTGCTCGTCCGATGGGACTGTCGGCGAGCAGCGTTGCCTCGCGATAACCGAGATGGAGCTTGCGCCGCGCAAAGCTCGTGGCGTGGCCGAGCAGGCCAGCCATGGGGTGGCTGATGCCGTCGGCATCTTCCAACACCTCGCCAAGAACCATGTAGCCTCCGCACTCGCCGTGCACCGGCCGTGTCGCGGCAAAGCGGGCGAGGCCGTCGCGGAATTTGTGAGCGCCCGCGAGCCGGCCCGCGTGCAGCTCAGGGTATCCGCCAGGCAGCCAGCAGGAATCGCAATCCTTCGGCGGCGGCTCGTCGGCAAGGGGAGAGAAAGCCACGATCTCCGCACCTGCGCGCCGCCAACCATCGAGAACATGTGGATAGACGAAGGTGAAAGCAGCATCCTGCGCGAGTGCGATGCGCGATCCGGGCGGCGGAAGGGCCGTTGCCTGCTTTGCCTCAGCGAGATGTGGCGGGACGGCAAGCCTCAGGATGCGGTCCAGGTCGAGGTGGGTCTCGGCGATTGCCGCGAGGCGATCGAGCCGTTCAGCAAGGTCTCCATGCTCGCCGGCCTGAACGAGGCCAAGATGCCGCTCTGGCAGAGCGATCATCTCATCACGCGGCACCGAGCCGAGAACGGGGATGCCCGATGCTGCGATGGCGTCGGCCACGAATTTGCGATGCCGCTCGCTGCCGACGCGATTGAGCACGACACCGCCGATCTTCACCTCCGGATCATGGGTGACGAAGCCGCGCAGGAGCGCCGCTGCGGATTGCGACTGCCCCGAGACATCGATGACCAGCAAGACCGGAAGGACGAAACGGGCGGCAAGGTCGGCAGTCGAGCCAGTCCGGCCTGCGGCGGCATCGATCCCATCGAACAGGCCCATGACGCCTTCGATCACGAGCATATCGGCGCGCGAAGCGGCCTCGACTACTAGCGCGTCGAGCAGCGAGGGCCGCATGGCCCAACTGTCGAGATTGACGCTCTTTCTGCCGGTCGCGGCTTGGTGGAAGGCCGGGTCGATATAGTCGGGGCCGGCCTTGGCCGCTTGCACGGCAAGCCCGCGCCGTTTCAACGCCGCAAGCAAGCCAAGCGTCACCGTGGTCTTGCCTGCGCCGGAGCGCGGCGCGGCGACGATGAGACCACGGGCCGTCATCCGGCCCACCACGTCAAGTGACCGCTGCGTCCCGGGGCGTTATAGCGGGGGCCATGGCAACGAAGGCATCCCCGCTTCGCCGCGGCTGGACCACAGGAACCTGCGCTACGGCAGCCGCCAAGGCCGCCTATACCGCGCTGCTCACCGGCGAGTTTCCCGATCCGGTCGAGGTCACGCTGCCGCGCGGCGGCGGACGCCCTGCCTTCGCGCTCGCCACGACGGTTCGCGGTGAGGGGTCCGCAACCGCGGGCGTGGTCAAGGACGCCGGCGATGACCCTGACGTGACCCACGGCGCGCTCGTCCTCACCACCGTCCGCCGTGGCGCGCAAGGCAGCGGGGTTAGCTTCAGCGCCGGCGAAGGCGTCGGCACAGTCACGCGTGCGGGACTCCCGGTGCCGCCGGGCGAGCCCGCCATCAACCCGGTGCCGCGGCAGATGATACGCGCGGCGATTGCCGAGATCGCCGCGGCAAACGGTGATCCAGGCGATGTCGAGGTCGAGATCGCCATTCCAGGCGGGGAGGCGCTGGCCGCCAAGACGATGAACGGCCGGCTCGGTATCATTGGTGGCCTCTCGATCCTCGGCACCACGGGAATCGTCATTCCTTATTCCTGCTCGTCCTGGATCCAGGCGATCAGGAGCGGAATCGACGTCGCGCGCGCGGCGGGGCTCACGCATGTCGCTGGCTCGACGGGTGCGGAGTCCGAGAGGGCGGTGCAACGAATGTGCGGCCTCCCCGAGATAGCCTTGATCGACATGGGCGACTTCGTCGGCGGCATGCTGAAATATCTGCGCAGCCATCCGGTGCCGCGGGTGACCATTGCCGGCGGCGTCGGCAAGATGACCAAGCTCGCCCAAGGGCTGCTCGATCTTCACTCCAAACGCGGTTCGGTCGACCTCGTGGCGCTCGCCAAGCTTGCCGAACGTACAGGCGGCTCGCGCGACCTTGCCGCGTACATTCTCACTGCCAATACAGCGGCTGAAGCCTTCGTTCATGCCGAGGCCGAAGGCGTTGCGCTCGGCGACGAAGTGGCGAGTGCCGCACGTGAGGCCGCGACTGCCGTCGTTGCGGGCAAGGACATCGAAATCGAGGTCGTTTTGTTCGACCGCGAGGGCAGGCTCGTGGGCCGCGCGCCGTTTGCGGCTTCTCATGCGGCACCCCCGCGGAAGCGGCGGCGATAATCGGCGTCGTAAAGCACGCTGTCGCGAAAGTCTTCCGCTGCCAAGGCGCGGCCAACCACGATCAGCGCTGTGCGCTCGATGGGCTCCGCCGCGAGCTTCGACGGGATATCGCCGAGCGTGCCGCGTACGATCTTTTCCTCCGGCCAGCTTGCATGGGCCACCACGGCCACCGGGCAGTCCGCGCCATAG
>Ga0157369_10006662_pt1 | contig 13349 bp, 13 predicted proteins | sample C25metaG_FD_113461 | JGI IMG/M metagenome (GOLD analysis project Ga0157369, IMG submission 113461) | Corn rhizosphere microbial communities from Kellogg Biological Station, Michigan, USA - C2-5 metaG | ecosystem: Host-associated > Plants > Roots > Rhizosphere > Soil | place: USA: Michigan...
CAGGCGCGAAGGGAAAACCCGGCCAGGCACCGACATCGCGCGCATCAACTGACCAAAACGGCCTGATCAAAAATAGATAACGAAAACATATGCTTACGTGAAATTGAGCGGCTGCGTGTTATTTGTGCAATACCCGTTGGAAAACCGTTCCAGGCGGTTCCTTTGTTGCGTGTGCAGGTCCCTTCGGTAATTGTCCCTCGCGTTCATGCGCCGTATCCGAAGGCGCGAAGCGACTAGCGGTGAATAGGGACAAGGGAACCAACCTTAAGGGTGTCTCACCCAGCGGATAGTGCAGAGGCCAGCTCGATGCCGACGTCGCGGGCCATTTCGAGTTTGACAGCCCGCGCCACTATACGGCGACCGTCCTCTCCCATAGCCGGATGGCGGGAGCGTTGATCAGCGACGCCAAGAGCGAGCCGGAAGGCGGACGCGTCGGCGAATGCCCATGACGGGCCGGCGGAGCCGCTATTCCACGGCACCGCGATGCAGGTCGGCCTCGATCTGCAGTCTGGTGCCGCCGCCGAAGCGGGCGCGGTAGACCTGCAGGTTTTCCATGATCCGCTGCACGTAGTTTCGGGTTTCCGAGAACGGGATCAGCTCGACCCAGTCGACCGCGTCCACCTTGGGATCGCGCGGATCGCCGTAGCGGTCGACCCATTTCTTCAGGCTGCCGCGGCCGGCATTATAGGCGGCAAAAGTCATGATGTAGGAGCCGCGGAAATCGTCCATCAGGCCGCCGAGCTCGGCCGCGCCAAGGGCTGCGTTATAGGCCGAATCGGTCTTCATCCGGCTGACATCGAAGGGCACGCCGGCCCGCTTGCAGACATAGCGTCCGGCATCGGGCGTCACCTGCATCAGCCCGTAGGCCTGCGCCGGCGAGACATCGCCCGGGTTGAACTGGCTTTCCTGCCGCGCGATCGCGAACAGCACGCTTTTTTCCACGTCGGGTCCGATCGGGCTGTAGTGCGGAATGCCCATCACGGGGTAGGCGTAGAAATCGAAGGGCATGCCGCGGTTGAGCGCGGCCTTGCCGGCCAGGATCATGCCGCGTGCGTAGCCATGACGCGCCGTCAGCTCGCCGAGCCCGATGATCGTGTCCGCATCGCCGTTCTCGCCGACATCGGCAAAGATCGGGGTCGCGATCTCGCGCTCGTCGAGGTCGAACAGCAGCTGTACGGCGCGGACGACTTCCAGCCGCTCGACGCCGCGCGAGCGCGGCACATCGCTGAGCTCGAGCTGCGGCAGCCTGAGCTTGGCGCGGGCCAATTGGCCGTAATAGCTCGTCGATTGCTCGGCCGCCGAAGCATAGAAGGCGCGCGCCTCGTGCTCGCGGCCCATCGCCTCGGCCGCGCGGCCCTTCCAGTAGCCGGCGCGCGCCAGTGTCGTCGGATTGACGCTGCCGACGCCGATGCGGGCAAAATGCTGCGCGGCGGTGGAGGGATCGTTGAGGAAGCGCAGCGCGATCCAGCCCGCAGTGAACTCCTGCTCGGTCTTGTAGATGTCGCGGGTCGGAAGCGCGGCATCGCGCGCGATCAGGTAGGCGGTCTTGTATTCGCCGAGATCGATCATCTTGCGCGAAATCAGCCGCCGCTCGATCCACCACTCGTTCAGATTATAGAGGCGGGCCGGGTCGCGCGGGGCGCTCAGCATGAGCTGGGCGGCTTCGGGGTATTTCTCCTCGCGGCGAAGCTGCTGGATCTTCGCAAAGACATAGCCGGTATCGCTGTGCAATTCGCGCGGCACGGCTTCCAGCAGGGTCTTTGCGTTGGCCGCTTTCCGCACCGAGGCGAGGCGCGCCTTGACCAGCGCGACATAGCCCGCGCCGAGGCGCTTGGCGGCCCGGATAGCGGCGGCCTCGTTCTCGGTGGTGTAGGCGAACGCATCCATCCGCGCCTTCTGGTCGCCGGCGCTGAGCAGCGGACCGAACATGTCGAGGGCCGCGCTCTCGGTATCTTCCGACATCGGATCGGAGCGCCATGCCTCGCGCACCAGGCGCTCCGCATTGCCGCGGTCGCCGCGCGCCAGCATCGCCTTGGCAAGCGCGAGCCTTCCCTTGGCCGAGATCGGCGTTTCGTTCTCGAACCACGACCACACCGCGGAATCCTCACGGCTGTCGTCCCACAGCGCCGCCTCCAGCCGCCGGCGGAAGAAAGTCTGCGACGGCCAGCTTGGATTGGCGGACATGAAGGCGCGGTAGCGCTCGACGGTGGCGTTGTTGTTGTCGCTGCGCAGGATGAGCCATTCGGCGAGCTTCCTCGCGACGGGATCGGAGATCGTAGCTTCCGCCTGGGTCGCATCGTCGGGACGGTGCTTGCGAACCAATTCGATCACGTTCTCGAGCGTGTCGAGATCTGCTTTCGAGGTCGCGGAGGTCGCGGCGACCGCCGCTGTCGCAACCGACTTGCGCGTGGGGGCCGGCGCGGTCGCGCGCTGGCGGGCGGGAGGCGCGGGAGCCGCGACTGGAGGCGGCAGCGAAGGCGACGCCATCCCGCGCGCCGGGGCGGTCGCAGCCGCCGGCGGGACGGTCGGCGGCACCACATTGCGCGCGGCTGGACGGGCCTTTGGCGTTGGAACCCTGTGTTTCGCCGGAGAGGATGCAGCCTGCTTCGGTGAGGTCTTTTTCGCCGGCGAGGATGCCGCCTGTTTCGCTTGAGGAGTTGTCTTTTTCGCTGACGCCGAAGCCGCCTGTTTCGCCGGAGCGGAAGCTGCCGGTCCGGAACAAGCCAAAGCCAGCGTCAGGGCCGCCGACAGCGCCGTCGATCGCAAGGCTCTCGCGCGGACAAACGGGTTCACGGCATTCCTTCGCTGCGAATCAATTGGTTGAACCTGACTGAAACCGCCGAAAAAATACTAAATGCAATGCGGCATGGCCCGGATTTTTGCGCCGCCACCGCGGCAAAATCGCGGCCGGACCGGAGCGCGCTACCTGGGAGTTCCGGGGAAGGGCGTGCGTGCGGCCCTTTCGCAGGCGAGCCAGACCCGATATGAATGGTTCCTTCAAGGTCGGCCACGCCGCAAACCAGGGTTTGGGAGGAGTTCCATGGCAGCCAAGACGAAATTCCGGGGGTCCTTCACTGCCTTGGTCACTCCGTTCAAGAACGGCTCGCTGGACGAGGCGGCCTTTCGCGCGCTGGTGAACTGGCAGATCGCGGAAGGCACCCACGGCCTCGTCCCGGTCGGCACCACCGGCGAAAGCCCGACCTTGACCCATGACGAGCACAAGCGTGTGGTGGAATGGTGCATCGAGGAAGTGAAGGGCCGCGTCCCCGTGATCGCCGGCGCCGGCTCCAACTCCACGAAGGAAGCGATCGAGCTTGCCGAACATGCCGAGAAGGCCGGCGCGAACGCGGTGCTGGTGGTGACGCCCTACTACAACAAGCCGACCCAGGAAGGCATGTACCAGCACTTCAAGGCGATCAACGACGCGATCGGAATCCCGATCATCATCTACAACATCCCGCCGCGCTCGGTGATCGACATGTCGGTCGACACCATGAAGCGGCTGTGGGAATTGAAGAACATCGCGGGCGTCAAGGACGCGACCGCGAGCATGGTGCGGGTGTCGCAGCAGCGCGCAGCGATGGGCGAGGATTTCAACCAGCTCTCGGGCGAGGATGCGACCGTGCTCGGCTACATGGCCCATGGCGGCCATGGCTGCATTTCCGTGACCTCGAACGTCGCGCCACGGCTCTGCTCGGAATTCCACGTCGCCTGGCAGAAGGGGGACACCAAGGCGGCGCTGGCGCTGCACGACAAGCTGATGCCGCTGCACAACAACCTTTTCATCGAGTCCAATCCTGCGCCGATCAAATATGCGATGTCGCTGCTTGGCAAGATGGACGAAAAGCTTCGCCTGCCGATGGTGCCGGTATCCGAACCGACGCGCGTCGCGGTGCGCAGCGCCATGGTGCATGCCGGCCTGGTCAACTGAGCGGGAAAGTTGGCGAGATTCGTCAACAAAGGAGTGCGCGATGCTTGAGGAGTTCAAGAAGTTTGCTCTCAAGGGTAATGTTGTTGATCTCGCGGTTGCAGTGATCATCGGCGTGGCCTTCGGGGCCATCGTCACCTCGCTGGTCGGAGACATCATCATGCCGGTCATTGGCGCGATCACGGGCGGGCTCGACTTCTCCAACTACTTCGTTCCGCTTGCCAAGTCGGTGACGGCCGGCAACCTGGCGGACGCCAAGAAGCAGGGGGCCGTGCTCGCCTACGGCAACTTCCTCACGCTGACGCTCAATTTCATCATCGTCGCTTTCGTGCTGTTCATCATTATCCAGCTCATGAATCGGTTGAAGCGCAGCGAGGAGGCGAAGCCGGCCGACCCGCCGAAACCGTCGACCGAGGTCGTGCTGCTGACCGAGATCCGCGACCTCTTGAAAAAAGCCTAGCGCCACCGATCTTGTGGCAAGAGGGCACCGGCTGTGGCTGACAAGAACGATCGCGCGATCAAGGTCGTCGCGGAAAACCGCAAGGCGCGCTTCAATTACGCGATCGAGGACACGGTCGAGGCGGGCATTGCGCTGACCGGCACCGAGGTCAAGTCGATCCGCGGCGGCAAGAGCACGATCGCGGAATCCTATGCCGATTCCAGGAACGGCGAGATTTGGCTGATCAACGCCAATATCCCGGAATATCTGCAGGCCAACCGCTTCAATCACGAGCCGAAGCGGCCGCGCAAGCTGCTGTTGCACAAGAAGCAGATCAACAAATTGATCGGGGCGGTCGATCGCGAGGGGATGACGCTGATCCCGCTCAAGCTATATTTCAACGAACGCGGGCGAGCGAAGCTGCTGCTGGCGATCGCCAAGGGCAAGAAACTGCACGACAAGCGCGAAAGCGAGAAGAAGCGCGACTGGAGCCGCGAAAAGGGCCGCCTGCTGCGCGCACGGGGATGAGTTTGGGCGAATAGCGGTTGGCGAATAGCGAATAGGGACATCGGTGCCGCAGGCACCTCCATTCGCCATTCGCTACTCGCCATTCGCGATGCTTAATGCTTAGGGAGCAAAAAATGGCCCAACCGAATTTGCTTGAAGTCGACTGGAGCAAGATCCCGGCGCCAACGGACGACGGCGGCGCCGCGCATCTTGAGGGCATGACCATGCCGCCGGTCGCGCTGAGGGCGACCGACGACACGATGGTGAAATTGTCCGCGCTGAAGGGACGCACCGTGGTGTTTGCCTATCCCCGCACCGGCGAGCCCGGCAAGATCGCGCTCGTCGACGACTGGGACATGATCCCGGGCGCGCGCGGCTGCACGCCGCAGACCTGCTCGTTCCGCGATCTCTTTGCCGAGCTGAGGGCCGCAGGTGCTGCGCATGTGTTCGGTCTGTCGACCCAGAGCAATGCCTACCAGACCGAGATGGCGTCTCGCCTGCATCTGCCGTTCGCGGTGCTGTCGGATGAAAAGCTCGAACTCACCCGGGCGCTCAGGCTGCCGACCATGGAAGTGGCGGGGCTGACGCTGATCAAGCGGCTCGCGCTTGTGATCGACGACGCGCGCGTCCGCCACGTGTTCTATCCGGTGTTTCCGCCGGACCGAAATGCGGGCGACGTGCTGGAATGGCTGAGGGACAATCCGGGATCGGCCTAATCCAGCTCGGCCTTCACTTTCGCAAACACGCTGTGAAACATCTCCGCCGTCAGCACGCCGGTGTTGGTGTTGTAACGCGAGCAGTGATAGCTGTCGTAGAGCTTCAGGCGGCCGGCCTGATGTACGGCGCCGTGTGCAAAAGGCGCGGCGACACTGCGCAATTTCAAAATCTTCAGCAGCGTATCATGCGCCACGCGGCCAAGCGCCACGATCGCGCGCAAGCGCGGCATGGCATCGATGGTCGCGGCCAGGAACGGCCGGCAAGCATTGATCTCGGCGGGCAGCGGCTTGTTCTGCGGCGGCACGCAGCGCACCGCATTGCTGATTCGGCAATCGACGAGCTGCAGGCCGTCATCGGGCCGCGCCTGATACCGGCCCTTGGCAAAGCCATATTCGAGCAGCGTTGCGTAAAGCAGGTCGCCGGCATAGTCGCCGGTGAAGGGGCGGCCCGTGCGGTTGGCGCCTTGCAGTCCCGGCGCGAGGCCGACGATCAGGAGTCTCGCAGTCGCATCGCCAAAGGATGCGACCGGCGCGTTGAACCAGGTGGGTTCCTTCTTGCGCACCTGCGCGCGAAACTCCGCAAGCCGCGGGCAGAGCGGGCAATCGCGACCGGGCTCGGTCAAGGTCGGGGCGCCGGCCGGGCCGGACGCCGCCACTTTCCTAATCGTCGAAATCGTCGTCACCGCCCCGTGGTGCCACCGTGGTTGCGCGCTGCAGGAATTGCGGCGCGTGATGACGCTCGCGTGGCTCACGCGGGGCCGGACGTTCCGACGGATCGCGACCGAGCTTCGACTGCAGCTCGACGAGATCGGTGAACACGTCGGCCTGGCGCCGCAACTCGTCGGCGATCATCGGCGGCTGGCTCGAGATCGTCGAGATCACGGTGACGCGAACGCCGCGGCGCTGCACGGCCTCCACCAGCGAGCGGAAGTCGCCGTCGCCGGAGAACAGCACCATCTGGTCGATATGTTCGGCGAGCTCCATCGCATCCACCGCGAGCTCGATGTCCATATTGCCCTTCACCTTGCGGCGGCCGGAGGCGTCGATGAACTCTTTCGTCGCCTTGGTGACCACGGTGTACCCGTTGTAGTCGAGCCAATCGATCAACGGACGAATCGAGGAGTATTCCTGATCTTCGATAATCGCCGTGTAGTAGAAAGCGCGGACAAGCGTTCCGCGGCCTTGGAATTCCTTGAGGAGCCGCTTGTAGTCGATGTCGAAGCCTAGCGTTTTGGCGGTCGCATAAAGGTTGGCCCCATCGATGAAGAGCGCAATTTTATTGGTGGAGGGTGACATTCGTTGCTCGCATTATGTTGATCTGCTTTTCTTGGCGCGGCGGCAGCGGATCCCGCGCATTTCCAGTCGCTGCCGAAGCCCCAGAGCGGATTGGTCCCAGACAGACGCTACCGCAAATTTGGAGAGAAGGGGGCAAAAAAGGTATTTTCTTACAACGCAATAAAGCGTTTTGTTGTCCGGCGCCATTTGCGGCCGTCGGCACCCACCCCTTCGTGGTCCCGCAGCCGGGGGTTAGCAGAGCGGTCTGCTCTCGCCAAATCACAAATTTAGCCTTGCGCAAACCTGTGCCTCCCTATAACTAGCCCCGACAATCATCATTTCCAGCCCCCAATAGTGGAGTGACAGCCGATGGCACGCGTCACCGTCGAAGATTGCATTGACAAGGTCGACAATCGGTTCGACCTCGTCCTGTTGGCGGCCCACCGTGCCCGCATGATCTCCTCCGGCTCTCAACTTACGATTGATCGGGATAATGACAAAAATCCGGTCGTCTCGCTGCGCGAAATCGCCGATTCGACGATTTCTCCGGAAGATTTGCGCGAGGAGTTGGTGCATTCCCTGCAAAAGTTCGTCGAGGTCGACGAGCCCGAGCCGGATACGGTGCCTTTGATCGGTTCGGCCGGCGCGAGCGTCGATGCCGACGATACCGAGATCGCTGTCGAGCGCATGACCGAGGAGGAACTGCTAAAGGGCCTCGAGGGCCTGGCGCCCCCGGAAGAGCAGCCGGAAGAAGACGAATAGGCGGACGCGAATTTCATTTACCAAAGGCCCGGACATTGCTCCGGGCCTTTGCTTTTGCAGCCGATTTTGTGGTTACCTTGTGCCTCTCGCTCCCTGCGGACGAAGCCCAAAGGCGATCTTTCGATTTTTTCGGAGGGCGGCCGATTTGGCATTACACTAAAGTCGTCCAAGACGAGGTCGTTGAGGCGGAAGGCAGTGATTCGATGGCGGTTCGACGCCGGAGCCCACCCCAGATGCAGGCCGCGGCCGAACCGGTCGCCGTGGCCAATTCTGTCGCGGGCCGGCCCCCCAAATCGCCGCGCCCGCGGATGATGCGGCAATATGACCTCGTCGAACGCGTCCGCTCCTACAATCCGAACACCAACGAGGACCTGCTCAACCGCGCCTATGTCTACGCGATGAAGGCGCACGGCTCGCAGATCCGGGCCTCCGGCGATCCCTATTTCTCGCATCCCCTGGAAGTGGCGGCGATCCTGACCGACCTGAAGCTCGATGACGCCACCATCGTCGCAGCCCTCCTCCACGACACGATCGAAGATACCGAGGCGACCCGGGCCGAAATCGACCAGATTTTCGGTCACGAGATCGGCGCGCTGGTCGACGGGCTGACCAAATTGAAGCGGCTGGAACTGGTATCGCGCGAGGCCAAGCAGGCCGAGAATCTGCGCAAGCTGCTGCTGGCCATCGCCGACGATGTGCGTGTACTCCTGGTCAAGCTCGCGGATCGATTGCATAACATGCGAACCCTCGAGTTCGTGTCGGAAGCGTCGCGACGGCGAATCGCCGAGGAAACCCTCGACATCTACGGGCCGCTGGCGGGCCGAATGGGCATGCAGGAGATGCGGGAGGAACTGGAGGACCTGTCCTTCCGTACCCTCGATCCCGAAGCCTATGGGGTGGTGAAGCACCGGCTCGAGGCGCTCGCCGAGCGCAACCGCAACCTGATCGGGGAAATCGAAAGCCAGCTTTCGAAGAATCTGCGCAAGAACGGGCTGACCGCGCAAGTCTATGGCCGGCGCAAGCAGCCGTTTTCGATCTGGACCAAGATGGAGCGCAAATCGGTCGGCTTCGAGCAATTGTCCGACATCTTCGCTTTCCGCGTCGTTATGCCCGATGTCGAAGCCTGCTACCGTGCGCTCGGCGTGGTGCATACCACCTGGCCGGTCGTGCCCGGGCGCTTCAAGGATTACATCTCGACGCCCAAGCAGAACGATTACCGCTCGATCCACACCACCGTGATCGGGCCCGGCAACCAGCGCGTCGAGTTGCAGATCCGCACCGAGGAGATGCATCAGATCGCCGAGTTCGGCATCGCCGCGCACGCCTTCTACAAGGATGGCGTGGGATCGCCGACCGAACTCCTGAAGCGCGAATCCAACGCCTTCGCCTGGCTGCGCCGCACCATCGGCATCCTTTCCGACAGCGCCAATCCTGAAGAGTTCCTGGAGCACACCAAGCTCGAACTGTTCCACGACCAGGTGTTCTGCTTTACCCCGAAGGGCAAGCTGATCGCGTTGCCGCGCCATGCCAATGTGATCGATTTCGCCTATGCGGTGCATACCGAACTCGGCAACAGCGCGGTCGGCTGCAAGATCAACGGCAAGTTCGCGCCGCTCTCCTCCGAATTGCAGAACGGCGACGAGGTCGAGGTGTTGACCTCGGAGGCGCAATCGGCGCCGCCGTCGGCCTGGGAATCTCTTGCGGTGACCGGCAAGGCGCGGGCGGCGATCCGGCGGGCGACGCGGGCTGCCGTGCGCGATCAATATGCGGGGCTGGGCCGGCGCATCGTCGAGCGCCTGTTCGAGCGCGCCAAGATCGAATATGCGGACGACAAGCTGAAAGGCGCGCTGCCGCGGCTGGCGCGCGCCTCGATCGAGGACGTCATGGCGGCCGTCGGCCGCGGCGAGATGAAGGCCTCCGATGTCGCGCGCGCGATGTATCCGGACTACAAGGAAGAGCGCGTCGCGCGCTTTGGCGCTGCCCCCCGGAAGAACAGCCTCGCGGTCAAGCTCAAGCTGAAATCGCCGCCCGATCCGCAGCGCAACCCGTCCGCGATCCCGATCCGCGGCATCAATTCCGACCTGCCGGTGAAATTCGCGCCAAACGGCGGGGCGGTGCCGGGCGACCGCATCGTCGGCATCGTCACGCCGGGCGAGGGGATCACGATCTATCCGATCCAGTCGCCGGATTTGAAGGACTTCGAGGAGGAGCCGGAGCGCTGGCTCGACGTGCGCTGGGACGTCGACGAATCGACGCCGCAGCGTTTCCCGGCGCGTATCCTGGTCGACAACGTCAACGAGCCCGGCAGTCTCGCCCAGGTCGCAACCGTGATCGCCGAGCATGACGGCAATATCGACAACATCAGCATGTCGCGCCGCTCGCCCGATTTCACCGAGCTCACCATCGATCTCGAGGTCTATGACCTCAAGCATCTCAGCGCTATTATCGCCCAGTTGCGCGCCAAGGCCGTCGTCGCACGGGTCGAACGCGTCAATGGGTAGTCCTGCCGGCGTCAATTTCCCGCGAGTTCTCGTATGTCAAAAGCTCCTCCGCTGCGCCTGGGCGTCAACGTCGATCACGTCGCGACCCTGCGCAATGCCAGAGGCGGGCCGAGGCCCGATCCCGTCCGCGCCGCGCAGGTCGCGATCGAGGCCGGCGCCGACGGCATCACCGCGCATCTGCGCGAGGATCGCCGCCACATCCGCGACGAGGACATGGCACGGCTGAAGGCCGTAATCTCAAAGCCATTGAATTTCGAGATGGCGGCGACCGCAGACATGCTGCGGATTTCGCTTGCGACCAGGCCGCACGCGGTGTGCCTGGTGCCGGAGCGGCGCGAGGAGTTGACCACCGAGGGCGGGCTCGACGTCGTCGGGCAGCACAACGCGCTCGCCCCTTTCATCGCCAGGCTGAACGACGCCGGCATCCGCGTGTCGCTGTTCATCGCCGCCGAGCCGCGCCAGATCGAGATGGCGGCGCAGTTGCGCGCGCCCGTGATCGAAATCCATACCGGCGCCTGGTGCGATGCCGTGGTCGACGGCCACACGGACAAGGCAGAGGCCGAGTGGAAGCGTATCGTCGCCGGCGCGAAGCTCGCGCGCATGGCCGGCCTGGAAGTCCATGCCGGCCATGGCCTCGACTATGCGACCGCCGAGACCATCGCCGCCTTGCCCGAGATCGTCGAACTCAACATCGGCTACTACATGATCGGCGAAGCGATCTTCGTGGGCCTCAGCGAGACGGTGCGAACCATGCGGGCCGCGATGGACCGGGGCAGGACACTGGTGCCGCCGATTTGAAGTTCCTACAGTGGTAGTCGCGAGCGCATAAAGGAACTTCAAATCGAAAAGCGGCACCAGAGACTTTAAGTTTGCTAGTCCCCTCTGCCTTCCGAAGTTCGTGTCAGGGGCGCTGCGATGGTTCACGAACTTCGGAAGGAGGGCACGAGGCCCCATGATCATCGGCATCGGCAGCGACCTGATCGATATCCGCCGCGTCGCCAAGGTGATCGAGCGCCATGGCGAGCGCTTCCTCGACCGCATCTTTACGGAGGCCGAGCGCGCCAAGGCGGAGCGCCGGGCCAGGAACGAGAAGATGGTGGTGGCGACCTACGCCAAGCGTTTTGCCGCCAAGGAGGCCTGTTCCAAGGCGCTCGGCACCGGAATCCGGCGCGGCGTCTGGTGGCGCGACATGGGGGTGGTCAACCTGCCGGGGGGCCGGCCGAGCATGCTGCTGACGGGCGGGGCGCTCGCCCGGTTGCAGGCGCTGACCCCGGATGGACTGGAGGCGCGGATCGACCTCACCATCACGGATGACTGGCCGATCGCGCAAGCCTTCGTCATCATTTCGGCCGTTATCCCTGCGAAGTCCCAGGCGGCCTCGGGTCGCCCTGGCTAAAAACTAAAAAATCATGATATTTCAGTGAGTTGTGAAGTTTTGATAGGGCGGTTTGTTGCGCCTGTGCGAACAAACGTCTAAAACCGCCCGCAAGCTTGATCCGGCACAGGCGAATTCCGGTTTGCGCTGGAATTGGCTTTCACTATCAGAATCAGGACCGATTCACGAAAACCGCGAAGCGGAGCGCTGTTCGCGTGCGGAGCATATTCTGCCGCCGCGTGGACGACTTTTAAAATTGGGAAAGCAATGAGCGTGACATCCCGGGAAAAAACCACCGCCTCCTCGGAGGGCTATCGCGTCGTCATCCATGCTCTCCTGATTGCGCTCGTGATCCGCACGTTCCTGTTCCAGCCTTTCAACATTCCGTCCGGCTCGATGAAGGCGACGCTTCTCGTCGGCGACTATCTGTTCGTGTCGAAATATTCCTATGGCTACAGTCCGTTCTCGATCCCCTGGACGCCGCCGCTGCCGTCACTGTTCTCGGGCCGCGTCTTCGGCTCCGAGCCCAATCGCGGCGATGTCTTGGTGTTCCGCCTGCCCAAGGATGAATCCACCGACTACATCAAGCGCGTGATCGGCCTGCCGGGCGACCGCATCCAGATGAAGGACGGGCTGCTTTACATCAACGACAAGCCGGTCGAGCGCGAGCGGCTCAGCGATTTCATCGGCGAGGACCCTTGCGGCTCGGAAGCGACCGCTCGGGTGAAGCGCTGGAAGGAGACGCTGCCGAACGGCGTCAGCTACGAGACGCTCGATTGCATCGACAACGGCTTCTACGACAACACCATCGAATACCAGGTGCCGCCGGGCCATTTCTTCATGATGGGCGACAACCGCGACAACTCCACCGACAGCCGCGTGCAGTCGGCGGTCGGCTATGTCCCGTTCCAGAACATCATCGGCCGCGCCCAGGTCATCTTCTTCTCCATCGGCGAGGGTGAGCATGTCTGGGCGCTCTGGCGCTGGCCGTACTCTGTGCGCTGGAACCGTCTGTTCAAATTGGTGCGATGAACGACGATACCGCTGATATCCTGGACGATGCGATCGCTACCGAGGCGAGCGAAAAGCCCGCGCCTGCGCACAAGAAGGCGCGGAAGAAGCGCGCCAAGTCGTCCGCGAAGGCGTCCGCCAAAGCCGCGACATCGGCGACCGAAGCGCGCATCGGGCATAAATTCGCCGATCCGGCGCTGCTGGTGACGGCGATGACGCATGTCTCGGCGCTGAAGCCGACGCGCAAGCGCGGCGAGAGCTATCAGCGCCTGGAATTTCTGGGCGATCACGTGCTCGGGCTGATCGTCTCGGACATGCTCTACCGCAGCTTTCCGAATGCGGACGAGGGCGAGATGTCGAAGCGGCTTGCCGATCTCGTGCGCAAGGAGAGCTGCGCCGATGTCGCAAAATCGCTCGGGCTCGCCGACGACATCAAGCTCGGGGCGGTCGGCGCGGGCGCCGGCGCGCGGCTGCGCAAGTCCGTGCTCGGCGACATCTGCGAGGCGGTGATCGGCGCGGTGTTCCTCGACGGGGGCTACGCGGCGGCCAAGGAATTCGTCGAGCGCAACTGGACCGAACGGATGCGCAAGCCGCGTCAGCCGTTGCGCGATCCCAAGACCGTGTTGCAGGAATGGGCGCAGGGCAAGGGCCTGCCGACGCCGGTCTATCGCGAGGTCGAGCGCACCGGACCGCATCACGATCCGCAGTTCCGCGTCGCGGTCGACCTGCCGGGCCTGGCGCCGGCCGAGGGCGTCGGCGGCAGCAAGCGTGCGGCCGAGAAGGTCGCGGCGTCCGTCATGATCGAGCGCGAAGGCGTCGCCGGCGGCAGCAATGA
>Ga0157369_10006664_pt1 | contig 13345 bp, 8 predicted proteins | sample C25metaG_FD_113461 | JGI IMG/M metagenome (GOLD analysis project Ga0157369, IMG submission 113461) | Corn rhizosphere microbial communities from Kellogg Biological Station, Michigan, USA - C2-5 metaG | ecosystem: Host-associated > Plants > Roots > Rhizosphere > Soil | place: USA: Michigan...
CTTAATACAGGCATTCGACGGCCATGGCCGTGGCTTCACCACCGCCGATGCAAATCGCGGCGACACCCCGCTTGAGGCCTTTCTGGCGCAGGGCCGAGAGCAGGGTCACCAGGATCCGCGCACCGGAGGCGCCGATCGGATGACCCAGGGCGCAGGCACCGCCATGGACATTGACCTTGGCATGGGGGATTTCCAGCTTGCTCATGGTGACCAGGCTGACCACGGCAAAGGCTTCGTTGATCTCGAACAGGTCGACCTCGCCCAGGTTCCAGCCGGTCTTGGTCATCAGTTTGCGAATCGCACCCACTGGCGCCACCGGGAACAGCCCCGGTTCATCGGCAAACGCGGCATGCCCATGGATAACCGCCAAGGGTTTGAGGCCACGTTTTTGCGCCTCGGACTGACGCATCAGCAGCAAGGCCGCCGCGCCGTCGGAAATCGAGCTGGAGTTGGCGGCGGTTACAGTGCCACCTTCGCGAAAGGCCGGCTTCAGGCTGCTGATCTTGTCGAGCTTGGCCTTGGGCGGCTGTTCGTCATGCTGGATGGTTTTTTGCTCTTTGCCCACGGTGACCTGCACCGGCACGATTTCCGCGGCAAAGCTGCCATGGGTGATCGCCTCTTGCGCACGGGTCAACGAAGCGATGGCGAAGGCGTCCTGGGCTTCACGGCTAAAGCCGTTATGCAGGGCGCAGTCCTCGGCAAAGGTGCCCATCAGGCGGCCTTTGTCGTAGGCGTCTTCCAGGCCGTCGAGGAACATGTGATCGAGCACCTTGCCGTGGCCCATGCGGTAACCGCTGCGTGCGCGGTCCAGCAGGTACGGAGCGTTGGACATGCTTTCCATGCCCCCGGCGATCACCACGTCGACGCTGCCGGCCAACAGCGAGTCATGGGCCAGGATGGTCGCTTCCATGCCCGAGCCACACATCTTATTGAGGGTGGTGCAACGCGTGGATTTGTCCAGCCCCGCGCCCAAGGCTGCCTGGCGCGCCGGCGCCTGGCCGAGGCCGGCGGGCAGCACGCAGCCAAACAGCACTTCATCCACAGCGTCAGTAGCGATGCCGGCACGCTCGACGGCGGCGCGAATCGCGGCAGAGCCCAGTTGCGGCGCGGTCAGGCCCTTGAGGTCGCCCTGGAACCCGCCCATGGGCGTGCGCACCGCGCTGACAATTACGATTGGATCAGTCATGGGTCATCCTCCTTACTTGGCCGCCATGCGCAAGGCACCGTCGAGACGGATCACCTCGCCGTTGAGCATGCTGTTTTCAATGATGTGCCGCACCAGTGCGGCGTATTCGGCAGGTTTGCCCAGGCGCGGCGGAAATGGCACGCCGGCGGCCAGAGCGTCGCGCACTTGCGGGGTCATGCCGGCCATCATCGGCGTTTCGAATATACCCGGGGCGATGGTCATCACACGGATACCAAAGCGGGCCAGCTCGCGCGCGGCCGGCAGTGTGAGGCTGACGATGGCGCCCTTGGACGCGGAATACGCTGCCTGGCCAATCTGCCCGTCGAACGCCGCCACTGAGGCGGTGTTGATGATCACGCCGCGCTCGCCGTCGGCATTTGCCTCGGTCTCGGCGATGGCAGCGGCCGCCAGGCGCAACAGGTTGAAGCTGCCGATCAGGTTGACATTGATCACCTGGGCAAAGCTCGCCAGAGCGTGAGGGCCGTTCTTGCCGAGGATTTTCTCGCCACGCACCACGCCGGCACAATTGACCAGCCCGTGCAGGCCGCCAAAGGCTGCGACCGTGGCCTGCACAGCGGCTTCGGCAGCGGCTTCCTGGCTGATATCCGCGACGGCACTGCGCGCGTTGTCGCCCAGCTGCTTGGCCTTGGCGGTAACGGCCTCGGCATTCAGGTCGACCAGCATCACCTTGGCGCCGGCGGCGATCAGCATCTCGGCAGTCGCCGCGCCGAGGCCCGATGCGCCACCGCTGACCAGGAAAATCTTGTTTTCAATCTGCATTGTTGTTCCCTTGAACGGTCCGAATCGTCGAAATAGTCGCCCCGCAGCGCGGTAGCGGCAATGGTCAAAGCCTTCAACCTGCCTGACTGTTTTGGCCAGTCATCGACCTCGCCGATCAACCGGTCAGCCCAAGCGATTGGACGCCAGCGATACTTGCTCCTAACCTGAGCGGCTGCACCCCCCAAGAAGCCTGCCCCTGAATGATAGTCCGCCCCAAACCCAACCTCCTGGGTATCCTGTTTTCCCTCAAGGGCTCGATCGCCAAACGCATTGCCCTGCGCAGCCTGCTGGTGACCTTGTTGGCCTCAGTGATCGTGCTGGTGGAAACCCTGCACCCGGCGTATTTCTCCAAGGTCAACGCCACGCCGTTCACCTTGCTTGGGTTGTCGTTGTCGATCTTTATGAGCTTTCGCAACAACGCCTGCTATGACCGATGGTGGGAAGGTCGCAAGCAATTGGGTCAGATGGTCATCGATGTTCGCTCGCTCATCCGCGAAACCCAGGTGCTCGGCGACCCGGTCGAACGCGCGAGCCTGTTGCGCAGCCTGTGCGGCTTCGCCCACGGCCTGATCGCGCGTTTGCGCCATGAAGATGAAGCCCAGGCGATAACGCCCTGGAGCACCTTCCAGGCCAATCACCCCAACCTTCCCGACAACCTGCTGCAACGGGTGGGCGCCAGGTTTTCCGAACTGGCCGGGCAAGGTGTGATCAGCGAATGGCGCTACACTCAGCTGGAAGCGCGGTTGGTCAGCCTCAGCCAAGTGCAGGCCTCCTGCGAGCGGATCAAGAGCACGCCACTGCCCTTCCCCTACACCCTGCTGCTGCACCGCACCATTTACCTGTTCTGCATCCTGCTGCCGTTTGCCATGGCCGAGCCGCTGGGCTGGTTGACGCCAGTGTTTACCGCCATCGTCAGCTACACGTTCTTCGGCCTCGATGAAATCGGCGATGACCTTGAGGACCCGTTCGGTTTCGACGAGAACGACCTGCCCTGCAATGCCATCCTGCGTACCCTGGAACGCGAGGTCTTGGCGGCCCTCGGCGCAACCGACCTGCCGCCGCCCCTGGAGCCGGTGGAGTACGTGCTCACCTGACGCGGGTTTGACACCTGCCGTGGTCTGGCCGAAGCTGATGGCTTTGTATTAGCTGCCCAAGCTTTCGGACGCCTGCATGTCAAAGTCACGCCGTTACTCCCTCATCGGCCTGTGCGCCCTGTTGTTTATCGTATTGATCACCTGGTATTTCTCCCGCACCACCCCGGTGGCCGTAGCGCCCGCCATTGCCCATGGCTATTCGAAAGCCTTGAAACAGGCGCGTAACGGTGAGCCCGGCGCAGCGCGCGTGCTGTATCAGCAACTGGGCCGGCCGGACCTGTCGCCCGAGCGCCGCGCGGCGTTGCATGCCGAATTGCCCAACTACCCCAGCCCCCAGGCGTTGAAGCTGGCGGACAAAGACTTGGCCAGCGACTCACCGCGGGTGCGTGAAGCGGCCATCCACAGCATTGTCGGCCTGGTGCCGACCGGCCAGCGCACGCTGCTGCTCGGCCCGGTGCTGGATGACGCCGAGCAGGAGGTCCGCTTTGCCGCCGCCAATGCCTTGCTTGGCTTGTCTCCCGATACCCTGGGCCTGTACTTCGGGCCGTTGCAGCAAGTACTGGATGAGTTCGTGAAAAAGCTCAAGGCCCAGCCTGAAACCGCAGAAGGCTGGATTCAACTGGCGCGCCTGTACATCCACAGCGCCCTGTTGCCAGACGCACAAAACGCCCTGGAACAGGCCATGCGCCTGCAACCGGACAACCTGCAAGCCGTCGTCTCGCAGATCGAACTGCTGGACAAACAGGGCAAGACCGACGAGTCCCGCCAACTGCTGGCGCGCCAACTGGCCGCGCACCCCGAGTCGGCCTACCTGCAACACGCCCTGGGCATGTGGCTGTTGCACCATGGCGAACGTCCGTACGCGCTGCTTGGCCTGTCCAAGGCGGTGGAGCTGGAGCCGGACAACCAGGATTATCGCTACGACCTGGCCACGACCCTGCACGCCCAGCAGGAATTGGAAGCCGCCCAGCGCCAACTCGAAGACATCATCCAGCGCCACCCGGCCAACCGAAAGGCGCGGGTATTGCTGGTCAATTACTGGAAAGAAAGCGGCCAGTTGCAGAACGTTCAGGTGCTATTGGCGCAACTTGAACAGCAGAACCCGGACGATCCCGCCTTACAGCAAGGCTTGTAGGCGGGCTTACAATTTTTTGTAAAACGCGGTCCAGGCCTCATTTCTCCCGCAACAGGTTGAACCGCCGCAAACCGCTACGGTCAAGAGAACATGGCGCGTCCTAATGGGCGTGCATCCTCTACTCGTATGTGACCTGAGGGCACTTCTTGTCTACATCCACAGCGCAATTATCCGAAAAAGCGGCCACTGGCATTGAAGGTCTTGATGACATTCTTGCTGGCGGACTCTCGCGCAGCCACCTGTTCCTACTGGAAGGTGAGCCCGGCACCGGCAAGACCACGGTCGCCCTGCACTTTCTGCAAGCAGGGGCCAGGAACGGCGAGCGATCGCTGTACATCACCCTGTCGGAAACCGAACGCGAATTGCGACAAGGCGCCAAGTCCCACGGCTGGGACCTGGATGAAAACATTCATATCTTCGAACTGACGCCACCCGAAAGCCTGCTCAACGCCGACCACCAACAAAGCCTGCTGTATTCCTCCGACCTGGAACTGGGCGAGGCCACCCGGCAGATCTTTGAAGTGGTAGAACGGGTCAAACCGACCCGCGTGGTCATCGACAGCCTCTCGGAAATCCGCCTGCTGGCCCAAAGCTCGCTGCGCTATCGCCGGCAGATCCTGGCGATCAAGCACTACTTCGTGCGCTACGACGCCACTGTCCTGTTGCTGGATGACTTGACCACCGAATCCCTCGACAAAACCGTGCACAGCGTGGCGCATGGCGTGATCCGCCTGGGAGAGCTGACGCCCAACTATGGCGCCGAGCGCCGGCGTGTGCGGGTGGTGAAGTACCGTGGCCAGAAATACCGTGGCGGTTTTCACGACTTCACCATCATGCAGGACGGCGTTCATGTGTTCCCGCGCCTGGTAGCGGCCGAGCATCGGGGCGGTTACCAGCGCGAGACCTTGAGCAGCGGCATTGCCGCGCTGGATGCACTGATGGGCGGCGGTGTCGAGACTGGCTCCAGCAGCCTCATCCTCGGCCCTGCCGGTACCGGCAAGTCGCTGATCTCGATGATCTTCGCCGCTGCCGCCGTGGCGCGGGGTGAGAAAGCAGCGCTCTTTATCTTCGATGAAGAACTGGGGCTGTTGTTCGAGCGCATGAAAAACATGGGGATCGACCTCGAGGCCCTGCAGGAAACCGGCAACCTGCTGATCGAACAGGTCGATGCCGCCGAACTGTCACCCGGTGAGTTCTCACACCGCGTGCGCCGTTGCGTGGACGAGCGTGGCATCAAGACAGTGGTGATCGACAGCATCAACGGCTACCAAGCCGCCATGCCCGAAGAAAACGCGCTGATCCTGCACATGCACGAGTTGCTGCTGTACCTCAATCGGCGCGGCGCGGCGACGTTCATGACGGTGGCGCAACACGGCCTGGTCGGCGATATGCAGGCCCCCGTCGATATCACTTACCTGGCGGATACGGTCATTTTGCTGCGCTACTTCGAAGCGCTGGGCAAGGTGCGCCGCGCCATCTCGATCATCAAGAAACGGACCGGTACCCACGAAGCCACGATTCGTGAATACCGCATCGGCAGCCAGGGCATGACGGTGGGCGAGCCGCTGGATAACTTCCAGGGCGTACTGCGCGGCATCCCGACCTACATGGGCGCCGGCTCCCCCTTGCTCAAGGATGAGGGCGTGTGACGGGCCTATTTCCAGTCTCCGAGCGTGCAATCGTACTGGCACCGATGGGCCGCGATGGCTCGTTGGCGCTGATGATGCTCAACGAAGCCGGGTATGCCGGCATCGTCGCCAGCAACCTGGAGGCATTGTGCGAGGCACTCGATGATGGCGCCGGGCTGCTGATCATCGCTGCCGAGGCGCTGCGTGGTGTCAATCTGGAACCGCTGTTGGAGTACTTGCACCAGCAGCCGGCCTGGTCGGACCTGCCCATCGTGTTGATGACCCATCACGGCGGCAGAGAACAGAATGGCTCATCCCATCTCAGCGGCTTGCTCGGCAACGTAACCTTCCTGGAGCGCCCCTTCCACCCGGTGACGCTGATCAGCCAGGTGAGCGCCGCCCTGCGCGGCCGCCGCCGGCAATACGACGCCCGCGACCGCCTGATCGACCTCAGCGAAAGTGAACTGCGCCTGCAACGCACCCTGGAGACGCTTGAGCAGCAGGTAGAAGAACGCACGGCGCAACTGCGCAGCAATGAAGAGGCTTTGCGCCAATCCCAGAAAATGGAAGCCGTCGGCCAGTTGACCGGCGGTATCGCCCACGACTTCAACAACATGCTCACCGGCATCATCGGCAGCCTGGAGCTGCTGCGAAGGCGTGTGTCCCGTGGCAAGTTGGACGACCTCGACAGCCTGATCGACCTGGGCGTCACCTCGGCTAACCGTGCCGCCGGCCTCACTCATCGCTTGCTGGCGTTTTCCCGCCGCCAATCGCTGGATTCCAAACCGGTTGAGATCAACCAGCTGGTCACCTCCATGGGCGAGTTGCTGCAACGCAGCATTAACGAAAGCATCAAGTTGGACATGCGCCTGAGCGATCAACTGTGGACGGCCGAGGCGGACCCCAATCAATTGGAAAGCGCCCTGCTCAACCTGGTGATCAATGCCCGGGATGCCATGCCCAATGGCGGTAGCCTGACCGTAGAAACCACCAACCGCCACCTCGACAGCGTGTTTACCGCCGCCTATGGAACCTTGAAACCGGGCGATTATGTAGAACTCAGCGTTAGCGACACCGGCTGTGGCATCCCAGAGAATGTCATGGGCCGTGTTTTCGATCCTTTCTTCACGACTAAACCCATTGGCCAGGGCACGGGCCTGGGCCTGTCGATGATCTACGGGTTTGCCCGCCAGTCCCATGGCCATGTGACCATCCACAGCGAAGTCGACAAAGGCACGACTGTCAGCCTGTTCCTGCCTCGGTTTGTCGGTGACATCGTCGCCCCCGCAACTGTCGACCCTGCGGCGCTGCCCTTTGCCAATGCGGGCGAGACCGTACTGATCGTTGAGGATGACCCTGCCGTACGCGTCCTGGTGAGCGCAGTGTTGAAGGAATTGGGGTATGGGTATGTCGAAGCCGGAGACGGCAGTTCGGCTGTGCCGATCCTCGAGTCCGACCAGCGTATCGATTTGATGATCAGCGACGTGGGGCTGCCCGGCATGAACGGACGCCAGCTGGCGGAAATTGGCAGGCAGATTCGACCTGACCTTAAAGTGCTGTTTATCACCGGCTACGCGGAACATGCGGCAGTGCGCGGTGGGTTTCTTGATCCGGGGATGCAACTGATCACCAAGCCATTTACCTTCGACCTGCTGACAGCAAAAGTGCGCGAGATGATCAAGGCCTGAAACGGGGACTCGCGCCGCAAGTCCCCTTCCCTCATTGGGTTCAATCGATTCGATCGTAGACCTGTTTCTTCATGGCTGCGTCCAGCACTTGGGGCGGATACCCGCCTTCGATCAGCTCGAATGTACCATCCGGCTTTATATCAATGCCGGACGCTGTGGCAATGACCGTTGACTGCGGCTGCCTGTTGATGATGCTCAACAGCGGCTGTTGATCGCCGAGTGTTTGTTTCAATGAACTGGCCAACCCCTGCGCGCTGCGGGCGTTATCACCGCCAACGAAGATTACCTTGCCGCCATTGGCCAACGACGCGTCCAGCTGTTTCAACAGTGGCAACATCGCTGGGTCGGCGACGCCGCCTTGCAGGTGGATCAACGTACGCTTGTGGTAGATCCCATCCTTCAGGTCGGTCAGCACCACCAATGCCGTGCAATCGCTGATTCCCCGGGTATACAGGATCGATTTGGCATCCAGGCGTTGTGCCGATTCGGTGACCGGTACATAAACCTTCTCCGGAACCAACGGTGAACCTGCGAGCAACTGCTGGCCACTCTGCGTCGTGGACGTATCAATGGGCGCCTCGTAGAGCTGCTTGACGGGGCCGTCGTGCACGCTCGCCTTGCTCGTCCACCCTTCGTCATGGGTACTGACCCTGAACTCGAGCTTGTCAGGGTGGGTGCTGTAGGTGCGATAAGGGGTGGCCGGCTTTTTCTGGGTAAACAGGGCTTGCAGGCCTTCGTTCATGGCGCTTTGGGTGGGAAACGTGGCAAGGCCCAGGTTCGGGTCATAAAAAAAGAACTGCTTGTTCACGCCATCAACCTTCACGCCCGCCATCATCGCGTGACCCGGTGAATCGATCATCAGGGTCGTGGACGTGGTGGCGCGGCCCAGCTCGGCGATCAGCTCATCGTGGGATACTTGCCGCACTGGGTTGCCGGCGTGGAACACGGCCGGGGTGCTCACCTGTTTCTGTACGTCCTGCAGTGTCTTGGTAAAGGTTACAGAGGCTGGATGAGTCGGTTTTGCGGCGGCGCTGAACATGTTTTCAATCAGCGTTTGACCTTTGCCCTGCTCGAGCGCCGAGGCCATGATCTTGGAGAGCGCGGCACATTGGCCTTGGGACAGTGAATCCACCTGACTGAGGTAAAACAGCTGGGGATTGGCGGTGAATGTGCCACCCGCCGCATCAATGAGCGACTGCGCTTGCTTTACCCCACTGAAGGCATGCTGCACGGCAAGGCGCTCGCGCTGGCGTACCAGGGCGCCAACCTGCGCCGCCGTCAGGCCGTCGGTCTGTGCCAACTTCATGACCTGCTCGGCATTCAGCCGAGAGGAAAAGCCCTTGATGCTATAGGGGTCACCCGCGTTGTAGCCGTTATTGAATGCGGTGCTGGACGGCCCGTTCCTGAGCTTTTGTTCGAGCGCCCTGAAGTTTTCGCGAATGCGCCGGGACGGTTCGGACAGAGCCGGCGCGGCGCCTTGCCAGCTTTGCAATCGCTCGTCAGTGGCCCGCAATGAGGGCGTAAAGTCATCCACCGCGCGCTGTCCACCTGCGGGGCTGTAGGCGTGCCATTTTCCGTTGTGCAACACGGCAATACCCTGGACGACGTCGCCATTGACCTTATATACCCCCATCGCGGCGGCGTCGTAGGCTCGACTGGCTTTAAACACGTCATAGTGCCCCGCAGTGCCGCGTACCTGATTTATCACCGCCCTGAAGCGGTGCGCGCTTGCACGGCTTACGCTCGCGACGGCATCCTCGACGCCCGGAATCGGGCTCAACGCCCCGACAGCGCTACGCCCGAGGATCCGGCCGACATTCCAGGCCTTGGCTGCCGTGGAGCCAACACCACTGACTGCACGCGCCACCCGTCCCGCCGCCGAAGCGCCGGCAACGCCAAAGCCCAGCGTATCGAAAAACAGGTCTTGAATGCCGCCGTCGACATCGCCGCGATTGAACTTGGTAATGGCCCCATAGAGCGGGATCAGCCCGGTTATAAATTCGCGAATCTTTCGAATGGGCGGTATTTCACTTTCAAAGGTCGTCAGGCCCCTGGTCTCCCTGACGATCTTCTTACGCACCTGATCGTACATATTGTCCCGCACCAGTTGCGCAATACGAAAGGTTCGGTCGCTGTGGTAGGTCTGGGGAACACCCGAAGTATCGCGTTGTTCGGCGAAAAGCTGCGCGTCCTCCGGCTGGGTCGACACTTTTTCTATATAACGTCGATCAGCTGGAATGTCGGCATAGGTCGTGACCGAGATCTTGTCATCATCAAGCGGCCTGGGGTGCACCTCGAATCGGTATTCGAAGGCCCGATGGCCAACCGGGAAATATTTCTCAAGGTCAGGCCTGCGGATGATCTTGTGTTGATTGGGATTGACTTCGTAAACCCTGAACTCGTCCTCATGTTGGGCACGGACCAGCAAAGGTTTCTGCCCGTCCGGCTGGCCACGGCGCCAATACGGAGGAGACTTGGATTGATGGTGGATCAACTCCTCACGGTAGACCTCGACCTTGCCATATTCAATGAATTCGCGGTCCTTCAAGGGCAACTGGGTGAGCATGTACACGATGGCGTCAAACGAGCTGATTTCCAGTTGATCCAGATGCTCGTTGACCTTCGTCTCGAATTGCTGGTTGAAGTCAGGCAGGTTCAGGGTTTTCGCTTGATTGACGATCTGGGCAATGGGTACACCTGGATCGTTAGACGCACATTGTGCGGTCACGACTCGAGGTATTGGGGCTGCGCGAAATGCGTTCCTTGGGGGAATGACTTGAGGTGCATCCAGCAACTTGCCCTCAACCGCCAGGTCCACTACGGAATAAGGCCCAGGCTCATCTTTGTCACGCGGTTTGCGGTAAATACATTTTTTTTCGTAGTCAGTATCGGCGCTAAAAGTTTCCTTGAGCCAATCCAGTGTCATCTGTTTACGATCGGGGATATCGGAACGCTTGATCACTGAGGCCCGGGACAGCCGGAGCACCTCTTCATCGAAGGCCTTGCGTATGCGCGACATCTGCGCGGGGGAATGGTCGTCAGTCGGGCTGGCAGGAAGGATGCCTCGGCAAACCGCCCAGTCGATGATTGCAAAGTCCTGGGCCTGTTGGGCAACGCGTTGATCGGCGCGCGTGACCGGTGCAATGTCATCGAACGCCATGACCTGGGCATAGCTCATTGTCGCGACACTGCCAGGCGACTGGGCCTCGATGCGCGCGACTGCCGTACATAGGCTGACCCAGCTGTGCGAGCCATAGACGACCCCGGGCGGGATATCCCTGACCAAGAACTGCGGGGCCTTGCGCGCGAGTAACAAGTGGGCCGCAGCCGGTGCCATGGCTTCGCTGGCGCGGCTGCGAGTCATGAGATGTTCGGTCAAACCGGCAACGACCGTCGAGGCGGGTTGACCCCAGAAGCGGCTGTCGTCCAGGTCAAAACCCGCCACTCGATTGCGCGGTGGCGGTTGTACGCTGCCCAGCAAGCTCTCTCGGTCGAGCGAGACTTGCAATCCCGCCAGGAGCCAATCGGTATCGCTGCCGGGCGTTGAACCCGCGTCAACCTTGGCGCGCAGTACACGCCCGACCTCTTGGGCCGCCGGCGAATTGATCAATGCGCTGATCACGCGTCCGGGTTCGGCGGCCTCAGCCTCGCTTAGTCGCAGCGTGCGTGTCAGCAAACCAAACAGTTCCGAGTCAGCGGGCAGCTCCAGTGCTTGCACCGGGTGGTAGTACACCGCCAGTAGCTGCTCGTGGGACGGCGGTTGCAACCAGGACATCGCTCCGCCGTAATCACCCAATGTTTGCGTCGGGAGGGGGGCTCGTCGGACGTAGCTCAACAGGTTCTTCAACGCGTCAAAATCGGTGGGCAGGTTCCAGCCGTGATCCTGGATAAACTGCTTGAGGGTGACCTTATCCCCCGCTCCAAGCCTATTGAACTGCGCGTAGGTCGAGCTCGGTTCGACCTCCATTGTGTGGACCTGGAGGAGATTCGCGATACGCTCGTTGAACTGCTGGTCCACCTGCTCTTGCGTCATCCCCGGAGGGTTCAGGCGTTTCTGCTCCCTGAACAATGGAAGTTGCTGGTCGAGGCCTGTCAGCACCGCCTGCGTAAAATGCTCTACGTTTTTATTGTCCGGCGATACCGCCTGCCCCCTTGCCTGCAAAGACGCGTTCACAGGGGTTTGAATGGCGCGTTTGGGGCGGGAAGTGACAGCGGTTTGCAGCGCGGGCGTCGATCTCGGCGGGGTGTTCGATACAGGTTGCGCGTCCGCTGGGAGTGGCGGGCTCACGGAAAAGTCCGGTGAGCGCATATTCACAGTGATCATTTCGATTTCCGGCCTCAGATAAACTCATCGAGCCTTCAGGGCACTGAAGGCAGAAAGTGGTCGTACTGAGTGAAGAAAACGAGGGTCATGAATCCACGGAGTGCGCGTTAAATCATGACCGGATGTATCAGGCGCAGGACATCACGCGAGTAAGCGCTGGATGTGCTCTTGTAGCGTATCCAAGTCAAACGGCTTGGCCAGGATCGGCGCGTTGCGCGTGATCGGGCTGTTGCAGTCGAGAATTTCCTGCGGGTAACCACTGATGAAGATCACTTTCAATTCCGGCCGCAACAGCAGCGCGGGCTCGGCGATCTGCACCCCGGAAATCCCGCCGGGCAAACGGTAATCGGTGACCATCAGGTCCAGGTGCGGCTTGGAGGCAAGGATTTCGAAGGCCTGCTCCCCATCGATTGCCTTCAACACCCGATAGCCCAGGCCCGCCAGGTATTCACCCAGCACAAACATAATGGATTCATCGTCCTCGACGATCAGAACGACATCTTGTGCATCTTCACTCATGGGAAGCCTTTGTCCGGTCAATTGCTGCAATTACGACCATGGGGTCACGCAGAGGTTGCGTCGAGGTGACGATTGATTTCATGTCGACGCCTGCAAGGGCAGGCACACCCGAAACAAGGCGCCCTCGCCTATCTGGCTCTCGACCTCGATAGCTCCACCGTGGGCCGCAACGATCTGCTCGGAAATGAACAGCCCCAGGCCCAGGCCCGCCGCCACTTGGCTGGCGGAAACCCGTTCGAACTGCTGGAAAATACGCTTCTGGTTGTCTTCGCTGATGCCAATGCCGTGGTCGCGCACTTCCACACGGGCTTCGCCGTGTTCGCTGTACACGCGCACCTCTACCGGGCTCTTGGCCCCGTAGCGCAGGGCATTGGTCAGCAGGTTGGTGACCACCTGCTCAATGCGGAACTCATCCCAGTTGCCTTCCACCGGCCCATCGGCCACCAGGGTCATGGTCGAGTCCGCCGCCGCGACCTGGGGCGCGAAGTTTTCCACCAGGTTGCTCACCAGTTGTGTCAGGTTAAAACGCGCCGGGCGTATCGACAGTTTGCCGGTGCGGATGCGCGATACGTCGAGCATGTCCTCAATCAGTCGGATCAGGCTCTGGATCTGGCGTTCATCGCGGTCGACCATGGCATGCATTTTGTCCAGGGTGAACGCGGCGGCGTTGTCGCGGGCCAGGTGCATCTTGCGCAATTGGGTCTCAAGGATCAGCCCGTTGAGGGGCGTGCGCACTTCGTGGGCAACGATCGACATGAAATCGTCACGCATGCGCACGGCCTGCTCCAGCTCGGCCTGGGTGGCCTGCAGGCGTGCCAGCAGCTGTTCCTGCTCGCGACGGCTGCGCTCCAGGGCTTCGACCTGTAGCTTCATGGCCTTGCTTTGGCGGTACAGGTCGACGAACACATTGACCTTGCTCTTCACCGCGTGGATATCCAGCGGCTTGTGCAGGAAGTCCACGGCGCCGCTTTCGTAGCCCTTGAAGGCGTAA
>Ga0157369_10006665_pt1 | contig 13342 bp, 14 predicted proteins | sample C25metaG_FD_113461 | JGI IMG/M metagenome (GOLD analysis project Ga0157369, IMG submission 113461) | Corn rhizosphere microbial communities from Kellogg Biological Station, Michigan, USA - C2-5 metaG | ecosystem: Host-associated > Plants > Roots > Rhizosphere > Soil | place: USA: Michigan...
CACGTCCAGCGCGGTGAAGACCGTCGTGGTGCCGAGCACGCCGCCGGGCGCGGACTCGTCCTCGATGTACCCGTAGATGGCCACCAGCGCCGCCGCGCCGCCGCCGACCGCGTTGAACATCGAGACCAGCTGCGGCATGGCCGTCATCTGGACCCGCTGCGCCGAGTACAGCCCGGCCACCGAGCCGAGCAGCGCGCCCACGATGAGGACGGTCCAGCCAACCCCGGTGACGCTCCCCTCGTGGATCAGCAGGACGAGCGTCGCCACCACGGCGATGGCCATGCCGGCGGTGGACACCTGGTTGCCGCGGCGGGCGGTCGCCGGGGAGTTCATCAGGTGCAGGCCGAGGACGAAGCACGCGGCGGCCACGATGTAGACGAGCTGGATGTTCGTCGTGAAGCTGTTCATGACGCCGCGCCGCCCTCGCGCCGCGCCGGCACCGGCCCGCCCTGGCCGTTGGCGCTCGCCGCGCCGGCCGGCGGCGGGACGGCCTTGCGGCGGAACATCTTCAGCATCCGGCCGGTCACCACGTACCCGCCGACGACATTGGCGGCGGCGAAGAACGCCGCGACGAAGGCCAGCACGTAGCCCACGACGGTGTGCGCGGTGATCCCGATGAGCAGCGCGCCGGCCAGCACGATGCCGTGGATGGAGTTAGCGGCCGACATCAGCGGCGTGTGCAAGGTGGCGGGCACCTTGCCGATGACCTCGATGCCGACCAGGAGCGCCAGCACGAAGATGGTCAGGTCAGTGACCAGGGCGGTTGACATGGCGTCTCCTATTGGTCGAGCAGCTTCGCGACGGCCGGGTTGACGACCTCGCCGTCGCGGGTGATCACGACGCCAGCTTGGATCTCATCGCTGGTGTCGATGGCCAGGGCGCCGTCCTTGGTCAGGTGCAAGAGCAGCGCGCAGATGTTGCGCGAGTAGGCGCTCGAGGCAGCGGTCGGGACCGTCGACGGGAGGTTCGGCGCCCCGATGATCGTCACGCCGTGCCCGGTGACCACGGTCTCGCCGGGCTTGGACCCGGCGACGTTGCCGCCCAGGGCGCTGGCGCCCATGTCCACGATGACCGACCCGGCCGCCATCTGCTTGACCGCGTCGTCGGTGACCAGCAGCGGCGGCTTACGCCCGGGGACCTGCGCGGTGGTGATCACCACGTCGTGCCGGGCGATGTGCGCGGCCAGCTCAGCCTGCTGCGCGTCGCGCTCCTCGGCCGTGAGCTCGCGGGCGTAACCGCCCTCGCCGGCCGCGCTGGCGACCGACGTCAGCTCCAGGAAGGCCGCGCCGAGCGACTCGACCTCCCCCTTGCTGGCGGGCCGCACATCGTACCCGCTGACCTGGGCGCCCAGGCGCCGGGCGGTGCCGATCGCCTGCAGGCCCGCGACGCCGGTGCCGAGCACCAGCAGCTTGGCCGGGCGGGCGGTGCCCGCCGCCGTGATCAGCAGCGGGAAGAACCGGCCGTAGGCCTCGGCGGCCACCAGCGCGGCCTTGTACCCGGCCACGTTGGCCTGCGAGGTCAGCGCGTCCATCCCCTGGGCGCGCGACAGCGTGCGCGGCAGCCCGTCGAGGCTGATCGCGGTGACGCCCCGGCTGGCCAGGTCGCTGGCCAGGCCCGGGTCGATCAGCGGGGCGAGCATGCCGATGACCACCTGCCCGGCGCGCAGCCGGGTCAGCTGCGCCGCGTCGGGCCGGGTGACCGTCAAGATCACGTCGGCATCGGCGTACAGCTCATCCTGGCTGACGATGGTGGCGCCGGCGTCGGCGTACGCGCTGGCGGGAAACCACGCACCATCTCCCGCCCCGGACTCCACCAGCACCTCGAGCCCGGCGTCCCGCAACTTCGGGATGGCCTCGGGTACGAGGGCGACGCGCCGTTCGCCGGGCGCGCTCTCCTTGACGACGGCTGCCTTCATGGGCGCGACCTTCTCATCGCAGGGCACCTTCTCTGCTTCCTTGCGGGCCCATCCGGGTTCCCCCCAGGGCTGCGGGGGCATCCCCAGCGGGGCAAAGCAGGGCCGTTACCCCGACACTAAGCCGCGTCAGCGGCGCAGCGGTAGGGCCTCGGTCCTTGAAATAGCTAACTAGTTTCCCGCGACAAAAAACGCTAACCCTTTTCCCACGTCCCGATGATCAGGCCCGGTTGTCCGCCCGCAGCAGGTCGCTGATCTTTTCACCGGCGGCGATCACCGCGACGGCGTGCAGCCGCCCGGGCGAGCGGCCGAGGCGCTCGATGGGCCCGGAGACCGAGACGGCGGCGAGCACCCGCCCGCCCGGGCCGCGCACCGGGGCGGAGACCGAGGCGACGCCGGCCTCCCGCTCGGCGGCGCTCGCCGCCCAGCCCCGCCGCCGCACCGTGGCCAGCGTGGCGGCGGTGAACCGGGCGCCGCGCAGGCCCCGGTGCATCCGCTCCGCGTCCTCCCAGGCGAGCAGGATCTGGGCGGCCGATCCAGCCGTCATCGGCAGCGCCGCGCCCACCGGCACCGTGTCGCGCAGCCCGCTGGCCCGCTCGGCGGCCGCCACGCAGACCCGGACGTCGGACTGCCGCCGGTACAGCTGCGCGCTCTCCCCGGTCACGTCGCGCAGGTGGGCCAGCACCGGCTGGGCGACGGCCAGCATGCGGTCCTCCCCGGCGGCGGAGGCCAGCTCGGCGATCCGCGGGCCGAGGATGAACCGGCCCTGGACGTCCCTGGCGAGCAGTCCGTGGTGCTCCAGCGCGACGGCGATACGGTGGGTAGTGGGCCTGGCCAGTCCCGTTGCCTGCACGAGCTGGGCCAGCGTGGCCGGGCCGCTCTCGGTGGCGGCGAGTACGCTCACGGCTTTGTCCAGCACGCCGACTCCGCTAGAGTTGTTCATGTACTGATACTGCCGTCTCAGAATTTGAGATGCAAGTTAGATATACGCTGATGACCGGCAGGACCGGCAATCAAAGGAGATGGACCAGATGAACGGGCCAGCAGAGAGCAGCGCGCCTCGCACGCTCGCGGAGAAAATCTGGGCCTCCCACGTGGTGCGCAGCGCCGATGGCGAGCCTGACCTGCTCTATATCGACCTGCACCTTGTGCACGAGGTCACGAGCCCGCAGGCGTTTGACGGGCTCCGCGCCGCCGGGCGGAAGGCCCGCCGGCCGGACCTCACGATCGCCACCGAGGACCACAACGTCCCGACGACCGGGATCACCGGGCCGGGCGTCCCGCTGATCGGCCCCGACTCACCCGTCACCGACCCCGTCTCCCGGACGCAGGTGCAGGCGCTTCGCAAGAACGCCGAGGAGTTCGACATCCGGCTGTACCCGATGGGCGATGCCGGGCAGGGCATCGTGCACGTGATCGGCCCGCAGCTCGGCCTGACCCAGCCAGGGCTGACGATCGTCTGCGGCGACTCGCACACCTCGACGCACGGGGCGATGGGCGCCCTCGCCTTCGGCATCGGAACCTCCGAGGTGGAGCACGTCCTGGCGACCCAGACGCTGCCGTCGGTCAAGCCCAAGACGATGGCGATCAACGTGGCCGGGGCGCTGCCTGAGGGCGTGTCCGCCAAGGACCTGATCCTGGCCATCATCGCCCAGGTCGGAACCGGCGGCGGCCAGGGCTACATCGTCGAGTACCGCGGCGAGGCGATCCGCGCGCTGTCCATGGAGGGACGCCTCACGGTCTGCAACATGTCGATCGAGTTCGGCGCGCGCGCCGGCCTGATCGCCCCCGACGAGGTGACCTTCGAGTACCTCAAGGGCCGCCCGCACGCCCCGTCCGGGACCGACTGGGACGCGGCGGTCGCGTACTGGAAGACGCTGGCCTCCGACGAGGACGCCGTCTTCGACGCGGAGGTCACCATCGACGCCGCCGCGCTGGCGCCCTACGTGACGTGGGGAACGAACCCCGGCCAGGCGCTGCCGCTGTCGGCCGCGGTGCCGGACCCCGCGGTGATCGCCGACGCGGACGCGGCGCTGGCCGCCGAGCACGCGCTGGCCTACATGGGCCTGACCGCGGGGACTCCGCTGCGAGACGTCAAGGTGGACACGGTGTTCGTCGGCTCGTGCACCAACGGGCGGCTGTCGGACCTGCGGGCCGCCGCCGAGGTACTGCGCGGCCGGCGGGTCGCCGACGGCGTCCGGATGCTGGTCGTGCCCGGCTCGATGGAGGTCCGCCGGCTTGCCGAGGAAGAGGGCCTGCACGAGGTGTTCACCACGGCGGGCGCCGAGTGGCGGTCCGCCGGCTGCTCGATGTGCCTGGCCATGAACCCGGACAAACTGGCCCCCGGCGAGCGCAGCGCGTCCACCTCCAACCGCAACTTCGAGGGCCGCCAGGGCAAGGGCGGCCGCACCCACCTGGTATCGCCGGCCGTTGCCGCCGCCACCGCCGTCACCGGCCGGCTGGCCGCGCCGAACGATCTGCCTGAGGGCTAGACACCAAGCCCCAGGCCCCCGGGTCGGCCGCCCTTTGGGCGCGGCGACAAAATCTCAGACCCAGGGCCTAGCGCCCGGAAACCCCAGAAAGAAGCGACTGATGCAGCCTTTCACTACGCATACTGGCCGCGCGGTGCCGCTGCGCCGCACCAACGTGGACACCGACCAGATCATCCCGGCCGCCTACCTCAAGCGGGTCAGCCGCGAGGGGTTCGGGGACGGCCTGTTCGCGGCCTGGCGTGAGGAACCGTCCTTCGTCCTCAACCAGCCGCGCTACGACGGAGCGACGATCCTGGTCGCGGGCCTGGACTTCGCCACCGGATCATCGCGTGAGCACGCCGTCTGGGCGCTCATGGACTACGGGTTCAAGGCGGTGATCGCCCCCCGGTTCGGCGACATCTTCCGCAACAACGCCACCAAGGCCGGACTGCTGCCGGTGGTCCTGCATGAGAAGTCGGTCCTGGTGCTCCAGGAGGCGGCTGAGGAGGACCCGGCCCCGCAGATCACCGTGGACCTCACCGCCCGTGAGATCCGGGTGGAAAGCGGTACCCACGGCGGCCTCGTCGCCCCCTTCGAGATCGACAACTACACCCGCTGGCGCCTGATGGAGGGCCTGGACGACATCGGCCTGACGCTGCGCCACGAGGACGCCATCTCTGCCTTCGAGGCCACCCGCCCCGCCTGGCTCCCCGTCACCGCCTAGCGGTGGGCTGCCGCCAGGGGAAGCACCCAAGGGGTCGCCCAGGCGGTACGGTGCGTCGAAAAGCCCGGTGAGTCATTTCGTGGGTCATTTTCGGGACTATGGCACCGAAAATGACCCACGATCATGATAGTTGCTCTGGGCGGCGGCTGATGGCGGGCGAAATGCTCGATTTGCGTGTGTTCGCGTTGATGCTTCTGGGGTTACTGTGATGCGAGATGCGCACGGCACCGCAGCATGCATGTTGACCTCTTGGCGGGCGGCGGGCGGCGGGCGGCAGGGGCAGGCGAGGGCGATGCCAGTAGCCGGGGGCGGGGTCGGGGTGGACGTCAGACCCCTAGATCCCGTAGTAAGCGCCGTCGGCGCCGCCTTGCTGGGCGATTTTGCCCCATATGTTCGATTTTTCTCGCGCTAAGCCCTCTGAACTGGGCCGACACGACGGCTATTATGTGGAAGGGTTATTGTGTAGCGAAGCCCGATCACCTAATTTCGGGCAGGTAAGGGGTCGAGACCTAGGCGTGGCGCCGGGGGCGGCCTCCCTGGGGGAACGCAGGAGAGAATATGAACAAGCGTGATCTGATCGACGCGATCTCGGGCCGGCTGGGGGACAAGAAGTCGGCAACCGAGGCGCTCAACGCCGTTCTCGAGACGATCCAGTCGGCGGTGGCTAGTGGCGACAAGGTCGCCATCACTGGCTTCGGGGTCTTCGAGAAGAGCGAACGGCCGGCCCGCACGGCTCGCAACCCAGCGACCGGCGACCCGATTCAAGTGGCCGCGTCTTCGGTCCCGAAGTTCCGCCCCGGAGCGGACTTCAAGGCACTCGTCAATGGCACGAGCGGCGGCGCGGCCAAACCGGCCGCGAAGGCTCCGGCGAAATCCGGCGCGAAGAAGAAGTAACGCATAATTGACGGGCGGCGGCACGGGGGCTCAGTTTCCCCTTGCCGCCGCCCGTCGTTCTCCACGCGCTGCCGGGATCGGTGATGGCGCCTGACGCCAGGTCGATCGCCTGGTCATGCGATGATTTCAGCTGCGCGGAGCGCGCGGCAGTTGTCCCTGCCCCGCATAGCCGGGGCACTGGCTTGCGTTAGCCAAAATGCATCACTGCGCCCAAGTTGAATGTGTAACGAACGACTTGACGGGAACGGGGAACCCTCATGAAACGGGCACGCATTGCCATCGCGTCCATTGGCGCTCCGGTCGCGGTCGGCTGCGGCTACGGCGGGCTGCCTTGCTTGGCGAGGGCGGTCGCGATGATGCGGTCGATGAGCCGTGGCAGCGGCAGGCCGGTGGCGGCCCACATCTTGGGGAAGCCTGAGGCGGGGGTCATTCCCGGCATCGTGTTGATCTCGTTGACCAGCACGGTGCCATCGCTGGTGTAGAAGCAGTCCACCCGAGCCAGGCCCTCGCACGAGATCGCGTCGAAGGCGGCCGCCGACAGCTGCCGGACGAGCGTGATGGCCTCCGCAGGGATCTGAGCGGGGATCTGCATCCCGGTCTCCCCACCCAGGTACTTGGCCTCGAAGTCGTACCACGTCGAGTGCGGGTCCACGATGACCTGGCCGGGCAGGCTCGCCTCCGTCGGGCCTCCGTCGAGGCCCTCCAGGACCGCGCACTCGACCTCGACGCCGTCGATCGCCACCTCAACCAGGACCTTACGGTCATGCTGGCGCGCGATCTCGACCGCGTCCTCCAGCTCATCGGGAGACTCCACGCGCGAGGTCCCGATGGAGGACCCGCCCCGGGCGGGCTTGACGAACACCGGGTAGCCGAGCGTCTCGGTGATCTCGTCGAGCACCCGCTTGCGCGTCGGCGACGTCCACTCCGGCTCCCGGACGACCACGTACGGGCCGATGGGCAGGCCACGCGCCGCGAACAGCAGCTTCATGTACTCCTTGTCCATGCCCACCGCGCTGGCCAAGACGCCCGCGCCCGCGTACCGGATGCCCGCCATCTCCAGCAGTCCCTGGATCGTCCCGTCCTCGCCGAACGTCCCGTGTAGCAGCGGCAGCACCACGTCCACCTCGCCCAGGCCGGGCGGCAGGGACGCCGGGCCGGTCACGACCAGCGCCTCGCCGCCAGGACCGCCCGCCGGGGTAAACCGCGGCGCCACGGACACCCCGGGCTCGGCGACGTCCTCCACCGAAGGCAGCGCTGGGCCGCCGAGCGCCAGCCGCGCCGGGTCACCGGAGGTCAGCACCCACCGCCCGTCGCGGGCGATGCCGATCGGCACGACGTCGTAGCGGTCCCGGTCGATGGCGCTCAGCACCAGCCCGGCGCTCGCGCACGACACCGCGTGCTCTGCGCTCCGGCCTCCGAACACCACAGCGACCCTGGTCTTCCGCTGCTCGCTCACGCCTACCTCCGCTTGGCCGCTACCGCAGTTCAGTCCCCCGATGGTAGTAGCTGCCCGGCATCCAGCACGTTCCAACGCCGTTTCGTGCGCATGCTCACCAGGCAACCCCATCACGGGGCGGTCCTGGCCGCGGGCGCCGGCCTCCCGCCGTTACGGACGGCCCAGGGACTCCAGGGCCACGTAGGCGTCGGAGATGACGTCCTCGGAGTCTTCCAGGCCGATGGAGAACCGCACCGCGCCCGGGTCGATCCCGGCGGCGGCCAGCGCGCGGTCATCGAGCTGACGATGCGTCGTCGACTGGACATGCGAGACGAGCGTCCGGGTCCCCCCCAGCGAGGTGGCCACCGAGGCCAGCCGCAGCTTGTCGACGAACGCCAGCCCCGCCTCGCGGCCGCCGAACGGCGTCACCGTCACGATCGCGCCGAACCGCACCCCCTCCGGCCCGGCGTCAAACAGCCGCCTGGCCAGCTCATGCTGCGGGTGCGTGCCCAGCCCCGGGTAGTCAACCCGCAGCACCGCGGGGTGGCGGGCGAGCGTAGCGGCGAACACCGACGCGGTCGCGGACTGCCTGCGCACCCGCACCGGCAGCGTCTCCAGGCCCCGGCGCAGCAAGAACGCGTCATCGGGGGACAGCGACCCGCCGGTGTCGACGCGGACCGACCGGACCTGGCTGATCAGCTCGATCTGCCCGGTGACCACGCCGCCGGTGACGTCGGAGTGCCCGCCGATGTACTTGGTGGCTGAGTGGATCACCAGGTCGGCGCCGTGCTCCAGCGGCCGGCAGATCACCGGCGGCGCGAGCGTGGAGTCCACCACCAGCAGCGCGCCGGTGTTATGGGCCAGGTCCGCGAGCTTGCGCAGGTCGGGCACGGCCGTCGTCGGGTTGGCGATCGTCTCGGCGTACACGATCCGGGTCGCCGGCCGCATCGCCGCGCGCACGGCTTCCAGGTCCGCGATATCCACGAAGGACGTCTCCACGCCGAACCGGGACAGCTGGGTGTGCAGCAGGCTGTAGGTCCCTCCGTACACGGCCGAGGAGCAGACCACGTGCGCGCCGGTCCGCAGGAACGTCATCAAGACGCCGGAGATCGCCGCCATCCCCGACGCGAACCCCTGCGCGGCCGGCCAGCGGGAGAGGTTGGCCCCCTCCAGCGCGGCGACCGCCCGCGCGAACGCGTCGACCGTCGGGTTATCGATCCGGCTGTAGCTGTAGCCGGGCACCTGGTCATTGAGGACCGCCGCGTACTCCGCCGCGCTGCCGAACGCGAACGACGCCGTCCGGTGCACCGGAGTGCCGACCGGCCGCTGGGCGGGGTCGGGCGGCGGCGGCAGGTGCACCGCGCGGGTGTTCTCGCCAAGTTGCCGACGGGCTATTTCCACGAATCAGGCTCCGTACCATTCCGGTTTAGCTGAACGTGACGCTAGCACCGACGCGGCCTCCCTGACGGGCAGCTTGTCGGCAATCACCGCGGCGACCACTTCGGTGATTGGCATCTCCACCCCGTGCTTGCGGGCCAGTTCCAGCACGGGCGCGTGGGACGTTACGCCCTCGGCGGTCTGCCCGGTGGCCGCCAGGGCCTGGGCGGTGGTCATGCCCTGGCCGAGGTGATGGCCGAACGTCCGGTTCCGCGACAGCGGCGAGCTGCACGTCGCCACCAGGTCGCCCATCCCGGCCAGGCCCGCGAACGTCCGCGGGTCGGCTCCCATCGCCTCGCCGAGCCGGGACATCTCGGCCAGGCCCCTGGTGATGAGCGTCGCCTTGGTGTTGTCGCCCAGGCCCAGCGCGACCGCGATCCCGACCGCGACCGCGATGATGTTCTTCACTGTCCCGCCCAGCTCGCAGCCGAGCACGTCGGTGTTCCAGTACGGCCGGAAGTACGGCGTGTGGCACGCCATCTGCAGCGCCTGCGCGCCTTCCTCGTCCGCGCACGCCACCACGGTCGCGGCGAACTGCCGCTCGGCGATCTCGCGGGCCAGGTTCGGGCCGGACACGACGGCCACCTGCGACGCCGGCAGGCCCAGGACCTCGACGATGACCTGGCTCATCCGCGCGCAGGTGCCCAGCTCGATGCCCTTCATCAAGCTCACCAGCAGCGCGCCCGGCGGCAGCAGCGGTGCCCATGCGGCCAGCGACGCCCGCAGCGTCTGCGCGGGCACCGCGAGCACCACCAGCTCGGCCTCGGACAGCGCCGCTGACGGGTCAGTGGTCGCCCGCAATGGCTCCGGCAGCGTGATGCCGGGCAAGTAGCGCGGGTTCTCCCGCGTCGCGCTCACCGCGGCGGCGACGCCCGGGTCGCGTGCCCACAGCACGGCGGGCGTCCCGGCATCGCTGAGGATCTGCGCGAACGTCGTCCCCCACGACCCTGCCCCCATCACGGTTGCCCTCACGCGTCGGCCGGCCCGTCCGCGGGTAGAGCCTGAGCCGGCGAGGTACCGCGGCTCGTTGCCGCTGAAATGGCTGGATCGTAGGGCACGGAAGGCGGCTCCTCGCCCCGCAGGCCTGCCACCAGGCCGGTGACGTCCGCCATGATCGCGGCGGTGGCCTCCCGCAGCGCCGTCCCGGTCAGCCGCCCGCCCTCCCACTTCGACAGGTCGACCGGGGGGCCGGCTACCGTGCGAACGGTCTTGCGCGGGAACAGCTTCACGTCTTTACTGCCGTATCGGAGGATGTGGTGGGTACCCCAGTGCGCGACCGGGATCACCGGGGCGCCGGACGTCAGCGCCAGCCGGGCCACGCCGGTCTTGGCGACCATCGGCCACAGGTCCGGGTCGCGGCTCGCGGTCGACTCCGGGTAGACGACCACCGCGGCCCCCTTGGCCAGCGCCTGCTCGGCCTGCTTGAGCACGAGCGCGGCGTCCGCCCGGCCGCGGTGCACCGGAAGCTGGCCGGCCTTGTGCAGGAACCATCCGATGAACGTGACCTCGAACATCGACGACTTGATCATGAACGTCGGGTACCGGCCGTTAGCCTGGAGGAAGAGGGCGTCCGTTCCCCAGTCCACGTAGGAGACGTGGTTGGGGGCGATGATGACCGGCCCCTTCCGGGGAATGTTCTCCGTGCCCGACCACTTGTTCCTTATCAAAATCGTAAGCAGGGGCCGCAGCACAATGACGGAGATCAGCCGCCAGGTCGGCGAGTAAGCCTTGGTCATCTAGGGGGCCTCGTCATTTTCGTCTCCGCGATGCGTAGGTGGGCACCTTGAGGTGGACAGTAGTAATCCCTGTCAAGGTACTAGCCCGCGCCAAGTCACGGCTTGAGGTCTTGGCTGGCCCGCGCCGCGGTGAGCTTGCCCTCGCCATGGCGGCCGACACGGTGCTGGCGGTCCTTGACTGCCCCGATGTCGCCCGGGTACTCGTCGTGACTTCCGATGAGGTAACCGGGCACGAACTGGCGTCACTGGGCGTGAGCGTGGCCAGCGACGAGCCGGATCGCGGGCTCAACGCCGCCCTGCGGCACGGCGCGCGCATCGCCGCGCAGAACTGGCCGGGGACCGGGACCGCGGCGCTGTCGGCGGACCTGCCCGCCTTGCGCGAGCCGGAGCTCAGCCGGGCGCTGCGGGCCGCCTCGGCCCTGCCGCCGAACCGCGCCGCGTTCGTCGCCGACGAGCAGGGCGTGGGGACCACCCTGTACGCGGCGCCGCCGGGAGCGGCGTTCCGGCCGATGTTCGGCGGGGCCTCCCGCCGGCGGCACGCGGCCAGCGGGGCCAGCGAACTGCTGCTCGAGGGCATACCAGGACTGCGCCGGGACGTGGACACGCCAGCGGACCTGCGCGCGGCGGTCGCCTTGGGCGTGGGCACGCGCACGATGGCGGTCGCTGGGGACCTGCTCGGCGTGGCCTGAGCGGCGCCTACTCGATGGGCAGCCCGGAACCGCTCGGGTTGATGTGCACCACAGGGCAAGTCAGCGTCCGGGTTATCCCCGCGACAGCCTGTATCTGGGCCGCGACCAGCTTGCCGAGCTCGTCCATGTTCTCGGCTTTCGCGCGGACAATGACGTCGTAGGGGCCGGTGACATCCTCCGCCTCCGTGACTCCGGTGATCTCCGCGATCTGCCGGGCCACGTCGGCGGCTTTGCCGACCTCTGTCTGGACGAGGATGTAAGCCTGCACCATGGCGTCCTCCTAAGGGGCAGAGTAGGTCAACTGCCCCTGGAAGCGCCACGCTACCGTAATGGTCCAGACCGGTTGAGCACCTGGGCACTGTTTGGGAGGACTAGCACCCGTGAAACCGGACAGCGGTTCGCCCCCGGCCGGCCGCAGCCTAGCTGAGCTGGGTGAGTTCGGCCTGATCAACGCGCTCGCGGCGCGGTTGCCGGGCAGCCCCGCGGCGATCGTGGGCATCGGCGATGACTCGGCGGTGCTCGCCGCCCCGGACGGCAATGTCGTCGCGGCGGTCGACTTCCTGCTGGAAGGCCGGCACTTCCGGCGCGAATGGTCCTCCGGCCGTGACGTTGGCGTGAAGTCGGCCGCCCGCAGCCTGGCCGACATCGCCGCCATGGGCGCGGTGCCGACGGCGCTGCTCATCGCGCTGGCGGTGCCCGAGTCGCTCCCGGCGGACTGGGTGCTTGACTTCGCCTCCGGGATCGCGTCCGAATGCGACCGCGCGGGCGCCGGCGTGGCGGGCGGCGACACCGCCCAGGCGGATTCGGTCATCGTGAGCGTGACCGCGCTGGGCGCGCTGCCGTCCGCCGCCGCCGCCGTCCGGCGTTCCGGGGCACGCCCCGGTGACGTCGTCGCGGTATCCGGGCCGCTCGGCCACTCGGCGGCGGGGCTGGCGCTGCTCACGGCCGGGGTGGCCGGCCCCCGGGGCACTGCGGCTCCGGATGCCGCGCTGAGCGCGCTCGTCGCGGCTCACCTGCGGCCATCGCCGCCGTACGCGGCCGGGGTCGCGGCCGCCGGGCTCGGCGCCACGGCGATGATCGACACCAGCGACGGCCTGCTCGCCGACCTCGGCCACCTCGCCGCCGCGTCCGCGGTCGCCATTGACGTGTCAGCCGCCCGGCTGGCCCTTCCGGAGCCGCTGCTCGCCGCCGCGCGGCTTCTGGGGCGCGACTCTTCATCCGCAACGACTCCGGGTGTCCCCGCCGCGTTCCCCGCCGCGATGGAGTGGGTGCTGACCGGCGGGGAGGATCACGCGATGGCCGCGACGTTCCCGCCCGGGGCCGCGCTTCCGGAGGACTGGCGGGTGATCGGCGTCGTGCGGTCTGGCTCCGGCGTAACCGTCGACGGCGAGCCGTACGCGGGTCCCCCCGGCTGGAGGCACTTCTAATCCCGTCTGCGGGGCGGCAGCAGGCGGGGAGCACAAAAGCGCGACTGCCTGCCGGGGCGGGCGGTCGCGCGATTGGCGCGCTTTGGGGCAGTGCCAGAAAAGGCCGGTGCCCCGAAGGGGCTAGCGGCTGACCTTGCCAGCCTTGATGCAGGATGTGCAGACGTTGAGGCGCTTGGGCGTCCCGGAGACGAGCGCGCGAACGGTCTGGATGTTGGGGTTCCAGCGACGGCGGGTGCGGCGGTGCGAGTGCGAGATGTTGTTGCCGAAGCCCGGCCCCTTGCCGCATACGTCGCAGACGGAAGCCACGGTTCGCTCCAATGATCGGGTAACTGAAGTCGGTCGTGCCGGATCCGCGGCGTAGGAGCCTCGATGTTCGTGAGGGCGGCGCGGAAGTCGCGGCGCGCATAGCTTACCGGAAGGTACGCGCGGAGCGCGAACCGCGCGGTCGGCTAGCGGTAGCCGGGCCAGGTAGCCACCGCGAACACTGACTGCCCGAATGGCACCCCCCGCCTGCCCTCAAGGCGCCGCAGGACGGGCACGAAGTAGGAGTCGTAGAACTGGACCCGGTCCTGGCCTCCGGCGGGCGCCTGGCCCATCAGGCGACCCAGCACCAGCCA
>Ga0157369_10006667_pt1 | contig 13339 bp, 11 predicted proteins | sample C25metaG_FD_113461 | JGI IMG/M metagenome (GOLD analysis project Ga0157369, IMG submission 113461) | Corn rhizosphere microbial communities from Kellogg Biological Station, Michigan, USA - C2-5 metaG | ecosystem: Host-associated > Plants > Roots > Rhizosphere > Soil | place: USA: Michigan...
CGAGAAATGGGTGTGGCTGAACCCCTCGATCGTCTTGTCTTCATAGCGATAGCCCGCCGCCCATTTATAGCATTCGCGGATCACGCAGGCGGTGTTGGTGTCGGGACTCAATTGCACCATGCCGAAGGGTGCGGCGGCGCCGGGGAAAGTGTGCCCTTCGCCGCCCGTCCCGATACGAGGATCGGCCGCATCATAGCCGGGACTGGCCCAAAGCGGCGCGGCCGAAGCGGACAATGAGGCGGCGAGGGCGAGCAGGGGGAGCATGCGCATGCCCCCTTTCAAGCAGGGCTCGCGCCCAAGCAAAAGAGGCAAGTTCGTTTCGGGAACGTGTTGGCCTTACCCGGCGTTACCCGAAGCGATTTGTATCCATTTTGGTAGAGACCGTCATGCTCTGGACCATCGCCGTCATCCTTATCGTCCTCTGGCTGCTGGGGGTGGTGATCCACATCGGCGGCGGGCTGATCCACATCCTGCTGGTGATTGCGATCATCGTGGTGCTGGTCCGGCTCTTCACAGGCCGCGCCGTCTAGGCGATCGCGCCCGCGAGATCGGCAAGCGCCTGGCGGAGCGCACCTGACAAAGTCGCATCCGCCGCAAGTCCTTCGGCATCCAGATCCCGGCCCAGCATGGGTAGCGTGATCGAGGCCTGCTCGATCAGGCGGCCCGACATCGTCCGCAGGATCAGCCGCAATTGCCCGTCCGCCTCGGTCGAGCGTTGCGAGGCGTTGATCACCGCCACCGGCTTGTCGAGAAATTCATGCCCGCTCACCAGCCATTCGAGCGCGTTCTTGAGCACCGCCGAGATGCCGCGCGCATATTCGGGACTGCAGATGAGCAAGCCATCCGCTTCCTCCACCGCAGCGCGCAATGCCGCGACCGGCGGATGCAGCGGATCCTCCCTGTCGGGGTTGAACAAGGGCAGATCGCCCAGTCCTGCGTAAAGGCGAATGTCCATTCCGGACGGCGCGAGCAGCCGTGCCGCTTCCAGCACGGTTCGATTGGAAGATCGTGCCCGCAGGCTGCCGGCGATAGCCAGGATGCGCATGGGTGCCCGCGATAGCGGACCGGCGCGCTTTCCCGACAAGAAAATTGCGCGTCGGACCCAAGCTAAATTTGCGATACCGTTAGCAAAAGCGGGCCTGCGCAACCTTGACCCACATATAAAGAATTCTTTATATGATGCTGATGACCGGCCTGTCCCTTTCGCAGCTTGAAGAAGCGCGCCGCGCGCTCGATGCGCCTTTGTTCGCCGATCTGGCGGGCGACGCCACCGTCAGCTTCGAATTCTTCCCGCCCAAGACCGAGAAGATGGAGGAGCAGCTCTGGCACGCGATCGAGACGCTTGCGCCGCTGGGGCCGCGTTTCGTCTCGGTCACCTACGGCGCGGGCGGTTCGACCCGCGAGCGCACCCACGCCACGGTCGCGCGCATCGCAAAAGAGACCGCTATCCCCGCCGCCGCGCATCTGACCTGCGTCGAGGCGAGCAAAAGCGAGATTGAGGAGATCGCACGCGCTTATTGGGATGCGGGCGTGCGCCATATCGTCGCGCTGCGCGGCGATCCGCCCCAGGCGGGCGAGCCCTTCCGGCCGCATCCGGATGGCTATGCCAATGCCGCCGCGCTGACCGCGGGGCTCAAGCAGATCGCGCCGTTCGAGATTTCGGTCGCGGCCTATCCGGAATGCCACCCGGCATCGCCCAGCGTCCAGGCCGACCTCGACAATCTCAAGGCCAAGATCGACGCGGGGGCGGATCGCGCGATCAGCCAGTTCTTCTTCTCGCCGGAAACCTTCTTCCGCTTCCGCGACCGCGCGGCGGCGGCGGGCATCACGTCGGAGATCGTGCCGGGCATATTGCCCGTCTCGAATGTCGCCACCACGCGCAAGTTCGCGGGCCTGTGCGGTGCGGCGATCCCGCCCTGGATGGACCGGCTGTTCGAAGGGCTGGACGACCATCCCGCCGCGCGCCAGCTCGTCGCGGCGACCATCGCCGCCGAGATGTGCCGCCGCCTCTATGCGGGCGGGGTGCGCCATTTCCATTTCTACACGCTCAACCGCGCCGAGCTGGCCTACGCCATCTGCCATCTGCTCGGCCTGCGTCCCAACACCAATGTTTCGGAGAAAGCGGCATGACGCGCGTTCCTTCCGCCGCCGCCCGCCGTTTTCGCGCCGAGGCGGCCAACCGCATCCTGCTGACCGACGGCGCCTTCGGGACGATGATCCAGTCCTACAAGCTGTCGGAAGAGGATTATCGCGGCCAATACAAGGACCTGACGCACGACCAGAAGGGCAATAACGATCTTCTCGTCCTGACCCAGCCGAGGATCATCCGCGAGATCACCGAAGCCTATCTGAACGCCGGTTCGGACATGGTCTCGACCAACACCTTCAACGCCAACCGTGTGTCGGAGGCCGATTATGGCGCCGAACATCTGGTGCGCGAGATGAACCTTGCCGCCGCCGGCATTGCACGCGCGGCGGCGGACAAGTTCGAGGCGCAGGATGGCCGTCCGCGCTTCGTCGCGGGCGCGATCGGCCCGACCAACAAGACGCTCTCGCTCTCGCCCGACGTCAACGATCCCGGCTTCCGCGCGATCGGCTTCGACGAATTGAAGGACGTGTATCGCGAGCAGGCCGAGGCGTTGCTCGACGGCGGCGCGGACTTCATCCTGATCGAGACGGTGTTCGACACGTTGAATGCCAAGGCGGCGATCGTCGCCGTGCTGGAAATCCAGGAAGCGCGCCAGCACGAGATCCCGATCATGCTGTCGATGACGATCACCGACATGTCGGGGCGCAACCTTTCCGGCCATTCGGTCGAGGCCTTCACCTACATGGTCCGCCATGCGCGCCCGCTCACGATCGGGCTCAATTGCGCTTTCGGGGCGGACCTGATGCGGCCTTATCTCAAGGAAATGGCGCATGTCGCCGACAGCCTGATCATGGCCTACCCCAATGCGGGCCTGCCCAACGATCTCGGCGCCTATGATGAGCAGCCGCATACCACCGGTGGGCTGGTTGGCGACTGGGCCAAGGATGGGCTGGTCAACGTCGTCGGCGGCTGCTGCGGTACCACCCCGCCGCACATCGCCGCGATGGCGGCGGCGGTGAAGGATGTTGCCCCGCGCGTGCTGCACGATCATGCGGCGGTGACGCGGCTGACCGGCCTCGATCCGTTCGTGATGGCGGCTTAGCCCAAGACTCCTCTCCCGCTTGCGGGAGGGGTCGGGGGAGGGGCGCTTGCGCATCTTCCCCGGACTGAAAAATTCCCTCCCCCAGCCCCTCCCGCAAGCGGGAGGGGAGCAGAGTATCCAATGACCAAATCCACCGCCCAGTTCGTGAATATCGGCGAACGCACCAACGTCACCGGATCGGCTGCCTTCAAGAAGCTGATCATGGCCGGCGACTATGTGAAGGCGGTCGAGGTCGCGCGCCAGCAGGTCGAGAATGGCGCGCAGGTGATCGACGTCAACATGGACGAGGGCCTGCTCGACGCCGAACTGGCGATGACCACCTTCTTGAAGTTGATCGCCGCCGAACCCGACATCGCGCGCGTCCCGGTGATGGTCGACAGCTCGAAATGGAGCGTGATCGAGGCCGGGCTGAAATGCGTCTCGGGCAAGCCGATCGTGAACTCGATCAGCATGAAGGAAGGCGAGGAAGCCTTCCTGCACCATGCGCGCAAGGTGATGGCCTATGGCGCCGCTGTGGTGGTCATGGCGTTCGACGAGGTCGGCCAGGCCGACACCAAGGAACGCAAGGTCGAGATTTGCGAGCGAGCCTACCATCTGCTCACCGGAATCGGCTTCCCGCCCGAGGACATCATCTTCGATCCCAACATCTTCGCGGTGGCGACGGGCATCGACGAGCATCGTCGCTATGCGATCGACTTCATCGAGGCGACGCGCGAGATCAAGAAACGCTGCCCGCACGTGCATATTTCGGGCGGCGTCTCGAACCTCAGCTTCAGCTTCCGCGGCAACGAGCCGGTGCGCCGCGCGATGCATAGCGTGTTCCTCTACCACGCGATCCAGGCGGGGATGGACATGGGCATCGTCAATGCCGGCCAGCTCGATGTCTATGACGCGATCGACCCCGTCCTGCGCGAGGCGTGCGAGGACGTCATCTGGGACAAGCATGACGACGCGACCGACAATCTGATCGCGCTTGCCGAAACCTATCGCGGCAAGGACGCCGTCGCCGAGAAGCAGGCGGAAGAATGGCGCGGCTGGGACGTGCGCAAGCGGCTCGAACATGCCCTGGTCAAGGGCATCGACACCTATGTGGTCGACGATACGGAGGAGGCCCGCCTCCAGCACAAGCGCCCGATCGAGGTGATCGAAGGCCCGCTGATGGACGGCATGAACGTGGTCGGCGACCTGTTCGGATCGGGCAAGATGTTCCTGCCCCAGGTGGTGAAGTCCGCGCGGGTGATGAAGAAGGCGGTCGCGCACCTGCTGCCCTTCATCGAGGCGGAGAAGGAAGAAGGCGCCAAGGCCAAGGGCAAGATCGTGATGGCGACGGTCAAGGGCGACGTCCACGATATCGGCAAGAACATCGTCGGCGTCGTGCTCGCCTGCAACGGCTACGAGATCATCGACCTCGGCGTGATGGTGCCCTGGTCCGACATATTGAAGTCGGCCAATGACAATGATGCCGACATGATCGGCCTGTCGGGCCTGATCACGCCTTCGTTGGACGAGATGGTGACCGTCGCCGCCGAGATGAAGCGCGCCGGCATGACCATGCCCTTGCTGATCGGCGGCGCGACCACCTCCAAGGTCCACACCGCGCTCCGCATCGACCCGGCCTATGACGGGCCGGTCGTGCACGTGCTCGACGCCAGCCGCGCGGTCGGCGTCGCCTCGACGCTCATGTCCGACACGCAGCGCGACGGCTTCGTCGAGAAGACCGCCTCCGATTATCAGGCGGTCCGCACCGCGCGCGAGGGCAAGGGCCAGAATGAGCTCGCGCCGATCGAGGAGGCGCGCGCGAACGCCTTCCCGTTCGATGCCGCCAACAAGCCGCCCGCGCCGCTCCAGCCGGGCACGCACGTCTTCGAGGACTGGCCGCTCGACGATCTGCGTTCCTATATCGACTGGACGCCCTTCTTCCGCGCCTGGGAGCTGGCCGGCACCTATCCCGCGATCCTCGAAGACGACGTGGTCGGGGAAAGCGCCCGCAGCCTGTTCGCCGATGCCGAGGCGATGCTCGACACGATCATCAACGAGAAATGGCTGAGCGCGAAAGGCGTGGCGGCCTTGTGGCCGGCCCGAAGGGAAGGGGACGATATTATCGTTTCTCCCCTCCCGCTTGCGGGAGGGGGCGGGGGAGGGGAGTCCCTCGCCGAAGATAGCCCCTCCCCTAACCCCTCCCACAAGCGGGAGGGGGATTCCGTTCGCCTCCCCATGCTCCGCCAGCAGATCAAGAAGCGCGAAGGGCGGCACAATATGTGCCTGGCCGACTTCATCGATCCCGCGGGCGACTGGCTCGGCGGTTTCGCGGTCGGCATCCATGGCGCCGAGCCGCATCTCGCGCGCTTCAAGGCGGACCATGACGATTATCGCGACATCCTCTTGAAGGCGCTCGCGGACCGCCTGGCCGAAGCCTTTGCTGAACGCCTCCATCTACATGTTCGTACGAACCTGTGGGGTTATGCTATCGGAGAACAGCTAACCAACGAGGCTTTAGTCAAGGAGCAATATCGCGGCATCCGCCCCGCGCCCGGCTATCCCGCCTGCCCCGATCATAGCCTCAAGCCCCTGCTGTTCGATCTGCTCGGCGGATCGGAAACCACCGGCGTCACGCTGACCGAAAGCTTCGCGATGCTGCCGACCGCAGCGGTTTCTGGCTTCTATTTCGGCCACCCCGACAGCCAATATTTCGGCGTCGCGCGGATAGGGAAGGATCAACTCGAAGACTATGCCGCACGCCGCGGCGTCGATCATGACACTGCCGAACGCTGGCTTCGTCCGAACCTCGATTGAACCGGATTCAGCTAGCTGACTTCCGAATAGACCGCGAACCGCTGGTCGCTATCCGCCAGCGGACGTAACTCGACCGTTCGCGCGCCGACGGCCGCCGTGAAATGCAGCGGCTTGCCCGGGACCGGCTGCAACCTTTCCGGCAAGTCCGCGGGCAGGGGCAAAGCGGGCACCGGCGGCGGGGCTTTGTCCACGGCAGGGCCATGTTCGTTCAGCAGTGCGGCGGGAATGGTGCCGAGCGGAAGCTGCTGCGCCAGCACCACCGGCCCGTGGACCAGCGCGGCGACATTGGGCTGGTCCTCGAACTTTTCCCAACGGCTGGTCATCGGCAGGCTGAGCGCGATCCGGTCGCCCGCGCGCCAGCTCCGCCGGATCGAGAGATAGGATCCCGGCACCGCCACCGCCTCGACCGGGCGGCCGTTCACCGTCACGCGCGCTGCCTCGCTCGTCCATCCCGGTATGCGCAGCCGCAGCGTCCAGGGCCGCCCACTCGCCGCCTCGACATGGATCGTAGTGGAGGGGGCATAGGGGAAGCTCGTTTCCTGGCGCAGTCGCACGCCGTCGGGGCTGCTGACGCGCGAGGGGATGAACAGATTGACCCAGATCCCCTGTGCGTCGCGCGCATAGATCATCCGGTTGAGCGTCGCGAAATCCTCGAGCCCCGAACCGTTGCAGCACCAGAAGGTCGTCTCCTCCGTGCCCCACGTCTTCCACGCGCCGGGTGTCAGCGAGAGAAAGTAAGCGGTGAGGCCCGTGTCCGGCTGGATCGTGCTCAGCCGCTGGTTGATCAGGATACGTTCGTAATAATCGGCGATCCCGGCGCTCGGCCTGCGCAGGAAGCGCTGCGTGCCGAGCTTGAGCATGTTGTACGAACAGCAGCTTTCCTGATGGTCGTGGCCATTCTCCCACTCCGCGGCGAGGTGGTGCGGCTCGGTGCACCAATGTTCGTTGTTGCTGCTGCCGCCGGTCGCATAGGTGCGCACGCCCGTGACCGTATCCCAGAAGAAGTCGGACACGTCGCTGAAGCGAGGGTCGCCGGTCAGCGCGAAGCGGCGGTCGGCGCCGATCACCTGCGGCACATGCGTGTTCATATGGAGCCCGCGCAACTCGTCCTTGCCGCCCGCCAGCGGCTCGAACACGCGCTTCTTGGTGAAGCGGTCTCCCACCTCGATCCAGTGCGCGTCCCCGGTCATTGCCGCGAGGCGGTAGAGCGCGTCGTTCATGCCGCCGAACTCGATCTCGAGCACTTTCTGCATGTCCTGTTCGGCGCGCGCGGCGGTCCATTTGTCGGTCCAGCGCGCCATGCCTGTGGCGACCCCAAGCGCCTCGTCGCTGCCGGCGAGCTCGTGCATGTCGAGCAGGCCCGCCAGGATCTTGTGCAGCGTGTAGAAGGGGGCCCACACCTCCGCGCCGACCGCCAGCCGGTCGAAATAGGATGTCGGAAAGGCGCTCAGATAGCCGTCCTTGTCGATCTTGCGCTGGCACTGCGCGAGGCCGGCGACCACCTGGTCGCCCCGCCGCCGCAGTTCGGTGTCGCCCGTCGCCGCGAAGGCAAGCGCGCAGCCCGACAGATAGTGGCCGACGAAATGGCCTCGCAGCTCGCAGGTAGGATCCTCCCACCCGCCCAACGGCTTCGCGCTGCTCGGCAGCCCGGCATTGAGGCGGAAGACATGGAGCAGGCGATCGTGATCGAGCCGCTTCAGATAGGCGATGTTCGCCGCCTGCGCCTGCGCATAGGGGCTGTCGAGCAGTACCACCTCGTTCGGTGCGAAAAGCTGGAGGGTCGCCGGCACCGGTTTGATCGGCGCGGGCGAGATCGTCGCGAACACCGGCGGGGTCGCCACATTGTTCCACGCGGCCAGCGCAGGCCCGGTCCATCCGAGCGCGACCGGCGACGCCGCCAGCCACCTTGCGAAACGACGACGGGTAACCGGGGTATCAAGCATCGGGCATCTCTCTCTTTTTGGTTTCCCTAATAAGCGGCGAAAGTCTGCGCAATGCGTCCCCCGCCGGATGACGCGAGCAGGACAACGTATATGTGAAGCGGCTATTTCGAGGCTGGATCCGATATCGGATTGCGCGGATCGCGCGGGCAGATCTTTTCCGTTGGCAGACGTCAGTTCGATTGACTCGAATCATCGGCCCCGTCAGGGTCTTCGGCGTCATCGGCGGGCAACCGCCGGAGGACTGCGCGGGAGAAGGATGGGCCCGCCTGGATCGTAGCCGGCTTGCCGGCGGTCTGATCTGGGCAACAAAGGTCCTTCCGCCGAAGGAGCAACCGCCCCGGAATCTCTCAGGTCACCGGACCGCGCGGAACTTTAGACACTCTGGAAAGCGGGCGCGGCGACGCGTCCCACCGAAGGTGCAAGTATCGCCCCGTGCGATGCGAAAGCTCTCAGGTTCCGTGACAGAGGGGGCGATGGGCATTTCCGGCCGCCAAGGCCGTAGGTCCGTCGTGCTTTCTGGAAGGGAATGAGATGAGCGCCGACGATCATATCGCCGAACCGCTGCCGTTGGACGCGTGGCATCGCGCCCGCGGCGCCCGCATGGTGCCGTTCGCGGGCTATGCGATGCCGATCCAGTATGAAGGCATCATGGCCGAACATGCCTGGACGCGCGACTATGCCGGCCTGTTCGACGTGAGCCACATGGGCCAGCTGCTCATCTCCGGCGAAGGTTTGGACGACGCGCTCGAGGCGATCCTGCCCGCCGACGTGAAGAGCCTCGCGCTCGGCCGCATGCGCTATTCGATGTTGCTCACCGACAGCGGCGGCATCATCGACGATCTGATGCTCAGCCGTTGGCCAGGCGGCATCTACATGGTCGTCAATGGCGCTGTGAAGGCGGGCGACATCGCGCATATGCGCTCGAAGCTGCCGGCGGCGATTCAGCTCGATCACATGACCGATCGCGCTTTGCTCGCGCTGCAGGGGCCGGAGGCGTTCACCGCGCTGAAGCGTGTCACCACCGGCCATTACGATCTCGGCGTGCTCGTCTTCATGATGGGCGGCCTGTTCCAGATCGATGGCGTCGACGCCTGGATCAGCCGCTCGGGCTATACCGGCGAGGACGGCTTCGAAATCTCGATCCCCGCCAGCGAAGCCGAGCGTATCGCCGACCTGCTGTGCGCGCAGCCCGAGGTGAAGCCGATCGGCCTCGGCGCGCGGGATTCGCTCCGCCTCGAAGCCGGCCTGCCGCTCTACGGGCACGACCTCAACACCGACACCGATCCGGTCTCGGCGGGCCTCACCTTCGCCATCTCCAAGCGCCGCCGCGAGGAAGGTGGCTTCCCCGGCGCGGACCTGATCCTCAAGCGCCTCGCCGAGGGTTCGCCGACCAAATGCGTCGGCTTCACCGTCGAGGGCCGCTTGCCCGCGCGCGAGGGCGCCGAGATATTCGCGGGCGAAACCAAGGTCGGCACCGTCACCTCGGGCGGTTTCGCGCCCACCGTCGGCGGGCCGATCGCGATGGGCTATGTTGATGCCGCGCATGCGGCGCCCGGCACCAGTCTCGAAATCGAAGTCCGTGGCAAGCGCCTCGCCGCCACCGTCACGCAAATGCCGTTCGTTCCACACCGCTATGTCCGCAAGGGAGCCGCCTGATGACCATCTATTTCACCCAGGATCATGAATGGATCTCGGTCGAGGGCGATAGCGCCACCGTCGGCATCACCGATTATGCGCAGGCGCAGCTGGGCGATGTCGTGTTCGTCGAAGTCCCGCCCGCCGGCACCGAAGTCGCCAAGGGCAAGGAAGCCGCGGTGGTGGAATCGGTCAAGGCCGCGTCCGACGTCTACGCGCCGGTCTCCGGCACCGTGACCGAGGCGAACGCCGAGCTGGAAGGTGACCCCTCGCTCGTCAACACCGCGCCCGAGGGCAATGGCTGGTTCTTCAAGCTCAAGCTCGCCGATCCGGCCGAGCTCGAAGGGCTGATGGACGAGACCGGCTACAAGGCCTTCGTGGCCGGACTGTGAGCGTGAGCCCTGCCTGTTCCCCGGCGAAAGCCGGGGTCCAGCTGGCTACAAAAAGCGCATGGGAGTGCGCCCGCGCTTCGCGCGGAAATCTGTTGGACTGGGCCCCGGCTTTCGCCGGGGAACAGGTTAGGATGAATCGATGAGCGTCAATTCGGCCAGCCGCTGGAACCCGGCGGAATATGCCGCCAACGCCGCCTTCGTGCCCGCAATGGGCGCGCCGGTGCTGGCGCTGCTCGATCCGCAGCCGGGCGAGCGCATCCTTGACCTGGGCTGCGGCGACGGCGTGTTGACCGAGAAGATCGTCGCGGCCGGCGCAACCGTCGTCGGTGTCGATGCCTCGGCCGAGATGATCGAGGCGGCCAGGGCCAAGGGCCTCGACGCCCGCGTCATGGACGGCCAGAAGCTGGCTTTCGACGCCGAGTTCGACGCCGCCTTCACCAACGCCGCGCTCCACTGGATGCTCGACAAGTCCGGCGTGGCCAATGGCGTGTTCCGCGCGCTTAAGCCGGGCGCGCGCTTCGTCGGCGAGATGGGCGGCGAGGGCAATGTCGCCTCGATCTGGGCGGCGGTGATCGCTGAACTGGCCGACCGCGGTCATGTCGTGCGCAGCCAGCAGGATTCGCACTGGTATGCCTCGGTCGCCGACTTCACCCGGGTCTACCAGGCCGCCGGCTTCACCGACGTCGAAGCCCACCTGATCCCGCGCCCGACCCCGTTGCCCACCGGCGTCGCCGGCTGGGTCAAGACCTTCCGCTCCGGCCTGATGAATGCCGAAGCCATCCCCGCCGACGAACAGGATGCGATCGGCCTCGCCGTCGAGCGCCGCCTCGAAGGCCAGCTCCGCCAGCCCGACGGCTCCTGGGTCGCCGATTATGTCCGTCTCCGTTTCACGATGAGGAAGCCCCTCTGATGCGTTATCTCCCGCTGTCCGATGCCGATCGGAGCGAAATGCTTGCCACGATCGGCGCCGCCTCGGTCGACGACCTGTTTGTCGACGTTCCCGCCGCCGCGCGCCTCTCCGGGCCGGTTCCGGGCCTGCCGATGCACATGACCGAAATGGCGGTCGAGCGGCATATGGGCGCGCTCGCGAAGCGCAACACGGCCGCGGGCGATGCGGCCTTCTTCATCGGCGCGGGCGCCTATCGCCATCATGTGCCGTCGAGCGTCGATCACCTGATCCAGCGCGGCGAATTCCTCACCGCCTACACGCCCTATCAGCCCGAAATCGCGCAGGGCACGCTGCAGGTCCTGTTCGAATTCCAGAGCCAGGTCGCGCGCCTCTATGGCTGCGATGTCGCCAACGCCTCGATGTATGACGGCTCGACCGCCTGCTGGGAGGCGATCGGCATGGCGCGCCGCATCACCCGCCGCACCAGGGCGGTGCTCTCCGCCGGCCTCCACCCGCATTACGTCTCGGTCTGCCAGACGATGGCCAAGTTCACCGGGGACGTGCTCGACGTGGCTTTGCCCAAGCTCGAAAAGGGCAGGCCGGGCGACGACATGGCCCGGCTCTTGTCCGCGATCGACGACCAGACCAGCTGCGTCGTCGTCCAGAATCCCAACATCATGGGCCATATCGCGGATCTGTCCGAGCTGGCCGAGGCCTGCCACGCCAAGGGCGCCTTGCTGATCGTGGTCGTGACCGAGCCGGTTGCCTTGGGCGCGATCAAGTCGCCGGGCGAAATGGGCGCGGATATCGTGGTGGGCGAGGGCCAGTCGATCGGCGTCGGCCTCCAGTTCGGCGGGCCCTATCTCGGCCTGTTCGCGACGCGCGACAAATATGTCCGCCAGATGCCGGGCCGCCTGTGCGGCCAGACCGTCGATGCCGATGGCAAGCGGGGCTTCGTGCTGACGCTTTCGACCCGCGAGCAGCATATCCGCCGCGAGAAGGCGACCTCCAACATCTGCACCAACTCCGGCCTGTGCGCGCTCGCATTCTCGATCCACATGACCTTGCTGGGCGAGAAGGGGCTGCGCGAACTGGCGGCGATCAACCACGCCAAGGCGGTCGCCGCCGCCGAAGTGCTGAGCAAGGTGCCCGGCGTCGAGCTGATGAACGACACCTTCTTCAACGAATTCACATTGAAGCTCAGCAAGCGTTCGCGCTCGCTGGTGCGCGATCTGGCCGATAAGAACGTGCTGGCGGGCGTTGCATTGGGCCGGCTCTACAAGGACGGCGACGGCCGCGAGAACGGCCTGATCGTCGCGGTCACCGAAACCACCACCGAGGAGCATGTCGAGACGCTTGCTTCCGCGCTCCGGGAGGCGCTGGCATGACCGCCTTCGCCACCCAACCACAACCGTTCGTGCTGAGCTTGTCGAAGCACGGTCCTTCTTCAACCCGAGAAGAAAAGCAGCCCTTCGACAGGCTCAGGGCGAACGGTGATTTGAGCCCGAACGGTGTTTTTGTTTTGGAGTTGCTGGCATGACGATCAACCAGTCCGGCTGGCGCCCCGAGGCGCCCCTTGCGAACGGTGCGGGCGATCAGCCCACCTTCACCGGCAACCGCGCTTTAATGCTCGAAGAGCCTTTGCTGTTCGAGATCGGCTCCACGGATAGAACGGGTGTCGACTTCGAAACTCCCTCTCCCCTCGGGGGAGAGGGTGGGGGTGAGGGGGAGCGAGGCGAAGCCGAGCGCCCGACCTCATGGTGGAGCACCCTCACCCAACCCTCTCCCTCAAGGGAGAGGGCTAATAGGCTCGGCAACCTCGAACGCGGCAAGATCGACCTCCCCGGCCTGTCCGAGCCGGAAACCGTGCGCCATTACACCCGCCTCAGCCGCCAGAATTACGCGATCGATCTCGGCGTCTTCCCGCTCGGTTCGTGCACGATGAAGCACAATCCGCGCCTCAACGAGCGCGTCGCGCGCATGCCGGGCTTCGCCGACCTCCACCCGCTCCAGCCGATCTCGACCATCCAGGGCGCGCTCGGCGTGATCCATGAGCTGGCCGAATGGCTGATCACCTTGACCGGCATGTACGGCGTGGCGATGGCGCCCAAGGCGGGCGCGCATGGCGAATTGTGCGGCATCCTCTGCATCCGCGCCGCGCTCGATGCGCGCGGCGAGACCAATCGCCGCGTCCTGCTCGTCCCCGAAAGCGCGCACGGCACCAACCCCGCCACCGCCGCCTTCGCTGGGTATTCGGTCGAGAATATCCCCGCCACCGCCGAGGGCCGCGTCGATCTCGCCGCGCTCACATCGCGCCTGGGGCCGGACATTGCCGGCGTGATGATCACCAATCCCAATACGTGCGGCCTGTTCGAACGCGACATGAAGGCGATCTCGGACGCGGTCCACGCGGCGGGGGGCTATGTCTATTGCGACGGCGCCAATTTCAACGCGATCGTCGGCCGCGTCCGCCCGGGCGATCTCGGCATCGATGCG
>Ga0157369_10006669_pt1 | contig 13337 bp, 5 predicted proteins | sample C25metaG_FD_113461 | JGI IMG/M metagenome (GOLD analysis project Ga0157369, IMG submission 113461) | Corn rhizosphere microbial communities from Kellogg Biological Station, Michigan, USA - C2-5 metaG | ecosystem: Host-associated > Plants > Roots > Rhizosphere > Soil | place: USA: Michigan...
CGGCTCCGCATCGCTGCATGACGTGCAGGCGGCGTCGAGCCTTTCGCTTGCGGCGACTCAGGATCTGAACATTACCGGCGCTGTGACGGGTGGCGCGGCGGTTGCGCTTAGCGCCGGCCAGAACATCGGCATCAGCGGTTCGATTCAGTCGGCTAACGACACCACGCTGACTGCGCAGAACGGCAACGTCAGTTCGACGGGCACCATCGCCAGCAATGGTGCCTTCAACGCGCAGTCAGGCTCGGATATCAATCTCGGCGGCACGACGACCGCCGCGCTCGACACCACGCTCAGCGCAACGCGCGACGTCAACGTGACGGGCATGCTGGCCGGGCAAGGGCAGGGCAGCGTGACAGCGGGCCGTGACATCGGCGGCGCGGGCACGATGACCTTCGCGCAGGCGGCTACGCTCAGTGCTGGTCGCGATGTTTTGCAAGGCGGGCTGATCCAGGGCCGGTCCGTGCAGGTCAACGCTGCGGGCAATGTCGGCGTGAACAACGTCGAGTCGGCGAGCACCGTTGCGTTGAATGCCAATGGCACCAACACGGCTAACGGTCCGGGCAATGTGGCGGTGACCGGTTCTGTCGCCGCGGCGGGCGCGGTGACGGCGACGGCGCGCAATGACGTATCCGTCGCATCGACCGGGAAGATCGCAAGCGGCACGACAGTCGGGATCGATGCGCAGCACGACATCAACATCGGTGGCGCCGTCGAGTCGGTTGCCGATGCGGCGCTCACTGCGCAGCAAGGCAGCCTGAATGCGACCGGCGGCATCAACAGCGGCGGCAAGCTCAACATCGCGACGGGGCTCGACCTTTCGCTTGGAGCGAGCACGAGTGCGGTTGGCGATGCGACGTTGAACGCAGGCCGCGACGCGCTGCTGAATGGCCTGCTGATAGGCGAGGCGAACGGCTCTGTGACGGCGGGCCGCGATATAGGCGGCGCGGGTACGCAGGCCTTCACGCAAGCTGCGACTTACACGGCGCAGCGCGATATTGCGTTGACCGGCGGGGTTCAGGCCAATGTCATCACGGCAACGGGCGGCAACAACGCCGCGCTTCACGACGTGAACTCGGCGAGCACGCTGACGCTGGCCGCGAACGGCAACGCCGGCGGTGGCGATGCGGCGATCACGGGCACGGTCACGGCGCCAGGCGTGGTGACGGTGAGCGGCGCACGCGATGTGCTGGTCAGCGGATCGATGACCACCGGCGACGCGCTCACACTCACAGCGCTTCGCAATGTATCGGCGAGCGGCACGCTGCAAACCACAGCCGGCGATCTGAGCGCCACGGCGGCGACCGGCAGTATCGCGCTGGCCGGAAGCACGACGACATCCGGCGCGTTGAATCTGAGTTCGGCGCTTGACACGCAACTCGGTGGCCAGATCAACGCGGCGAAGGATGTCACTGTGCAGGCGGGCCGCGACATTACGTTGAGTGGCGCACTTGCCGGGCAGCTTGGCGGCACGCTGAACGCATCGAACGATATTGCCGGAGCGGGCACGGCTGCGTTCGCTCAGGCTGCGACGCTCAACGCTTCGCATGACCTGGCATTGACTGGCGCATTGCAGGGCGCAAACGTCACGGTGACGGGCGGCAACAATGCCGGACTCGGAAGCGTGCAGGCAGTGACCGGCAATGTGGACGTGACGGCCAACGGCAATGCAGGTGGTGGCGATGTGACGATCGGCGGTGCAGCGACCGCGCTCGGCGCGCTGGCTGTGCAGGCGGCGCGCGATGTCAGTGTGAGCGGCGCGATCAACACCGGCGGTACGACGACAATCGACGCAACTCACAACATCGCGCTTGCCGATGTGAATTCGGCTGGCGACCTTGCGCTCACCGCGACGAACGGCAACGCGAGCGCGGCGAACCTCACCACGCAAGGCAACCTGACCGGACGCTCCGGGCAGACGCTGAGTATCTCGGGCGCGACGACCGTGGGCGGCAATGCGCAGTTCGCGTCGGGTGGCGACATGACGCTGACGGGCGGCATCGGTGCGCAGAACGCGGGCACGTTGACGGCAGGCGGTTCGATCAGCGCAGCATCGGTCGCATTCGGTCAGCAGGCCACGTTGAATGCGGGCGGCAGCATCGGCGTGACTGGTGCTGTGGCGACCAATGGCGCGTTGAATGCGACCGCAGGCAACGATCTGTCGATGGGTTCCGCGCAGGCGGGCGGCGCGCTTCTATTGCAGGCGCAAGGCCATAACGGTGCCGGCGACGTGAAGGTGAACGGCGCACTGGCGTCCGGTGGCGCCATGACGGTCAATGCCGCGCGCGACGCAACGATCGGCGGCAATGCAAGCACTAGCGGCGCGCTCGCCGTGAGCGCGGGGCGCAGTGTCACCGCCAGCGGAACCGTCGGTGCGAACGGCGATGTGACGTTGACGGCGACGGGCGGCAACCTGGCGGTCGGCGGTGCGGTCACGAGTCAGGGCAACTTCAACGCGACTTCCGGCGGCGCGCTTGCGTTGAACGGCGAACTCGTCAACGGTAATACGACATTGAGCGCGGGCGGCACCGCGACGCTGAGCGGCGCGTTCCTCGGCCTCGGTCTCGCGGCGATCAACGCGGGCGGCTCGGTGAACGGCGGTGGCTCACTGACGTTCGGCAAGGACATCACTGTGAGCGCGGGTGGTGGCGTGGCGCTCGGCGCGATCCAGGGCGCAGGTCAGTTCTCGGCGACCTCGGTCGGCGATATGTCGCTCGGTGCGACGACGGCCGTGGGCAATGTGAGTGCGAAGTCGACGGACGGCAGCGTGAGTGTCGGCGGCGATCTGCAGTCAGGCGGCAATGTAACGATCCTGGCTTCGAAGAGTGCGACGGTGGTGGGCGCTGTGTCGTCGATGGGCACTGTGAACGTCACCGGCACGCAAGGCAATGTGAGCGTCGCCGGTGTGTCGTCCAACGGCGATACGACGATGAGCGCCGGACAGACGCTCACCCTGAGCGGCACCAGCACCGTGGCAGGACAGTTCACGCTGAGCGGCGGCAACGTCACGTTGAGCGGCTCGCAAGGCGGCTCCAAGAATGTCAGCGTGACCGCGCAAGGGACGCTCGATGCGAGCCGCGCGTCGATGGTGTCGACGCAGAACATGCAGTTCAGCGGCACGAACGTGACGCTGGGCACGACGATTGTCGGCGGCGCGCTGACGGCCACAGCGTCGAACCAGTTGTCGCTCGTGGGAGCTGCTGTGGATGCGGTCGGCGCAGCGACGCTGACGGCGGGCAACGGCTTCTATAACGCGAGCCAGGTGCTCGCGGGTGGCGCGCTGTATGTGTCGGCACCGAATGTGACGAATGCGGCGAATGCGTCGCTGGCGTCGACCGCCACGACCACGGTCAACGCGACGAATTTCACCAACGCGGGGCTCGTGAACGGCTCGACCACCAATGTGACGGTGGCGGGCGGGCTGAACAACAGCGGCGGCTCGTTGATGGCGGTCAATAGCCTCAACATCAACACGGGGACGCTCAACAACCAGAACGGGATTATTTTTGCGGGCAATCCGAGCACGCCGAATGGACCCACGACCGGCGACGTGTCACTGACGATTAATGGCGGTGACGGTTCGTTCTATAACGGCGGTGGCCAGTTGCTCGCGCAGCGCAATATGGGCGTGAGCGCGGTGAATATGGCGTTCGATCCGTCGCAAGGGACCATCAGCCAGGGCGGGCAGCTTTCGATTACCGCGGCGTCGATCAGTAATAGCGGTACGTGGAATTACGGTGGCCAGGGTGTGACGCTGACAGGCGTCTACGGCATCAATAACTACGGGACGATGACGGGGACCGCGCCGCTGACGCTTTCTACCAATGGCACGTTTACGAATTTTGGGCCGGTGAGCGGTGGCAACGTTACGTTCAATGGGACGTTGAGTAATGTTGCTGGGGCGGTGATGCATGCGGCAGATTCGCTGACGCTCAACGGCAACGTGACCAACCGGGGGACAATTGAAAGTGCAGGAAACCTGGCGTTCAACGGGGGTGGCAACTACGACAATCAGTACGGATTGACCCAGGCTAACGGCAACATCACACTGAACACCGGCGGAACGGTGTACAACACGGTCGGGACGATTACAGCGGGCGGCAATATCGGCATTACCGCCGGCGCCGTGATCAACGATGCTCTCCAGGGACCGACTCAAACGTATACGCAGCAGGTCAGCGCTTCTGCGGACCCTGATCTTCTAAACGGCATCGTAGTGGGTACGGTAACGGGTTGGGGCTGCACGCTCAGTCAAGGCGACTGCTATCTGGGTTCGCATACGGCGTCGGCCACAATCGCTACGCTCAAGCCAGATCTCACGAATGGATATGTCGACGTGCGCAGCGGCGGCAGCACGTGCTATGGGGATGACAGCGCGTGTCAATACGTAGAGGTCGGGAACAGCCTCGCAGGAGACCATCAGTATGTTTCCTTGCCCGGTATCGATAGGACTGTCACTGCCCCGGGGGCAGTATCTCCCGGTGTGATAGCGGCGGGTGGAAGTGTCAATATTTCCGCGGGCACGCTGTCGAATGCGGGCAGCACGATTTCGGCAGGGCTTGATGTTAACCTCAACCTGCAATCGCTCAACAATGCGCCTGTCGGCAATGCAACGGCGACGATCGTCGATACCGTCAATAAGGCGCAGCTTGATGCCTTCATGGCGCAAATGTATGCGATCGGACTCGTCGGCATTTACGGCACGGTTCATGTCGCCATATCCGGCACGGTGGTTCCTGAGTCCACCGTGACGTTCGATTCCTCAGCGAGCGTGCCTCCGAGTTCGGTCAGTACGAACACGGCGTTTGGCTCGCAAGGCCAGATTGTCGCTGGCCGAAACATGACTTTGTCGGGCGGGAATCTGGTCAACGGCGGCTTGCTCTATGCCGGCAATAATTTCAACGCCAGCGCGGCGCAGTCCTTTTCCAACCAGGGACAATATAATTCGGTCACGACGACGCAGCCTGGCAGTTCCATGCGCGGGGGCAACCCGAGCTCGACGACATTCTCGTATGCGCAGCAAAGCGCCACAGTGTTTGCGGGCAACGACCTGGTTATCGCCGCGGGCCAGATCAGCAATACGTATGGCAGCCTGCTGGCGGGCCACAACATCGTCATTGGCGGCGTGGGAACCACAGCGACTTCCACGACGCCGGCGCAAAGCCTGAATAATACGTCGGGCAACATTGTCGCCGGCAATAACATCGCACTGAACGTAGCGGGCGCCATCACCAATACGCTACCGCCGCCTGTGACCCTCCACGAGAACTACGGCGCGACGGAGCAGTACAACGGCTGCATGACAGCCGGTGGATACAAGGAAAGCTACTGCGAAGCTTATGTCGACCAGCAATCGGGCAACTCGTCGGTGATCAGTGCGGGCAACAACCTGCAGATCAACGCGGGTAGTTTGACTAATATCGGCAGCCTGATCGCAGCAGGTACCAGCGCTACCATCAATGTTGCTGGCCCAGTCGTGAATGAGGCTCAGACGCTAAATGCATACTGGCATTCGCACTGGGTGCAGGAGACAGGAGACTTCAGCTCCGATAAGCGTCACGACGTATGGGCCTGCGGGTCAGTTGCCGAATGTACGGCGCTGTATGGGAGCGCCTATACGAGTGCTGGTGGCACGATCGATCCGCCGACTCCGGTGGGCAACATCGCCGCGACGATCCAGGCGCCGAATCTGTCCATCACGTCGACTGGAGAGATTCAAAACGTTGGCAACGTGATCGGCACGTATGTTTCTTTGACAGGGCAAAAGCTGATCAACGGCATCACCACGGCGAATACCTATACGCCGCGAGTGAATGCTCCGTCGCAAGTCATATCGTTAAGCCTCGTGAATCTTCCCGGGTTGAATCTGTCGACGCCGCGCTCGGTAGGCGGAGCCTTGCCCACGCCCGTGACGGGTAAGGCGTCGTATCTTTCCGGATCGCTGGCTGGTTCGATGCTCGGTGCCCTCGGCCCACAAACGTTGCTGGACAATCTGCCGGCTAGCTTGCAGCCATCCTCGACGCTGTTTTACTACAGTCCACAGGCGGAAGACCTGACACTGCAACAGGCGGCGCTACAGCAGACCGGCCAGGCCAGTTTTGTGAACGGCCTTTCTTACGACAGCAAGACCGGTATGTCGGTCACCGAACAGGAAAAGGCGATCCTGTATCAGAACGCCATCGACTACGCGAAGCAGAACAATCTTCAGCTCGGCAATGCGTTGTCGCAAGCGCAGATCAATGCGCTTTCCGAACCGATGTTGTGGTATGTCCAGCAGTCTGTGCCCGATCCAAGTTGCCTCTCGACCGGCGTGGTCGCTTGCCCGACTGTTAGCGCGCTCATGCCCCAGGTCTACCTGCCGCCGAACTGGAGTGCGATGTCTGCCGGCGGCAACATCACCGGCCAGAACGTCTCACTTGATTTCAATCAGGGTGGGCAGGGAAGCATTCTCAACACAGGCAACATTGCTGCGTCGAATACGCTGACGGTCAATACCGGCACGCTGACCAACCAGGCGAATCAGGTAAACGTAGGGGATGTCTGGCAGTACATCGCAGCCACCGGCTACCTGAAGACGAGCGGTACTGAGGTCCAGCCTGGCGGGTTCATGAGCGCGGCTGACATGAATCTGAACGTGCAGACGCTCAACCAGATTGGTGGAGCATTGCAACTGCTGGGTAGCGACACAACGGTCGATCAGGCCGGTACTGAGCAGTTGCTAGCCAGTCTGCAGCAACAGCTCGGGACCAACTTTACGCAGACGACGGTTACCGACCACCTCGATACGAGCTTTACCGCAATTGGCGGGTTTGGAGCGGCGGATATCGTCGGAATGGCCTTCGCTGTCGTCGTGTCGATCATGACGGCCGGCGCTGCGAGTGCGGCCATCGGGGCGACCCTTGGCACGACGGCCGGTAGCACGTTTGCAGCAGGCACGGCGGCAACCACTGCAACGGCGACCTCGGCGGCTACAGTAGCGACGACAGCAGGGCTGGGCAACATGGCGCTGTCGGCGGCTTTTGCCGGGTTCACGTCGAGCATCGCCTCGCAACTGACGATGACCGGAAGTCTGGATTGGGGCAGCGCATTCGAAGCGGCTGGCGTTGCAGGTATCACGGCGGGGCTGACGAATGGCATTACTTACAATTCGGACACCGGATTCGATTTCACGACGGCACCCTTAACTGTCGGAGGTCCGACTAGCTCCCTTGCCAGCCTCGCCGGTGTTAATCCGTCGATTGGCACCACTGTGAATCAGGCGACTGTATCAACCGCCTCTACCTTGGAAACCCGAGCTCTGGCAATGCTGGCCGAGGCCGGGATTTCGGCTGGCGTAGGTACAGCGATTGAGGGAGGCAGCCTGCTTGGCGCATTCCAGAACGCGCTGATTCAGGAAACGGCGGCATCTGGCGCGTATGCCATCGGCGATGGCACAGCCCCTCTTTCGATCGAAAACATACTGGGACATGCGGTGCTGGGGTGCGCTGCCAGCTCGCTAAGTGGCACCGGATGCACGGGCGGAGCTATTGGAGCGGCCACAAGTGCGATGTTGTCGCCGCTTGCAATCATCGCGATGGATCCGACCGGGGCACCGCTTACTGAGGGCCAGGCCGCAGTCGTGACGGCTCTGTCCGTCTTGACGGGTGGCGTCGCCGCAGGCCTTGCAGGCGGCGATGCGCAAGCCGGAGCAACTTGGGCCGAAAACGAAGCGACTAACAACTCCGAGAAACATACCGCTGACATCCTCAAGGCTTGTCTGCAGAGTTCTTTTTGTAGCGCAATGTTGCCCGCGCCGGCGAAGATCGCTGCAATCGGTTATGTCGCGAGTGCAATGGGCAGTTCAAAGGACGATTCCGGGAACAACCTGCCGCAGTTGCCAGATCACCCAGGCAACAACGATGACGACCTAAGCGGTGGCTCGCAGGGACAACACGCCAGCGGCTTTACCCTGGCCGGAACGCCTATTCCGGTCTGCGTACCATACGGTGGCTGTACGTTTGTAATCGTGCCGGTACCCACGCCGTTTTCCTTGCCCAGCATTGGCGCCATCTTTTCTACCGGTAATGGAAGCGATAGTGGGAACAGCGGCGATTCAACCAAAAGTGCGAACAATGACACCACGAAAGGAGGCGTGAATAGCGCCACAAACAAAGGCGGGATTATTATCGACGGAAAGATTGGCGGCCAACTTGGAGCTCGCGGATGGACGCAGCAAGAAGTTCAAGCGGTCGTCGATGAGGGACCTGTCGGAACGACGATGGATAATCGATCCGCGGGGAAGACTCCAGACGGGTTGCCGAGAAATGATTCCGCATCCGTGTATGGCTCGAAGAGCGGTTACGTGGTGGTCAACGACCGGACCGGCGAAGTTGTTCAGGTGAGCGGCAAGAACGATCCCGGCTGGATTCCCGACAGTCGAATTAAATGGAAGTGAGTCGAGATGAAAATTGATCTTCAACGACGCTACGATTCTTCGGACGACTTCTTCTCAATAGGTGGGAGCATTGTGATGAAGTTGTCCGCCGATGCGGCAATTGCGGTTTGTGAGCGGGCGGGGCAACACGGTTTGATTATCGCTAGGATCGAGGGAGGAATTTGGCATTTCCCCGGTTTCGAAGCGAGGCTTGATTGCATTTGGGATGGCGTCGATCCGCCCGTTGATGATGGTGTCGCGGAACAAAACAATCTAGCCGCGGCCGAGTTCATTCGCTCAGAGAGCGAAGTTCACGATGTCTTTGTTGTAACGGCCCCGCAGATGACAGGCTGGTGAACTGGACGAAGAGCATCCTAACCAACGTCGGCGCAGGTGATTTGTTGTCACAAACAATAGCCTGCCTAACAATGCATCCTAGCTGTCTCACATCTTCCGTGACGACGCCGGGATCAGACCGATGCTCCTGAAAATCGGCAAGCGTTGGTTAATCTGGTCAACAATGCCGGCAATAGCTTCGGTACCGACCAGTTTGGTAATCAATGGTTTGCTCATACGCAGCCAAACGGAACTCAGCTTTGGGGAAGTGTCCGAAACGGGGTTATCAAAATGGCGGATTGAATACGACGCCCCGGAGCTTCAGCCCAGCTACCGGATTGTCGAAAGGGAAATAGCAATGAACGCTGAAAATTTGACACCTGAACTCGCGTATCTAGCGATGTATGAGTTCCTAGCGGAGCTGTACCAGCGAACGAAGTCGGACGAGTTAGGTTCGTTGTTGGGCAGCATGAGTTATCTAGCCGATGGCGAAACAGCTGATCCCGCAGTCTGGACGGATTGGATGCGCTGCGTGACCAAAGTCTTGGTTGGAGAAGGCGATGCAAAACTCAAATTGCGATGAGTTGCTGCCACAAACAGAAAAGCATCCTTGCTACTTCCCTGCACGCGTCCTCGTTGGAGTGCATTTGCTTCGAAGTATGCATCGCGCTCTGAATTTAATCGGTGGCCGCGTCGGGGTTGTGCCCCGGTGCGCGGCGGTGGCGATGCCGCGCAAATGCGCGAATCGCCGCGGGACGCCGGGCCGTCACCGGCCGGGGTAATCGCGAATGTTCGTGGTAGGGATGCGGACTGGATCTTGGACTTCTTGGGGGTAGCTCATGTATTCATACGAAGACCTCATCCGCGCGGTCAAGCCGTACATCAAACTGGGGCAGCTAGTAGCGGCGGCCATCCGATAGCTTGGTTACTCAACCAAGAATGCTCCTAAAGGCTGGCAGCGGGAACTCGAACGGCGTCTTGATCTACCTGCAAGCTAGCTGCCGAACTCGATCGAAGCTAACGTCAAGAGTGGTGTATGGGCGGCTTAATAGCGTCCGACTCAAGCGGCGAGTTTCTGCAGAACCGGCTGGTCGCCTTCCACCGGTTCGCCGTCCCTAAAGGCGATGCGCTCTAGTAACAGCTTGATCCGTTCGGGGTCGTTGATGCGGCGCTAGGTTTTCTCAGCTTCCATGACTAGCTTGAATGCCAAGCCGAGGAACGTAGGTCGGGACAGGCAGGTGCGCGTACGAGTCGTCCGGTGTCGCACGATTGCGAACGTCGACTCAACCGCATTCGCCATGCGCAAATGCTGCCAGTGTTCGGCCGGAAAGTCGTAAAAGGCCAACAGGCTCTCCCGGTCCTTCTTCAGCGTTTCGGTCGCCTTTGGACATATCGCACGAGCTTCGCGCTTTGGAGGTGTGCGAAGGGAGCACGTGATCTTGAACATCGCGGCATCTGTTGGCTTTAAGCGGCTGCGTCGGAAGGAGCCTGGCGGTATTTGTGACGGTATTACCTTTGTGCAATGTCTTTCGGTACTCTTTCTCCGCGGGAGTTGTGAGGGAAAGGGGCGCTGTCCTCCATTGCAATCGACCGGAAGCCGAGAAGTGCTGGTGGGATTTGTCGGCATCGTTGTCGGTATCGCTGTCGTGTCAAACTGCGGAAGTGCCGTCTACGCAAGGCTCCAGCCCAATGATTGACAATCGAGTGGGTATGGTGCTCAGGGCCGCCTGCTTGATCCTGCGACCGTCGTTGAGGTACTTAGCCGATCAATATAGTCGGCCCACTCCTGCATGACCCTGCGACGGTCATCGTCGAACGTTGTTCTATCGTAGGCCTTTTGCACATCGCCACGCTTGGCATGTGCCAGTTGCGCTTCCAGTACATCGATATCCATACCGAGTCGTTCTCGTCCGACCGTGCGAAGCATGCCCCGGAAACCATGCGTCGCGTGTTTTCCTTGAAATCCCATCTCCCGTAGTGCTTTGCTCAATGCGTCTCGATGCAAATGAGGAGTCTTCTGGCGGGCAGGGGACGGAAAGACATAGTGCCCCTTGCCGGTAAGTGACTGCAACTCTTTCAGGACCGCGATCGCCTGTTTTGGCAATGGCACGATGTGATCGTGCCGCATTTTCATCCGCTCGGCTGCAACATGCCATTCAGCTGTCTCGAGGTTCACCTCGGTCCACGGCACCGCTGCAACCACGCCGGGGCGAAGGCCGGTCAGCATGGTGAGCTTGAGGGCGGCGCGGGTAATGGGTGACTTGTAGGCATCGATAGCAAGAACGAGCGGCGCTATGTCCGCAGGCTTGGTGATCGCTGGTATATGGCCTTTCCTGTGGCGAGGAACAACGCCGCGCAGTGTCAAGGCGGCGCCATCTTCCCGCAGTCCGTTCTGGACCGCGTACGTCACGATGCCACCGACATACTGCCGTGCCTTGGTCGCGAGGTTAGGCGCATGAGAGGCAATCGCTTCGAGTACGGGCTTGACCTCTGGCGTGGCAAGCGTCGAAATGGGCTTGTTGCGAAGTGCGGGAGTCAGGTATTCGCGCACGACAAACTCTGCCTTCCGGTAGGTTTCGTCCGCCCATTCCTTACGTTTGAAGTCGAGCCAGCGCTGGGCCACGAGATGGAAGGCGCCTTCGGCCATGCGTTTGCGGGCGATGGACTCGGCCTGGCGATATGCAACCGGATCGATGCCTTCGCGTACGAGATTGCGTGCGGTAGTGGCCGACCGTCGTGCATCAGTGAGCGTGATATCGGGGTAGGGGCCGAGGCTGTGGAAGTTTTCCCTGCCCGTGCTCGGTCGTCGATAGCGAAACAGCCAGGTTTTGGTGCCGTTCGGCTGGACCCTCAGCGCGAGTCCGTTTCCATCCGCGAGTAGGTAGGAACGGGCGCCCGCTTTGGCGGCACGGAACACTAACTCTGACTTCGGTTTGACGCGTTTGGGCATGGGTTTGCCCCCCGAATCTGGTATACGCAACAGTATACGCAAAAATCGTCGATGTCAGTGGAACGCAAGGGATCTATGGAGAACAAAAAACCCCGTAAGACCTTGATCTTACGGGGTTTCTCTGACTACTGCGGCTCACGCCGGAACAACTGTTGGTGCCCAGGAGAGGACTCGAACCTCCACGGTGTTGCCACCGCTAGGACCTGAACCTAGTGCGTCTACCAATTCCGCCACCTGGGCACGTCTTGAAGCTAGACCGCTATTTTAGCGGGATGATGCAGCGTGTCAATCCCCGCCGCCAACCCACGCCTTGAACCGAAACAAACAACATTACCGCTCTACATAAAAATTGAAGCCGCCCGATGAACCGAGGCGGCTTCAATTTTGAATCCTGGTGCCCAAGAGAGGACTCGAACCTCCACAGTGTTGCCACCGCTAGGACCTGAACCTAGTGCGTCTACCAATTTCGCCACCTGGGCAGGTGATGAACAGCAAAGACCGACATTATAGCGACAGCATCGAGGCTGTCAAGCGTTTCTCAAAAGCTGCTTAAACACGCCGCAAACGACCCCGCGCGGGCTTGCCGGCGACGCTTCCTGGCGACTATTGACGGCCCGCGTGGCGTGCGAGACGGGTGTTAGAATGCCTCGCAGTAGTTCGTTGGCACGGTACACAAGCCCGTCGGACTCAGCCTTGAACAAGCCGGACCCGAGAGAGTCTTTTAGTGCAGCAGCAAGTGCCATTCAGGCGCCACGCAAACGCTTCTTAAGCCGAGCCAGATCGCCGACCGACGTCCATGCAACGAGAAAAAATCATCGACAAGCCCTTGAGCAAATTTCCGTATCCGATTCCGAGCCGCGAGGAAATCCTCGGCGTCCTGCGTACGAGCGAAACGCCGCTCGCCGCCAACGAGATCGCCGAAGCCCTGTCCATCAAGCGCCAGGAGCGCGAAGGATTTTTCAAGCGCCTCGGCGCCATGGAGCGCGACGGCCAGATCCGGCTCGATCAGCGCAATCTCTATCAGCTGACTCATCCGTCGAACTTCGTCGCAGGCCGCGTTCAGGGTCATCGCGACGGTTACGGCTTCCTGATTCGCGACGACGGTCAGGACGATCTGTTCCTGCCCACCGCCGAAATGCAGAAGGTCATGCACAACGACCGCGTGCTTGCACGCATCGTCGGCTATGACCGGCGCGGCCGGCCGGAAGGGCACATCGTCGAGGTCACGGACCGCGCGAACAAGCGCGTGATCGGGCGTCTGCTGAACGAGAACGGCGCGCTGATCGTCGCGCCCGAAGACAAGCGCATCGGCCACGACATCCTCATCACGCAGAACACCAAGAAGGCCAAGGTCGGCCAGGTGGTGGTGGTCGAGCTGACCGATTTTCCGAGCCGTCATTCGCAGCCGCTGGGCCGCGTCGCGGAAGTGCTGGGCGATATCGACGACCCCGGCATGGAAATCGAAATCGCGGTGCGCAAATACGGCGTGCCGCATGAGTTCAGCCCCGACGCGCTTGCCGAAGCCGCGAAACTTCCCGACGAAGTTCGTCCCACTGACGTGCGTCATCGCATCGATCTGCGCGACGTGCCGCTCGTCACGATCGACGGCGAAGACGCGCGCGATTTCGACGACGCCGTGTA
>Ga0157369_10006672_pt1 | contig 13333 bp, 13 predicted proteins | sample C25metaG_FD_113461 | JGI IMG/M metagenome (GOLD analysis project Ga0157369, IMG submission 113461) | Corn rhizosphere microbial communities from Kellogg Biological Station, Michigan, USA - C2-5 metaG | ecosystem: Host-associated > Plants > Roots > Rhizosphere > Soil | place: USA: Michigan...
GTACGCGCGATCTTCCACTTCCACGCAGATCGGACCGTTGTAGCCCGTGTCGCCCAAGACGGAAAGGAAGCGGCCCCAGTTGACATCGCCGAGTCCCGGAAGTTTGGGGGAATGATACTCGAGCGGGTGCGCGAGAACACCGACTTCATCGAGCCGATCGCGGTCCACTCGCGCGTCCTTCAGATGGACGCGGAAAATTTTGGTTTTGAACTCGCGCAGCGGCCGGATGTAATCCATTTGCTGCCATACGAGGTGAGATGGATCGTAGTTTAGACCGAAATTGGCGCTTGGGATCTCGTCGAACATACGCCGCCAGAGGGCGGGACTCGAACCGAGATTTTTGCCCCCGGGCCATTCATCTCGTGTGAACAGCATGGGGCAATTCTCGATAGCGATGCGGATGCCGTGATCTTCGGCGAAGCGGATGAGGTCAGGCCAGATGGCGCGAAAGCGCGGCCAGTTATCGTCCACAGAACGCGTCCAGTCTCGTCCGACGAAGGTGCCGACCACCGGGATTTTTAACGTTTGCGCGCCCTGAATCACCCGTTTCAGATGGGCTACGCCAGCGTTCGCTTCCTGCTCGTCTGGCGTCAGCAAATTCGGATAGTATCCCAACCCGCTGATGGCGACACCGGTCGAAGCCAGTTGGTCGTGAATGCGGGCGATGGCGCCATCGTCGAGCGCATTGACGTCGATATGGGTAACACCGGCATAGCGGCGCTCGGCGGCGCCCTTTGGCCAGCACATCAGCTCGACGCAATCGTAGCCGGTTTCGCCAGCGAAACCGAGCACTTCATCCAGAGCGAGATCGGGCACGATGGCGCTGACGAAGCCAAGCTGCATTACTTCAGGGCGCTCCTCACTTCAGCGCGCACCCTTCAAGGCGTTGATACCAGCCTGGGCGATCTGACCATCCTGAGCAGGGGTTCCGCCACTGACACCGATGGCGCCGGCAATCGCTCCGTCGGCCAGGATGGGAATTCCACCTTCAAAAGGAAGGATGTCCAATTTCAGAAGACTTGTGGTGCCGCCGGCCAGGCCACCTTCGAGATCTTTGGTCGTGCACTTGAATTGGACGGCAGTGCGGGCCTTGCGCTCGGCAATTGATACGCTACCGACCAGGCCGCCATCCATCCGTTCCAGGTACAGGAGATTGGCGCCGCTGTCCACGACGGCGATGACTACCTTCCAGTTATTGGCGACTGCGAACTTTTCGGCGGCTTCAGCGACTTGTTTGGCTGCCGCAAGGGTCAACGTCTTCTCTACCGCGAACAAGGACATAGGTGCGAGGCTGCCGTGAAAACGGCGACTCCACACAGTATACAAGGCCCGAAGCCAAATTTGAGACTTCGTCTAAAAAAATGAGAAAGCGCGTGCAGGGCGCCAAATTCAAGCGTTGGCGCGGCCGTTTTGGGGGCGGTAACCCAGGGCGAGTGAGATTTGGCTCGCGCTCCTAGAAACAGCGGCGGCGAGGGCAGCAGTGCGGTCGCGGGTGATGCGGAAGACGGGTCCAGCGATGCTGACTGCGGCGATGACTTCGCCGGAGCTGTCGCGCACCGGAGCGCCGATGCACCGCAAGCCTTCTTCCCGCTCTTCGTCGTCGATGGCATAGCCGCTGCGACGGATGCTCTCGATCTCCTTGCGGAAATCTTCCGCCGTTGTAATGGTGTTTCGCGTGTAGCTTTCCATGTGCCGCCCTTCGAGGAAAGAATCCACGGCTTCGGGCGGGCTGAAGGCCAGAATGGCCTTTCCGAGAGAAGAACAGTGCGATGGATGGCTCGTGCCTACAGTACTTGGAGTACGGAGAGCCTGGGTGCTTTCGACGTTGACGATCGAGATAATTTCGCCGTTTCGCATAACGCCGATGTGCGCGGTCTCGCCGGATTCGGCGACCAGATTTCGCAAATGCGGCCGTGCGACCTCGTACAGATCGAGACGTGAAAGAGCGGATAAACCTAACTCGAGGATGCGCGAGCCGAGCCGGTATTTGCCGGTAGCGTTGTCCCGCTCAACGTAGCGGCTGGATTCGAGAACCATAATCAGCCGGTGAGTCGTGCTCTTGTGCAGCCGAAGCTTTTCGGCGATCTCGGTAACCCCGTGGGCGGGACCGTCGTGCGCGAGAATATCCAGAATTTGGAAGGTCCTATCCAGAACCTGACTGCGATAGACTTCGGCTCTAGCTGCTTGCGGCATCGGGGAAAATGATACGAGACATCAGGAATTATAGCTCATTGGCCTACATTCACAAAGCGTGAACCGGGCCGTTTAGGTGACATTCGACCTAAATCGAGACGGTGTACCAGATTTTAATGGTCCTGGAAGTCCGGTTGCGATATTTTGGTTCAGCGAACATATGAAAAATCATAGGATTGCGATTTTCGGCACCGGCTTCATGGGCCGGGTCCATACGGAGGCCGCACGGCGGCTCGGAAACATAGACGTCGTAGGCGTGGCAGGGTCGAGCCTGGAACGGGCGCGGGCTTTTGCCAACCGAACGGGTATACCGGAGGCGGAGGCTGACTACCGGAAGTTTTTGGCCGATCCGGGAATTGACGCGGTGCATATTCTGACGCCTAACCATCTGCATTTTCCAATGGCGAAGGATGCGCTGCTCGCGGGCAAGCACGTGGTGTGTGAAAAGCCATTGGCGACATCAGTGGCCGAAGGGGAAGAACTGGTCGCGCTGGCGAAGAAAACCGGGCTCGTGAATTGCACTTTTCACAACGTGCGGGCCTATCCCCAGGTACAGAACATGAAAGCGATGGTGGAGGCCGGAGAGATAGGCGAAATCCAAGTCGTGCAAGGGACGTATTCGCAGGACTGGCTTCTTTACGATACGGACTGGAACTGGCGGATTGAAGTAGGTCCTTCGCGGACGTTTGCCGACATTGGCTCGCACTGGTGCGACCTGGCGGAGTTCGTGACGGGGCGGAGGCTGAGTTCGGTTTGTGCGGACCTGAATACGTTCTATAAGACGCGCAAGAAACCGAAGGGACCAGTGGAGACGTTCGCAGGCAAGACACTGCGGCCGGATGAATATACGGAAGTGCCGATCGATACGGAAGACTTCGGAGCGATGATTTTCCGCATGGATAACGGTGCGCGCGGTGCGATGACGGTGAGTCAGGTTTCGGCAGGACGGAAGAACCGGCTTTTTGTCGAAATCTATGGAACGAAGAGCGGTGTCGCCTGGGATGGCGAGCGGCAAGATGAACTTTGGATCGGAGAGAGGAACTCGCCGAACAAGATCGTTATCAAGGACCCGGCACTACTCGAAGCGAAAGCGCGGCCTTTTGCAGACCTTCCGGGCGGGCATAGCGAAGGCTATGACGACACGTTCAAGCAGACGCTGCGGCGGTTCTACGCGAGAGTGGCGGATGGTGCGGCTCCGGTCGAGTATCCGACCTTTGAAGACGGCTTACGGCAGTTGAAGGTGCTGGATACGGTTTTCGAAAGCTCGCGGACGCATGCCTGGGCGGAGGTGAAAGCGTGAGTGCAAAGAATGTCGTTTTGAATGTTCATTCGAAGCTGTGTCTGGACATGAAGAGGAACTGGCCGAGCAGTTGCGGGCTTTGGTTGCTCCGACACAGGCTGAACCGGGATGCCTGGTTTACCAACTGCATCGCGATCCGGAGAATCCGTCGAAGTTTATGTTTTACGAGCGGTTCGCCAGCCAGGAGGCGCTCGATGCGCACACTGCTACGCCCCATTTTGAGCGATTCAAGGCCTATCGGGCGGCAGCGAAGCCGGATCCGGTGGGATCGGTTGTCGTGACGAAGTGGCGGGTGATGGAATAACCGCCAAGAGCACGCCGGACGAGGACGTCCGGCGCGGGTCAGGAGACCCGCCCTACGATTCTGGGCCAGCTAGAATTTGCGGGACCATTCTTTGGGCCAGCGCTCGACGACGACTTTTTTGTCGGTATAGAATTCGACGCCGTCGCGGCCCTGGCCATGCATCACGCCGAGGAAACTGTCTTTCCAACCGCTGAACGGAAAATAGGCCATGGGCGCGGCCACGCCGATGTTGACGCCGATATTGCCGCAAGGAGCTTCGTAGCGGAATTTGCGAGCGTTGCTGCCGCTTGCGGTGAAGATAGATGCCTGGTTGCCGTAGGCGCTGCGCGACAGCACCTCGATGGCTGTGTCCAAATCCTTCACGGTTTGCATGGCAAGAACGGGGCCGAAGATTTCGGTGGTGGCCAGATCGTTATCGGGTGCAAGGTCGGCCAGGATCGTGGGGCTAAGGAAAGAGCCTTTGTCGCCGCCATCGATTTTGGGGTTGCGGCCATCGAGGACTGCGCGACCGCCCTGGCTGAGACCTTTTCCAATCAGGCCTTCGATGCGAGTTTTGCTGGCCGGAGAGATCACCGGACCCATCTGGACGCCATCAGCGAGTCCGTTGCCAATTTTCAGACTGGAGGCGATTCCAGAGATGGCGTCAGTGAACGGCTTGGCCGCATCGCCGACGGTGATGGCTGCAGAAACGGCGAGACAGCGCTGGCCAGCGCAGCCGAAGGCGCTGTCGCTGACGATCTTGGCGCTCATTTCGAGATCGGCATCGGGCATGACGACCACATAGTTTTTCGCGCCACCCTGGCACTGCACCCGCTTACCGTGGGCCGAGCCTTCTGCGTAGATATATTTGGCGACGGGCGTGGAGCCAACGAAGCTAATAGCGCGAATGTCGGGATGGTGTAGCAAAGCATCGACAGCGGATTTGCCGCCGACGACCAGGTTGACGACTCCTTTGGGGAGACCGGTCTCATGAAGCAACTCCACGAGACGCCGCGCGGTGAGCGGCACGCGCTCAGATGGCTTCAGAATGAAAGTGTTTCCGCAGGCGATGGCGTAGGGGAGAAACCACAGCGGAATCATGGATGGGAAATTGAATGGCGTGATTGCGGCGGTGACGCCGAGCGGCTGGCGGATCATGATTTCATCGAGACCGCTGGCGATATCTTCGAGGTTGTAACCCTGCATCAGGGTCGGGATACCGCAGGCCACTTCCACGTTTTCGATTCCGCGCTGCAGTTCGGCTCGCGATTCGGCGAAGGTTTTACCGTTTTCCTGGGTGGTCAGGCGGGCGATCTCGTCAGCGTGCTCTTCGAGTAGAGTCCTGAATTTGAAGAGGAACCCGATGCGATTCTGGGGCGGGGTGCGCCGCCAAGCGGGGAAGGCCGCGGCAGCCGCGGCAACTGCGGCGTTCACGTCGGTCGCGTCTGCGAGCGTGACTTTGGATAAGACTTCGGCGGTTGCCGGATTGAAGACGTTTACCGTTTCCGAAGAATGGCCGCTACGCCAATCTCCCGCTACGCAGTTCAGAAATTCGGTTGTTTGTGTGATCGTCGCCATGGGGGTGTGATTTTAAGACTGAATCTCAAGATTAACGTGCTGACCTCTTTCAAAAGGAAAGCCAGGATTGATATTATCGTGTTTCCACCGAGGATCTGCCATGACTGTCGCTGCTACCGCTTATAAGAGTCCGTTGCATGAGATGACCGAGACGACGCCCACGTGCTTGTGGAACGACTCGGCAACGCTGGAAGAACTCAAATATTCGATTTCGCATGGCGCGGTGGGAGCGACTTGTAACCCGGTCATCGTTCTGGATCTGCTGAAGCAGGAGATGCACCTGTGGAAAGACCGGATTGCTGCGTTGATCCGGGAGATGCCGACGGCGACGGAAGATCAGATCGCGTGGGCACTGGTCGAGGAGATTTCGGCCACGCGGGCGCAGTTGTTAATGCATGTTTTCGAGGCCCACAAAGGATACAACGGGCGGCTCTCCATCCAGACCGATCCGCGCCTTTACCGGAACACGGAAGCGCTGGTGGAGCAGGCGGTCCGCTTCAGTAAGCTTGCGCCCAACATGATCGTGAAGATTCCTGTGACGGCCGCGGGGATCCCGGCGATTGAAGAGGCGACGTACCGGGGCGTGAACATCAACGCGACAGTTTGTTTCACATTGCCGCAATCGATCGCGGTGGCCGAGGCGATGGAACGCGGTTTTCGCCGGCGTGAGAAAGAAGGCAAGGACGTTTCGACGATGGGGCCGGTGTGCACGGTGATGGTCGGGCGACTGGATGACTGGCTCAAAGTCGTGATGGAGAAGCGCAACATTATTACCGAGCCTGGATATCTCGAATGGGCGGGCGTTGCGGTTGCGAAGAAGACCTACAAGATTTTTCAGGAGCGCGGATACCGGGTGCGGGTGCTGGCGGCGGCCTACCGCAACCACATGCATTGGAGCGAACTGATTGGCGGCAAGCTGGTAATTTCGCCGCCGCACAAATGGCAAGTGCGATTTAATGCGTGCGATGTGACGGTGGCGAATCGGATTGATACGCCGGTCGATCCGAAGATTGTTGGCGAGCTGTTGAAGAAATTTCCGGATTTCGAGAGATCGTATACGGAAGATGGCATTGCCGTGAAGGACTTCGATACGTTTGGGCCTACTGCGCGAACGCTGCGGCAGTTCATTGAGGCGACACATGAATTGGCCGGGCAGATTCGGGATTTCATGCTCCCTAATCCGGATAAGAAGGTTTAAGGGCGGGCTTTTGGCTGGCCGATTATGCCATACTTTTATGGCAAAATTGGATGTATGAAGAAGACCTTCAACCTCGATGGCCAGCTATTTAAAGAGGCGAAAGAGGCTTGCGGCGCCGACACCGATACGGAAACGGTTCGTCTGGGTCTTGAAGCACTCGTGCGTCATGCTGCGTCTGAACGTCTGCGAGCTCTTCTTGGAAGCGAACCCGGGGCGCAAGATGTGCCCAGACGGCGGGAGAGACCACGCGTCAAGCCTAAGGTGGCCTGATGGTCCTGGTCGATACCTCCGTGTGGATTCGTTCTCTGGCCGGCCGAATATCTTACACACGCGAGTTGGACAGGCTCTTGGCGCTCGATGAGGTAGTGGGGCACGAGTTGGTTTATGGCGAGCTTCTGATTGGGGACCGCGGCGGCCGGCGGGAACTTCTGGCGGCGTACGAGCGGCTGCAACAGGCGCGCAGGGTTCCACATCACGAAGTAGTTAAGTTTGTTCACAGTCGAGATCTGGGCGGCAGGGGCGTCGGCTGGATCGACATACACCTGCTGGCATCTTCCCTGGTGGATAGAGTGCGATTGTGGACTGCCGATCCGCGTTTCGCAGCGGTGGCCGTGGAAATTGGTGTTGGATACGAAGCTACGGGCGGGGGCGGGGCCGCTATCCTGAGAACGGAGAATCCATGGCTACTACTGCAGAACCAAAGATCACGCGTGAGAAGCTGATTGACGCTCTTAATGAAGACCTTTCGCGTGAATATCAGGCGATCATCGCTTATGTGAACTATTCGCAGGTGCTCAAGGGCGCCGCTTACATGAATATTGCGGATGAGTTGGCCGTACATGCGAAGGAAGAACTGGATCATGCGCTGCAGATTTCGAATCACATCGATTATTTAGGCGGCATGCCTTCGGTGACGCCGAAGCCGGTGAAAACATCGGAGAAGGCGGAGGAGATGCTTCGGTTCGATCTAGAGAATGAGAAACAGACAATCCGGGAGTATCGGCGCCGGGTCAGGCAGGCCGAAGCGCTCAACGAATTTTCGATCGCGGAAAGTCTGCGGAGCATCCTGGTGCAGGAGCAGGACCATCTGGTTTCGCTCGCGACGGCGCTGGGTATCGATCCGCCCAATCCCGGGATTGCGGATTAGAAGCTGCTGCGGCATCAGACGCGCATCTCAGGATTTAATCCAGCCGCCAGCGGCAGCGTTGCCGGCTGTATCCAGACGACGCATCTGATCGTCGGTCAGCTTTAGATCGAGCGCAGCAATATTCTCAGCCAACTGCTCGGTGCGGCTGCCGGCGATGATGGGCAGCACGGGCGGATCGCTTTGACGCATCCAGGCGAGGATTACTTGATTGACACCGATTCCGAGTTCCGCCGCGACGGCACACAGGGCTTCGAGGCGGGCGTCGGAATCGGCACCGGCGAACTGCGGCGGCAGGCCGGAAGCTCCGCGAGCGCATGCGCCGCCTAACAGGACGGAGTAACCGACCAGGGTTACGTCGTGCGAGCGGGCGTAATCCTTCAGATCGTCATTGATGAAAATCTGTGGGCCGAAATCGGCGGCATAGCGCGGACGTAGGTAGGTATAGCGCTGTTCGACGGCGACGTAACTAGCCCAGCCTTTCAACTGGCTGAGCAGGTTCGATTGGGCGATACGCCAGATGCTGAGGTTGCTGGCGCCGATGGCACGCACTTTGCCGGCTCTCACGAGGCGGTCGAAGGCGGCCATGGTTTCTTCGAGTGGTGTGGCGCGGTCGTCACGGTGCGAATAGTAAAGATCGATTCGGTCGGTCTGGAGACGGCGTAAGCTCTTTTCACACTCACGCTCAATCTCGGAAGCGCTCAATCCGCCGGGTGAGCCAGGGTAATCGAAGGCCAGCTTCGAAGCGATAACCATTTTGTCGCGCGTGCCACGCTCCTTGAGCCACTGACCGATAGTGGTTTCGCTTTCGCCGCCCTTGAAGCCTTCGAGCCAGCTTGCATAAAAGTTGGCGGTGTCGATGAACGTTCCACCGGCGGAGTGAAAAAAATCCAGCAGGGCGAAAGAGGTGGCCCGATCGCGCTTGCTTCCGAAGAGGTCAGTGCCGAGGCAGAGAGCGCTGACTTGGATGCCGGATTTTCCGAGGACTACTTTCTTCATTATTTATTCCAGGTAGCGAGGACAACGCCGCCGATCATGACAGCCGCGCCGAGGATGTTAGTTACGGAGATGGGCTTGACAGGAGAGCCGAGCCAGCCGAAGTGCGAGAGGATCATGCCGCCAAGAACCTGACCGGCGATCAGTGTGATCATCACCGCACCCGCGCCAACTTCGGGGATGAGCCAGGCGATGGCAAATACCAGACATGCGCCGAAAGCGCCGGCCGTCAGCAGGAGTGGATTAACGTCTCTCAGGCCATCGAGCGCGCCGGATTTCCAACCGGTGGCGCCGATGATGACGGCGGCTATGGCGCCAATACACCAGAAGAGCCCGTTGGCGACGCGCGGGTTGTTGAGAGACGCACCCACCTTTCCATTCATCGCGAGGTGCACAGCGAGAACAATACCCAGAAAAATCGTGAACAGCAGAAGCGGCGCTTTCATTTTGACGTTCTCCTTTTTTAGAGCACTATACGCCAATCGTTTCGACTGGCGTTTCTTCCTTGGGACGAATTTTGATGTGCGTGCGGAAGGTGATCAGGATCATCACGAGAATTGCGACAGACATGATGGACGAGCTGTACCAGAAAGAGCGCCAGTCGCGGATGACCTGACCGGCGGCGGTGTGGTGGGTGAAGTAATCGACCGCGCCGCCCGAGAGCAGCGAGCCGAGCAGCATGCCGACGCCGTAGGTAAGGAACGTGATGAATCCTTGCGCGGTGTTGCGCAAGTGGGGTGGAGCTTCCTGGTCGGTGTAGAGCTGCCCGGTCAGAAAGAAGAAATCGTAAGAAGCGCCGTGCAGCAGAATCGCACCGTAGAACATCCACATGCCACCGTTGGGATCGCCGAGCGCGAGCAAGAGATATCGTACGACCCAGCAGACAAGGCCCAGGATGACGATGGCGCGGACAGTCATGTAGCGGAAGATGAACGGCATCAGGAGCATCATGATAACTTCGGACGCCTGGCCGAGGGTCATCTTGCCCGCCGCATTCACCATGCCAACGTCATTAAAGTAGTTATTGGTGAAGGAGTAGTAGAAGGTGATGGGAATACAGGCCAGGACCGATGCGAGTGCGAAAAAGAAGAAAGCCTTCTGCTTCATCATGACCAGCGCGTCGAGGCCGAGAGCCGTGCGGGCGTTGAAGGCGGTGCCTTTGGCTTTGGGCGGCATGTGAGGCAGCATGGTCAAGCTGATGACCACCATTACGAGAGAGGCGACGAGTGTTACCCAGAACTGACCGGTAGTGGTTTCCCACTTCATGAAACCTATGATGTTGTTGATGAAGATCCATCCGAAGGTGCCCATCAGGCGGATGACAGGGAACTCACGGCCGGGATCTTTTACCAGCTGGAAGCCGATGGAATTCGTAAGGGCCACGGTGGGGAAGTAGCAGAGGCAGAACGCCAGCATCAAGCAATAGACTTGGGGAAATGTGGTCGCTCGAGTAACCAGGTACATCAAAACCGCGCCGATGGCATAGAGCACGGCCATGACCTTCTCGGTCGCGAAGTAGCGGTCGGCGACCAAGCCGATGAAGAAGGGGGAGATCATGGACGCGATCGAGACGGTGCCGAAGACAGCACCAGCTTGCGTGCCGGTGAAATGCAAAGTGGTGGTGAGATAGGTGCTGATTGTGACGTACCACGCTCCCCAGACAATGTAGTTGACGAACATCATCACGCCGAGGCGGATTTTGATAGATGAAGGCACTCGTGTGGAGTATATCCAGCCCGTGACGTGAGACGCAATCTCAAAAACGATAAATGGTACGGATTAGGCAACTTGACAGTGGCGGAAGCACGGTATAAACTCCCTGAGACTGCGTCTTAATCGGCGCCGTTGCCGGTTTATCTCCGAGAAAAGAGGAAAGTAACGTTCATGTATTATCGACGCGCGTTCGCGATCGGCGTAGCCGCGGTGTCTCTGCTGGTGACGGCGGCGTTGGCGGCGAATCCTACGGTCTTCATCCCCGATTGGACGTTCAAGGGTTCAAGTCTGACCGGATGGCATGTGCTGGGGCAGGCGACCTGGAGCGCCCAAAACGGGGAACTGATCGGAAAGGCAAAAGAAGGCGGCGGCGGATGGCTGGTGCTGGATAAGTCATATCAGGACATTGGCGTCTTTGCCTCTTTTCGGGTAACGGGCGGAGCGAAAGCGGGGATCTTACTGCGGGCGGAAAAGACGCCGACCGGGATGAAGGGCGTATTCATGTCTCTGGACGAAGGAGACATAGCGATTTACCGCATCACGACAGATGCGGAGGGCACGGAAACATCCCGTGAAAAGCTGCGGCCCGGCGGTGGACAGATACGGATTGCTCCACCGGAACGGCCGGGAGCTTCGGGACGTGCAGGGGGTGGCGGCGGTAACCGGCGTGCGGAACCCGCGGGACTGCCAATCCAACAACCGCCCTCCGGCTATCGCGCGAATGATTGGAATCAAATCGAGCTGATCCTGGATGCAAATATTCTGCGGCCATTTCTCAACGAAGGCGGCCACGGAGCAGCGGGGGGTGTGGCGGAAGAGGCTTATGGGCGTTATGGCCCCATCGCGCTGTATGTAGGCGGCACGGGCGAAGTGCGATTCAAGGATGTTTCGTACAAAGACCTCGGCGTGAAGACACTCCCGCAGGAGAAGGTATCAAGTCACTTTCGGATGCAGCGGATCGACGACTTCTACTACGCTTGGTCAGCGGCCGGGGCGGACTTCAATCACGATGGCGTGATGGATGTTGCCGCGGGTCCCTATTATTATCTGGGTCCGGACTACACCCAGCGGCGCGAGATTTACCTGGCGCAGACGACGAATCCTTCCACCGAATATCCGAACGATTGCATGGGCAACTTTGCCTATGACTTCACCGGCGACGGTTGGCCTGACGTTTTGAACATGGGATCCATCGGCCAGCCGCTGCATCTGTACGTCAATCCGCGAGGCGAGGCCAGGCGCTGGGATAAATATGACGTCGTCCCGCAAGTCAACAAGGAGGTGTCGCTACTCAAAGATGTGGATGGCGACGGAAAGCCGGAATTTGTATATGGCGGCGGCGGGTATTTACGTTATGCGAAGCCGGATCCGGCGAATCCAACCGGCCCTTGGATTGTGCGCACGATTTCCGAACAGGGGCCGTGGGGCATGGGCCACGGAATAGGCGTGGGTGATATCAACGGGGACGGGCGGATGGACATCATCGATACGTACGGGTGGTTTGAGCAGCCACCAGCCGGGAGCACACAGGAGTTGTGGAAGTATCATCCGGAGGCTTTCGGCCGCTGGACCGGCCATGCCACACCAGGGGGCGCGGAGATCGCGGTTTACGATGTGAACGGCGACGGACTCAACGATGTCGTCACTTCTTTACAGGCGCACGCCTTTGGTCTGGCGTGGTTCGAGCAGAAGCGCGATGGAGCCGGCAAGATTTCATTTGTCCAGCACATGATCATGGACGATTTCTGGAGCAAGAATCCAGGAGGTGTCACGGTGGCCGAGCTGCACGGCTCGACGTTTGCGGATGTCGATGGCGACGGGATTCCGGATTTTATCGTCGGCAAGCGCTATTGGTCACATCGCGACGACTACACCGATCCCGATCCTTACGGCGCGCCGGTGCTTTATTGGTTTAAAACTGTGAGGAACAAGAAGGCACCTGGCGGCGCGGAATTTGTGCCGGATTTGATTCACAACCGGTCGGGGGCCGGCAACCAGATAGAAGCCATCGACCTCAATCATGACGGGGCGGTGGATATCATAACTTCGACCGATCGCGGCACGTTCATTTTCTGGGGCAAGCCGCATTCGGCTGCGAAGTAGCCTTAACTAGCGAACAACCATGAATCACAAGCGTTTGGTCTGCGGGATTGCGGCGATCTCGGGAGTGTTAGTAGTGGCGGGTCTTGCCGAAAGCCCGAATTTTATTCCGGATTCGATTTTCAAGGGCTCAGGCCTAACCGGCTGGCATACGCTCGGCCAAGCCGACTGGAGCGCGCAAAACGGTGAAGTGACCGGTAAGGCCAAACCCGGCGGCAACGGCGGCTGGCTGGTGCTCGATAAGTCATACCAGGATGTCGGGTTCTTTGCCAGCTTTCACTGCACGGGCGGATGCAAGACCGGCGTGCTGCTGCGGGCAGAGAAAACTTCGGACGGGATGAAAGGACTATATGTCTCATTGACAGGTGAGGACCTTTCGCTCGACAAAGTGACGCTCGATGCCGAAGGTAAACAGCTCACGAGCGAGAAACTGCGGCCGGGCGCGGAGATGGTTCGATTCGCTCCGCCGCCCGGCGGTCCGCCACCTCCTGCACGCGCAGGCGGACGTCATGGAGCCGGCCTGCACGGGGATGACTGGAATACGGTGCAGATTATTCTCGATTCGGACATTCTGCGCGCTTCGGTAAATTCCGCGTCCGGACGTAACACTGGCTCAACCGATGACGACGGGGAGGGCTTCGGCCCCATAGCACTCTATGTGGGTCCTTCGAACGAGGTTCAGTTCAAGGAAATTGCATTCAAGGATCTAGCGCGAAAAGTGGAACCGAAAGAACAGACATCGAGCCACTTTCGGATGCAGCGGATCAGCGATTATTATTACGGCTGGTGTGCGGCGGTTGCCGATTTCAATCACGATGGGGTACCGAA
>Ga0157369_10006673_pt1 | contig 13332 bp, 15 predicted proteins | sample C25metaG_FD_113461 | JGI IMG/M metagenome (GOLD analysis project Ga0157369, IMG submission 113461) | Corn rhizosphere microbial communities from Kellogg Biological Station, Michigan, USA - C2-5 metaG | ecosystem: Host-associated > Plants > Roots > Rhizosphere > Soil | place: USA: Michigan...
ATTCACCGGAACGTGTACGATGCCTATGTATGAAAATTACACGTCAAATCGCAAGTATCTTCTGGTTTAACGCCCAACACCGTGGCGGTTTGTTCCGTGTGTTTGCCTAGCACGACCTGACAAATGTATAGAAGAAACCGTCACCAAGGCGGTTTTTTACATTTATAAAGGAGAACATTTATGGAACAAACTGAAAATAAAACTTTAGAAGCACATCCAGTACCAATAGAGCCTGTTGTAGGGATAGAAATTAAAGGATCGGGCGCTCCTGAAAGCCCAATCAATATGGTCGTGCCGGCGTGCTTAGGTTCTTGTAGTATTCTAGGCATGGTAGACTATGATGATCGCCAGCGACTTTTAGAGCAAGGTGCGCAAGCTACGCAAATCTGGTGTCATGGTCCGCGCGACGGCCAAGTACCTGGTCGTACAATATGTGGTCAGCCCGAAGCCGCAAAAAGACAAATTTGGGGTATCATTAATCCGGGCCGCAATAGATCCTAATAAGGTATAATAAGAACAACTATGAACAAACCTGTCATTTTAACTGGTCTTCGTGCCAATAATGATCTTACGATTGGCAATTACTTGGGCGCACTATTGCCGATTGTCGATATGGCGAAGCAACGTGCCGGCGAATACCAAGTCAATTTGTTTGTGCCGGATTTGCATAGCTTTACCACGCCAATTGATCATTCGGCGTTGCAGGCGCAGATTATGCATAACCTGAAAGTATTCGTGGCAGCCGGATTGCCGCTGGATCACGACGATGTGTATATTTATCGCCAAAGTTATGTCCCGGCACATTCAGAACTGACTTGGATTCTAGATTGCTTTACTGGTTACGGCGAAATGTCGCGCATGACGCAGTTCAAAGACAAGTCAACTAAACTAAATGACGACCGCGTTAGTGTCGGGCTGTTCAACTACCCGGTGCTCATGGCGGCTGACATCCTGCTGTACAACGCCGCTTACGTACCTGTTGGTGACGATCAGACGCAGCACCTGGAATTTACCCGCGACATTGCCGAACGCCTCAACAATCAGTTTGGCGAGCTATTCACCGTGCCATTACCCGTGCCTAAACAACATACGTTCTTCGGCAAAGACCAAGGACTACGCATTAAAGACCTCATCGATCCTGCCAAAAAAATGAGCAAGAGCGATGAGACTGGCCGAGGCGTTATCTTTTTGAGTGATGCGCCAGAGGTAGCGACCAAAAAAATCATGAGCGCCACGACCGATAGCTACGGTCAAATCAAATACGATGTACGGGAACGCCCGGGTATTGCCAACTTACTGCAACTGTTGAGCCTACTAACAAGCAAGTCGCAGGCAGAAATCAACACCGAATGGGAAGGCAAAACTATGTACGGCGACCTAAAAAAAGCTGTTGCCGAAGTAGTTTCGAACTTTTTAACCGATTTCCAGCAACGCCTAGTAACAGTCGATGAAACAATGATCCAAGCTAAACTCACCAGTAGTGAAGCGACAATGAATGCAACTGCCAACGAAACCTTATTACGCGCTCAAAAAGCCGTAGGCCTGCGCTCATAATCTATGAAAAAAGTCCCGTTCGTTGCCAATCATGAAGACAACATGCACTGCGCCTTGGCAGTGTATCGCATGTTGTTCGCGTATTTTATGGACCGCGACATTAGCTGGCACGAGATGGAAAAGATGTCTGGTTTTACACCTGGCAAAGCTGCTTGGACGATAACCATCTGGGAGCGCATGAGCAAACAGGGTTTTGATATTCGCATGGTCGAAGCATTCGACTACCAAGCATACCAAAAAGAAGGCGCCGCGTATCTTAAAAAACACTTTTCCGCGGAGCAATACAAGTGGTATCTAGCGCATTCTAATCTTGCCGAGATTCAGCCTCAAATCGCATCGTTTTTAAAGGAAGTCAACGTAGAATGCCGCCGACCGACACTCGGAGACATTGATACAATGCTTGCGGATGGTCGCCTGATTTTCGTTACCTTAAATTCCAAGGTATTAAAAGATAGTGACGGCTTCCAAGAACATGCGGTGCTAATCATAGACAAAAAGGACGGCACCTATATTGTGCATGACCCCGGTTCGCCACCGCAACCGTATCGGGAAATTCCAGCCGAATTACTCTGGCGAGCAATGGGAGCAGAGAAGTCAACTTCCGAAGTAACGGGCGTTAAATTCAAGCCACGCATGATGCGCGTTGATCTTATTTTGGCCAACATGCATCCTACGTATTCGCGCGCAGCGCTAGCCAAACTTTTTGACAAAGGACTCGTTAGTTACAAGGGCAAAATCCTCAAAACAGGCGATAAGCTACTGTCCGACATTCAATTAGAAGCCGACCTAAGTTCGCTACATACAACCGATGCCACGATCGACATCCCCCTACTATATGAAGACGACGACGTACTAGTCATGAATAAGCCAGCCGGCGTGTTGACTCATGTACAAGGAGCATTCAACCCAGAAGCTACAATTGCCACCTTTATCCGCAAGCGCACCGCCGAAATGACAGGCGAGCGAGCAGGAATCGTGCATCGGCTGGACCGGCCCACGAGTGGCGTAATCATCGGTGCAAAGCACGCTAAAGTACTTGGCTTTCTGCAAAAACAATTTGCCGATCGTAAAGTTCAAAAAACCTATGTTGCGATCGTCAAAGGTCATTTGCCGCAAAAAGAAGCAATCATCGATATGCCGATCGAGCGCAATCCCAAAGCACCAGCTACGTTTCGCGTCGGGCCCAATGGCAAGTCGGCCACGACTCGTTATAAGGTAATCGAAGAAAGCGGTACCGCCAGCCTCGTGGAACTCAAGCCGGTAACTGGCCGCACGCACCAACTACGCGTGCATCTAGCACAGTTGGGGCATCCGATCATCGGCGATCCGTTGTACGGCAATGGAACGCATGGCGACCGGTTATTTCTCCATGCCAGGGACTTAACGATCACTTTGCCGGGCGAAGCAGAGCCAACCACCTTTACTGCGCCACTACCGCCAGAATTTGAGGAGCAAATGCGCTCATGAATCCGGACTATGTAGGTCATCCGCAAACAAAAGAGTACGTCGCACAATTTATAGCTCAGCCTAGTCATGCTGCAATGTTAGTCGGTACGCATGGTATTGGTAAATCTTACCTGGCCGAGATGATCATCGCGGCTATTTTGGACGTAACGCCTGATTTTCTTAAAACTAAGCACCCTTACTTTCTGGCAATTGCTCCAGAAAAGAATAGCATCTCGATTGAGGTGATTCGCGAGCTGCAGCATTTCTTGCAACTCAAAACTGCAACTAGTCCCAAATACAAGAACCGAATTCGTCGCGCAATCATTATTGAACATGCCGAAGCAATGACTACCGAAGCCCAAAATGCTTTTTTAAAAGTGTTGGAAGAGCCGCCCGCCGATACGGTCATACTTTTAACCGCGCCCAATCAACGAGCCGTCTTGCCAACTATTCTGTCACGAGTACAACTTTTGACCGTCCATCCGCCTCTTGAGGCCGATATTCGGAATCACTTTGCAGCGGCTAGTAGCTCAGAAGCTAGTGTCACTCAGGCCTATTTTTTGAGCGGTGGGTTGCCCGGTTTAATGCATGCGTTACTGGCAGCCGACGACACACACCCCTTAATAAAAGGCGTCGAAACTGCTAAATCCATTTTGCAAAAAACAACGTTTGAAAGACTAGCCCTTGTTGAAACTCTGAGCAAACAAAAAGAAGATGCCATTCAAACGGTCAGCGCCCTTCAACATATCGCTCAAACGGCCTTGCAACAAGCCGCTAAGCGCCGCGAAGCAGCCAAAATAACCCAGTGGCAGCATATTTTAAAGGTCGCAACAGCCGCTCGTACCGCCTTCGACCAAAGCGCAAATCCAAAGCTAATTCTCAGTAATATGATGCTCGCAATGTAAAGTGCTAACGTCGTAAATATTTGCTATAATAGGGAACAGAATATGTTTGAACTTGCTATCGTCGCAGTTTTTGGTTTACTTGCGTTTCACAACACGAAAGTGCATGAAGATGAACTAACATCTACTTCGCGCAAGATTGGTGACCGTTTGGGTAAATTATGGGACATCGCACATCAGGGAATGCGTGAAAATCGTTTTTTGCGTGCCGAAAAAGCGCTGCTTACTATCCTCAAGATTGACGAACGCAACGCCGCCGCCTACAACCGGCTTGGTATTTTGTACGCCAAACAAAAGGAATACCGCGATGCCATTGACTGCTTTGAAATCGCCAGCAGCATCGAAGCATCACCTTCCAGCTTGCACAACCTCGGCCTCATTTATTACGAAACCGAAAATTACCAGAAGGCCGCAATTGCCTTTGAGCAAGCCCTTAAGCTGGAAGACACTTTAGCTGCGCGGCACGTAGCCTACGCCAAAGTCCAAGAGAAGTTGAGCAATGACAAACTGATGTTCCAGGCCCTAGAAAAAGCCGTCGAACTCGAGCCGAACAAAGAAACGTTAACCTTACTGCACCGGGCATATGTTGACCGGGATATGCAGGCCGAAGCAGAAACAATCGACAAGCGCCTAAAGAAGCTAATTGTTCCGTCGGGCAAGCCAAAGCGCATGATGCGCCCCAAGCGCGTTGTTGTATAGAAATAGTTGCCCTAACAGGCTAATTTTGCTACACTTACTCCTGTTATCTTATGATATCTTTGCCGACATAGCTCAGTGGCTAGAGCGGCTGTTTTGTAAACAGCGGGTCGTGGGTTCGAATCCCTCTGTCGGCTCCACTATGCAGGGTTAGTGAAGCGGTCAAACACAGCTGACTGTAAATCAGCCCTCTCCGAGTTCGGGGGTTCGAATCCCTCACCCTGCACCACATAAAACAGATCTGCCAATGGTAGGTCTGTTTTTATTTTAGGGTTCAAAGGATCACGATGCGGTCGGGGGTTCGAATCCCTCACCCTGCGCTACGTTTTTCTCATCTGTTATTTTAAATAATGTATTAAGCACGTAGAACATATGGTAAAATTGAATTATGAATTGTCCAACTTGTAACAAACCGATGCGTAAAGTTCGTTGGGAAGTCACGCACAACTTTAAGATTGGCAAAGATTTTAAGGAGTACGATAAATTTACGTACGAGTGCAAGAACGATGATGTTTGGGTTACGACTGAAGTGCCTACGACCAAGGAACGGCCGGAAAAGCTCTCAAAATAGTTTCCACTTCGTATACGCACGCTAAACAAAAAATCCTACCACGTACCACGCAGCGTAGGTTTTTTTGTTTTGAGCCATTGGTCAACAGAGGTCAAAAAACATAATGCAACATAGTTATGTCATCTGTGCTATACTATAGGTACAAAGTGGTTTTTAGACCCGTCGTTGTTATGATTCTCTCTTCGCGGGTCATCATCTCGTATGGTGGCAGCTGCTAAATCCGTAACAACACCGAAAGGTATTAGTATTTATTATGGCCCAGAAAAAAATTCAGAAGCACATCGAGATTGTACGTTCCAGCACCATCGGTTTAAGTTCTATGGGCAAAAAATCCAGTAGCGCGGCCTATGCACTATTAAAAGCGCATTACGCAACAGTGGGCATTAGTGTAGTTAATGACCTAGCCAGCTTGGAGCGGGTAGTTGCCATGCAGCCCGACCTGGTATTCTTAGGCTCTAAGTACGTACCGGGCGACGAACCAAGCACCAAGGTTTGGATATCTGACTACCTTGATCAGAATGGTATCGCACACACCGGCTCTACCGAAAGTGCTATTCGACTTGAGCAAAACAAGCCCTTCGCTAAACAGCGAATACTTGCTGCAAATCTCCGGACTTCACAGTACGCCGTAGTGAAGAGCGGCGAAAAGTTTGACGAGAAAAGCAACACCCTCCAGTTCCCACTGTTTATTAAGCCGGTCGATCTGGGCGCCGGTCAAGGTGTTGACGCCAATTCCATTGTACATAACCTGGATGAATTGCATGCCAAAGTCGAATCGCTCGCTGCCGAGTACGGCGCCGACGCACTTATCGAAGAATTTCTGTCGGGCAGGGAATATAGCGTAGCGGTACTAAAGGACGAACATTCCGACGAGCTGATCGCCATGCCGTTAGAATTAGTGCCCGGCCCTAACGAGAACGGACATCGCATTTTGAGCCACGAACTTAAGTCCGCACCACTTGAAACGCCTGTTTTTCCAGTAACCGACCCCGTGGTACGCGCTGCTTTAATTGAACTTGCTACCAACGCATTTGTAGCACTCGGCGCACGAGATTACGGCCGCATTGATATTCGTATGAGCAAATCCGGCGTGCCGCACTTCCTGGAAGCCAATCTGATACCTTGTCTCATAGAGGGCAGCGGCAACTTCCCTAAGGCGTGTCTCATGAATCTCAACATGGACTACGAAGCCATGATGTTGCACATCGTACGTCTGGCCTTTGCCCGCGTGCACAATAGTGCCAGCGACGAACCCGACCTGATAAGCGTGAACTATCCTGTGGTTGCCTTAGCTTAGATTAGATCAGCAGTCTTCTGCTATGTGACTAAGTCAGATCTCTCTTATACAGTTAGATATTACGCTGTAAAAAATAACCGGCAAGATATAATCATACATGATTTTAGTGTTCAACTTAGAACGCTTGTGTTATAAAGCCAAATTCAGGAGTGTATTATGAGCGAGTGTTTGATCAAGAACATTAATTACGATGATGTGGACCACACCTTAGGCGAGACGACAACTTTAGCTTGCGGTGCCGCCGCTTGTGCATACAGTCTCGAACTCGCAGGCTTGGGAGACGAGCGTAAGCCAATGGCTACTGAGCAAAAGGGTCAATGCGCAGAGCAGCAAGCCGAACAGTAGTAGTCTTTACCTAAGGAGTTATTTCTAGTATAATCAGCTGGTAATTTTGCCGCGATAGCTCAGTTGGTAGAGCGCATCCATGGTAAGGATGAGGTCTCGGGTTCGAATCCCGATCGTGGCTCCATACGATACAGCAAGGTCCGAAACAACTTCGGACTTATTTAATTAGAAAAAGGGGATATATGCAGGGCGAGGGATTTTTCGGACCAATACTTAACCCACTATTAGTTGCCGGGGAAGACAGCGGGCAAACATTTTATCCACCCATTATGCCCAAGGCTTACATGCGTGACCATAGAGAGCTGGACCAAGAGCCGTTGACATTACTACGAGAACTCACCTTATCACACTTGATTGAGTATGGTGAACCTATGAAATATGATAGGGTCCCCGAGGATGCAAAGGCGGCCTTTGACAAGATGGAGCTTGATTCCGGTCTCGATACTTTTGCTCTTGACAACCAATGGTGGGCATATTTTGGAGCAAGCGTTAAAGACCTTTTGCGCCGCAAAGATGAGACTTCCGTCAGACTTCAAGTTAGGTTCTGCGATTACGGACCTCTGGAAAGCGAATCTCATCCTCTTTCGGATCACTCTGAGCTAGTAGACATTCATCCAGATCGCGTTGACTACCACGCCTGGCAAGATGCCATTGATGGCAAAACAACTCCGCTGAGTCCGCCACAAATTTACGGCATATATATAGATCTTAAAACCGCTTGCAAACAAAACACCACTGCATAATTCAAATATAATAGAAAGGCACATATGCAAGAACTAGGCTACTTAGGACACATACTTAATCCGCTAGCTGAAGGTCGTGAGAGGTCGAATGAACCGCCGGCTTGCGTTGCGGCTTATGAACAAAGACGAGATAAGATAGGCAATCCGCTTGCTACGCTGCGCACATTCACTATGCTTCAGATAAAACAGTTTGGCGAAGCTGATGCTTTTCCCAATGACGGCCACCAAACGCTTCGTGTGCTATGGGCAGTAGGCAACGTCAGCTGCGCTAAACTTATCAATCTGGATAAATTTTGGTTTCTTAACGCAACGTGCATGATCAAAGACATGATCACGCACGGTGATGAGGCACCCATCAATTTAACTGTTATGCCACATTCACGAAGAGATAAAGAAGAAGTAGTAGTACATCCTGATCATACAGAAGATATTCGTATTGAAGCTAGCAGCGTAGTCTACGATGACTGGCGAGAGGAAAATCCTAGCAAGCGAAGTGTTGCCTTAGGTCCTGGCGAAATATACGGACTCTATATTGATTTGGCAATCGCCGTGGGCGAAGAGCTAAGCTCCGGAAAAATCCTAACAGTTTATGAGTGATAACAGTTTACAAAGCTAGTCTCATCTGTTAGAATTACTAGGATTGAATTTATAAAGGTAACGTTGCAATATTATGGCTAAAAAGAACGATAAGCGCACTATTATTGGTTTGGTCAGTGAAGAATCTGGCGAACGCTTGTACTACACCAGTAAGAACAAGCAAAACACTCCTGATAAACTCGAGTTGCGCAAATACAGCAAAAAACTTCGCAAACACGTACTGTTTGTAGAAACCAAGAAAAACTTGGGACGAAACGAAGTCAAAGGTCGCAAATAAGCGACCTTTTTTCTTGCCTTGGCGGTTAGCAGCTGCTACGGTATTTAGGCCTTTACTTTGTGCAGGTCAAGAATAGTGTTAATGAACTCGGCGTGACTCCAAACTAATGGCGTAACCGAAACAATCTCACCGGTAATCGGATTAACTTGCTCAGACAACATACCGCTCGGCAAGGCGTGGAGTTTCGACCATTCGGCATATTGTTTGGCAAGGTCAAGCTGGCCGGTACGCACATAGTATTGCGCCAACCACAGGGTGGTTACGTGCCAGGGATTGCCTAAGTAGTCATGATTTATAGCAAAGTAGTTGTCGTGCTCGTAGCGGGGCACACCGCCGGAAGGTGTTTTATTAAGTAAAATACTTTCGACCGCTGCTGCTGTCTGCTTGATATATTCGGTACCCATACTTTGTGGGCAGAACATCATCGGGCCGTACAGACTAGACATATCAAGTGTGTTATCAAAAGCGAGCGAGCCATCCTCTTGCAATAAGAAGCCTTTACGGAAGATCTTGCGGTCTGGATCAAAGAATATTTTGCCGTTTTCAAGCATTGTAGCTGCTACGTCCCGCCAGCGCACAGCATCGTCCGGGTACTCGAACTTGTCTGCAAAATCGGCCGCTACTAATAATGACTGGTAAACCACGGCGGTAGTATACGATGAAGTCAGGAAACGCTCTTCCCATAAATCATAACTAGCATGCGGCAACTTTGTTTGCTCGTCGATAAATTCGGTCATAAAGTTGGCAGCAGGCTGAATAAACGTATTATAGAGACTCAAAACAAAGTCATGATCTTGGGTATGATCGTAATATTCGCCAAGCATATACAGCACTATGGCCGTTTCGTCTTCTTGGATAGCCAGCTCTTTGTGCTTGCCGTGCAATAACGGATGCCACGTGCTGCCGATGGCGCCGTCGGGCTGGTACTTGTGCATCAAATACCCGTCGGTGGTCAAAATATCGCGGCAAAACGAGAAAAACTTTTTAGGTTCTTCTTCGTAACCCAACCGAATGAGCGGCCAAATAGCAAAGGCGCCATCGCGTGGCCACACGTAGCTATAATAATCACGACCAAAGTTATAAATAGAGGAATCGCAGCTGGCCACAATACCACCGCGCTTATCGCAGTGCGCCTTGATAACCATCATAGATTTCTTGACCAGGTCTACATATTCTTCGTCAAGCGAATTAAACGTACCAGCAGCAGTTGCCAGCCAAGTTTGCCAATATTGCCGGGTCATTTCCTGGCGCCGTTCTAAGCCTTCGCTCAAAAACTGGTGATGATATTTTTCAGCCGTAAATTGTGAATCAGCGGCAATGATCCAGTAATCAATGCGCGTGCGTTCGCCACCGCTTAATCCGCACGGAAAACGCATAACCGAATCAACACCGCCGTGTTCAACGGCATTGCCTGAAAGTTCGCCGTCTTCGGCATCGCGGTACGTGCCTTCTTTGCCTTCAATGCCATAGTTGCCTATGGCGAACTGATCGTACGGTTTGCCATCTATGGTCTGACCGTAAATAAGCAAGGCGCAGCGGCCTTTGTAGTCCAAGATATAATTCTCTTCAGGCACGAACATAGCAGTGTCGGCACGACCAGCACGTGAAATTTGAAATACCTGATGCGTAAACAGTCTAATGTCGTGGTATTGCTCAGAAGTATTAACAATGGTAATGCGGCGGCAAAAAGCGTTCACTTCACTGTCTACAAAATCATTAAATATCAGTTCGACACCCGATTGTTCGTGGTGAGCTTTGATATCGCTGATCAACGCGTTGTTATCAAAATCGATATGTATTGTCCAGCTGCCGTCGTCCATCCAGCTAAATGAACCGTCAACCCAAATGCCAACCTTGTGACGCATACTACGCGCATTCGTGAGATTATCTAGACCGACATAGGGGTAGTAAAAGTCATGTACGAGGCCAAATTCACCCAGACCTACCGTTAAGCTACCGTTGCCAAGCATGACCGGGCGACCCATAGGGCTCATAGTTCGATTCCTTTTTGCGTTATTCGATAGCGGATGTCATGGTAGGCATTCATAAATGCGATGTAGGCGTCATAGGGGTTACTGTAAGGGCTGAAGTAGGCGTGAATATCGCCGTCGTTGAACCATTTGGTGCACATGTAGTAAAAGTGGTCGGAAGTTTGCAAACGGCGCCAATCTTCTATAAGAGCCAGGTCATTCGTCTGGTGTATCTTGGTTTCCAGCGCGTATAACCCCAGAATTGCCGATGTTTGCATACTATTACCAAGCCAAGCGCTAAGGTCACGCTCGGTATCCGCCCAGGTAATGGTTTGCGGCACATCTACATGATCGACGGGCTCAAAGGCATCAATTGCCTGGCTGACAGTTTTAAAGCTATTGCCAGGCGTCTTCAGCCATTCTTTAGGCAGATGCTCTAGAAAGCCAAAGATGCCAGAAGCTTCCCATTGGTGCTCGCCAAATGTTTCGTAGTCCATGAACAGATTGAACACCTGAGCATCATGCGTGTTGTTGAGCCAACCGCTGAATTTATCGGCGGTCAGCGGCCAACCGCTCCAATCGCGATCACCAAAACGGAAAGCAATGTCGTCGCTCAAGCGATAGTTCTTCATAAGTAAACGAATGTTGTTGGTATAAGCTGGCTGATACACGTAATTTGGGCTGCGCCAACCCAATGTCTTATCCCAGCCTTCGGCTAAGATACCTTTATAGCCCGCTTGATCGGCCCAGTAGGCGAGGTCATTATTATAGGCCAGCTCGGTGTTACGAAAAACCCGCGGTGTCTGACCAAAAACCTGCTGGATTTTTTCTTTGTGCATCTGTACCTGGGCTTCGAATTCTTTGCGGGAATAGAAAAAGGCCAGACTGTGATGAAACGTTTCGCCGACGATCTCAACCCGCCCAGTATCGACTAAGTCTTTAAAAGATTGCAGTACATGCGGCGCCCAACGCTCCAGCTGTTCGATAATCGTGCCTGTGATTGACATACTGAGGTTAAATTCCGGATGTTCGTGCAGTAATTGTAAAAGTCGTTGATTGGTCGGCAAGTAAGACTTTTCGGCGACCTTGTGAATAATGTACTCGTTGTTAGTGAGCATGTCGGGGGTATGTTCATCAAAATAATCGTGCTTGGTGGCAATATCAAATACGGTGTAATTGCGTACGCGGTACGGCTGGTGCACGTGCAAATAAAGTGAAATGGCCTTACTCATGCCGGCACGCTTTCTAGTTGCTTATCGTAAATGCCGAGTAGTTTATCGGCCGATTGATCCCAGCTGTGGCTCATGTATTCGCGGTAGGAATTGGCATGAAGCTCGTTCCGCAGTGCATCGCTTCGCACTAGCGCCACTATTTTATTGGCCATTTCGTCAACGTCCCAAAAATCGACTTTAAGAGCATTGCGAATCATTTCAGATACACCAGATTGTTTGCTGAGTAGCACGGGAGTGCCGTAACCAATCGCCTCCAGTGCCGTAAGGCCAAACGGCTCTGACACCGAAGGCATCACAAATAAATCAGCCACGGCGTAGGCATCGCGGTAGCCTTTACCGCGCTGAAAGTCCGCAAATAACACGTTTTGACCAATGCCCAGTTCTGCCGAGAGGTTAATCAACTCGTTGCGCTGCTCGCCCGAACCAACAATTAATAGCAATGTTTTAGGCGCATAGTGCACAACTTTCTGAAAAGCACGCAGTAGGTTGGGCAAGCCTTTTTGGATTGTCAGCCGACCAATGTTCGCAACAATCTTGTAGCCCTTTTGCTTCATGGTGTCCAGGTAGGCGTAGGCATTGCCGTTGCCGGTTTCAGGAAACAAACCACTCGGATCAAAGTGATTATGCACGACTTCGATTTTGTCGGCAGGAATACCGTATTCACGAATGATATCATCTTTGGTGTGCTGGCTAACGGCTACGATGCGATCGGCGATCAGCAACGCCAGCTCTTCAATCTCCCGAACCATCTGATTGCCGGCATGATGTTTACCGGCGCGATCAGATTCGATAGAGTGCATATGCACAATCAGCGGTTTGCCGGTTAACGTCTTGGCACGAATGGCGGCCCGGCAAGTCAGCCAGTCATGCGCATGGATAACATCGAAGGAGGCCAGTTTAACGATCCGCTCAACGGCTTTCTCGTAAATCGCCACCTGACCAAACAAATCTACCCATTCAATCTGTCCAGTCGTTTTAATATACTTGAAGCTATCGTAGGCAATACCGGCTTTTAATACTTGCTCGACATCTTGGGGGTGCGCCGAGTTAATACGCATGAACGTAATATCTTTGTGATCCGCCGTATAGGGGATAACAAATTCAATGTCGGCACCTTTTTTAGATAGCGCCTTACAGAGCTGGTAACATGCAATTCCAAGTCCACCACTATTGTGAGGCGGTAACTCCCACCCAAGCATCAGTATCTTCATTGCTCTCTTCGCCGGTGCTTACTTTATACATATATAGTATAAGCGTAAGCGTAGGGCGAGCACAACCTTTTTAGTCGGTAATTATACATTCAACCTACGGATTGTGATTGTCCTCAGGGCTGTTTCATTCTTGTTTCATTCTTTTTATGGTTTGGTATAGAATATAATTAAGTTTAGGATATAGGAAGGAGAGGGCATGGGACCAGATAATCAAAATTCATTTGTAGGCGGACCGGGAGTCAGCCCAAATATGGACTCCACGCCTTCGCAGCAGCCCAAAAAGCGTTGGCCATTTTCGCGTACTGCGACAATCATTGGCGGCGTTGTACTGGGAATTGTTATAATCGCGTTGCTATTCGTATTCGGTGGCGGAATGCAATCCAAAAAGAAAGCTGTCATCTCACGAGACAACGATCCATCGCTATACGTAAGTAGGCCAGGCTTTAGCCACGACAACGCCATAGGGGATGCTACACCCTTGGTTCAGGTAC